>ENA-UOVV01002223-UOVV01002223.1-compost-metagenome-genome-assembly--contig:-NODE-2223-length-11521-cov-4.208442_pt1 | contig 11521 bp, 8 predicted proteins | sample MGYA00238155_ERZ761577 | MGnify/ENA primary metagenome ERZ761577 (study PRJEB28898, sample SAMN06268775) | compost metagenome | isolation source: Emeryville, CA | place: USA:Emeryville, CA | collected...
AGTTGGTGGCCGAGAACGCGCGGCGCGGCCGGACCGACTGGGAGTTCGAGTTGAGCGACACCGGCGTCTTCGCGGAGGACCGCTACTTCGACGTGTTCGTGGAGTACGCCAAGGAGGGGCCGTTCGACATCGCGATTCGCGTCACCGCCTGGAACCGCGGGCCGGAGGCGACCGCCCTGCACCTGCTGCCCACCCTCTGGTTCCGCAACACCTGGTCCTGGGACCGGGACGCTCCGCGGCCCACGCTCTACGCCGCGGGGCAGGACGTCATCGCGGCCGAACACGCGCGCCTGGGCACCTACCGCCTGTACTGCGACGGCCCGGAGCCGACCCGCTTGCTCTTCACGGAGAACGAGACAAACGAACGGCGGCTCTTCGGAGCGCCGAACCCCACTCCGTACGTCAAAGACGGCATCCACGAGGCGGTGGTGGGCGGCAACGCCGACGCCGTCAACCCCGAGCAAGTCGGGACCAGGGCGGCGTTCGCGCGCCAGTACCGCATCGGGGCAGGCGAGAGCGTCACCATGCGCCTCCGACTGCGCCGCGCAGACCCGGGGGCGGGCACCCCCGACGCCCCCTTCGGCCCCGAGTTCGACGCCCTGTTCGATGCTCGGCGCGCCGAGGCGGACGCGTTCTACGACCGCCTCGCGCCGCCGAATGCCACCGCGGACGCCCGTGCGGTCCAGCGACAGGCGTATGCCGGGCTGATCTGGAGCCGGCAGTATTACCACTACGACGTGGAGCGCTGGCAGGCGGGCGACCCCGGCCAGCCCACACCGCCCGACGCCCGGCGCCGCAACGGGCGCAACCACGAGTGGAAGCACGTCATTATCACCGACGTGCTCTCCATGCCGGACAAGTGGGAGTACCCATGGTTCGCGGCGTGGGACCTCGCCTTCCATATGATCCCGTTCGCCCAGATCGACGCCGACTTCGCCAAGCACCAGATGCTGCTGCTGTGCCGCGAGTGGTTCATGCACCCGAACGGTCAGCTTCCCGCGTATGAGTGGCAGTTTTCGGATGTCAACCCGCCGGTGCACGCGTGGGCGGCGCTGCGCCTCTACAAAATCGAGCGGAAGATGCAGGGCAAGGGGCGAAACGAGCCCGGCGACACCGACTTCCTGGAGCGCATCTTCCACAAGCTCCTCCTGAACTTCACCTGGTGGGTGAACCAGAAGGACCAGCAGAACAACAACATCTTCGAGGGCGGCTTCCTGGGGCTGGACAACATCAGCCTGTTCGACCGGAGCGCCCCGCTGCCGGGCGGGGGGATGCTGGAGCAGAGCGACGGCACCGCCTGGATGGCGATGTACTGCCTGAACCTGCTGGCCATCGCGCTGGAGCTGGCGCGCGTGGACCCGACGTATCAGGACGTCGCCACCAAGTTCGCGGAGCACTTCGTCTACATCGCGCACGCGATGAACGAGCACGGCGACGACGGTTACTCCCTGTGGGACGAGGAGGACGGCTTCTACTACGACCTGCTGCACCTGCCGCCGGCCGCCCCGGGGGCCGGGGAGCGCTACCTGCCGCTGAAGATACGCTCGGTCGCCGGGCTGATCCCGCTGTTCGCGGCGGAGGCGTTCGACGCCGATGTCATGAGCGCCTGCCCCGACTTCCTGCGGCGCCTGGACTGGTTCCTGGCGCACAAGCCGCACCTGGCGGGAGACGTGGCGCACGTCACGCAGACCCGGGGCAAGAAAGGGCGCATTCTCTTCTCGCTGGTAAACCGGGAGCGCCTGCGCCGCATCCTCGCGCGCGTTCTGGACGAGACGGAGTTCCTGTCACCGTACGGCGTGCGCAGCCTGTCGCGGTTCCACGCGAAGCGTCCGTTCACGCTACAGCACAACGGCACCGAGTTTCGGGGGGATTACGAACCGGCCGAATCGACCACCGCGCTCTACGGGGGCAACTCCAACTGGCGCGGCCCGGTCTGGTTCCCGCTTAACTACCTGCTGATCGAGAGCCTCCAGAAGTACGATTACATGTTCGGGGACTCGTTCACCGTGGAGATGCCCACCGGCTCCGGCAACTACTGCACCCTCTGGGAGGTGGCAACGGAGCTCTCGCACCGCCTGATCCGCCTGTTCCTGCCGGACGAGAGCGAAAACCGCCCCTGCAATGGCGGCCCAAGCCGGTTTCAGACCGACCCGCACTGGCGCGACCATCTGCTCTTCCACGAATACTTCCACGGCGACAACGGCGCGGGTCTGGGCGCCAGCCACCAGACCGGCTGGACCGCCCTGGTCGCCAAGCTCATCTCCCAGAGCGGGGACTGATGCCGCCTGCAACGGCCTCCGGTACTTCTGCGGAGGACCAAAACGGCGGCGGGAGGAACATAGCCCCCGTGAAAACCCTCTTCAACCGAAGACGTGCCCTCACCGCAGGGACGGGCGCGGCTCTTTCCCTCGTCCTGCCGTGGAAGCCGTCCCGGGCACAGACGCCACTGACCGGGAAAGAGTTCGCCGAGGACTTCGACGTACTCTGGAAGGGAATCGCCGACTCCTACGCCTACTTCGACCAGAAATCGACCGATTGGGACCGCGTCCGGGACGTCTACCGCCCCCGGGCGGCCGAGGTCAAGAGCCCCTACGAGTTCGTCCTGCTGCTGGAGCAGGTCCTGGAAGAGCTCTACGACTTCCACACCAGCCTGAACACCAACACCGAGGCGTCCGCCGTTCTGGTCCCCACCGACGCCGACCTGTGGGCGGAGTGGCGGAACGGCCGCGCCGTCATCGTGGACGTCCGGCTCGACAGCCCGGCGCACCGGGCCCGGGTCCTGCCCGGCACGGAGGTGCTGGCTATCCAGGGCGTTCCCGTCCGCAAGGCCGTCCAGGACCGCCTCGGGCGCTGCCTCCGCAGCCCGGACCCGGCTGCGGAGAACTGGGCGCTGCAGACCCTCCTCGCCGGCCGCCACAACCAGCCCCAGCGGCGCATCGACCTGCGTCTCGGCGGCAAAACGACCGCCGTCGCGCTGGAATCGGCGCACCGGGAGTACGCCAGCCTGCTGGACGACCGGACCCTCGGCCCGTCCAACGACATCGGGTACGTCCGGCCGAACAACTCCCTCGGCGACTCCGCCCTGATCCCGGAGTTCGACCGGGCGCTCGCCCGCCTGAAGGACACCAAGGGCCTGCTGCTCGACCTGCGGGAAACGCCCAGCGGCGGGAACACCCTGGTCGCCCGCGCCCTCATGGGGCGCTTTGTGGAAAAGGACGCCTTCTACCAGAAGCACAGTATCCCGTCGGAAGAGCGCGCTCACGGCGTCCGGCGCAGCTGGGTAGAGATCGTCTCCCCACGCGGCCCATTCCGCTACGAGCGCCCCGTCGCCGTGCTGGTGAATCACTGGACCGGGAGCATGGGAGAGGGTATCGCCCTGGGGATGGACGCAACGAAGCGGGCGCAGGTCGTCGGCGTGGAGATGGCGCGCCTCCTCGGCGGAATCGGCAGCGTCACCCTTCCCAAAAGCGGCTTCGGCGTGCGCTTCCCCACCGAAAAGCTCTTCCACCCAAACGGGACTCCCCGGGAGAAGTTCGTCCCCAGCGTCTACGTCGACCTGCCCGCCGGGTTCGCCGCCAATAAGGCCGACCCCATCCTCGACGCCGGCCTCGCCACCCTCCGCAAGCGCCTCCCTACTCCCCGGCGATGAGGCTCTGCCCCGTCACGCCTCCTTGCTAAAAGCCATTGACACCGGCGGCAACCGGACGTATACTTCCCGCATTTCCACCAGTAATATCGCGGGTCTGCTTGCCCTCATTACAACAAACGGGGTTGATGGTTCAAGACAGTGGCAAGCAGCGGCAGAACGTACTCGATTGCCCTGGTTACAGCACGTCGGCGGACGCTCCCCGACACCGAATCCGGAGACACAAAACCATGCGTGAGGCGATTCCCGTTCGCGTCACCGGCCCGGCCTTGCTTCGCCGCGCCTTCTGCTGCCTACTCAGCACCTTCCCCGATCTTTTGCCATCGGAGGGGACAACGATAGCGACTGATCCGCCCCCTTCGGTTGATTCCCCCGTTCGGCTTATCATTACCGCCGCAGCATCTGATCCCTACGTCCTACTTCCGGACGTCCCCTACCGGATCGCCCTCCTAACCGCAGGTACGGAGGCGGAACTGAACGCCGCCTGCACCACTGGAGTGCAAGTCCTTCTCAGCATAGATGACGACCCACGCACGCTCCACCATGGAATTAGCGCTACCAGGCAAGGAAATGCCTTCTGCTCCCCCGCCCTCGCCCCAAACTTGATGCGCACCTTGCATCAACGAGCAGTATGGGAGGTTCGTAAGCGTGAGGAAGAGGAAATGCGTGAGAAGCTTTCCGCCCGTGAATGTGAAGTTGCTCAGTTAGCGGCGTCAGGCCTATCCAACAAAGAAGTTTCGGAGCGTCTGTGCCTCGGTCTTAGTACAGTAAAAGCACATCTCGGAAAAGTATACAAAAAAACTCGACATTCAGCGACGAGGACAAATAAATGTTGTTTTCCGTCAATCAGATCACACATAATACTTTAGTCGGATATTAATCCCATACCTTCGCATTATCAAAATCCACCTTAAGACGCTACAGTCTCGTCCTGTTCTCATTTATTATTCTATATCGCCTGCCCCTCCCAGGCCTGTGTCTCAGCGTAGCCATCAGAGCTATAAGCAGCCGATCAAACCTAAGGATATTCCGAGGTGTGCCGTGAAAATTGCTAGCGTACCAACAGTCCTCCTTCTATCCAGTATAGCGTTAGGTTTATTTCCTTCATACGCCCAAGCAGCATTCGATACTCCCCAAATAGTCCAAGAAGCAGACCAAAAAGTAGAACAACGCCTACTCCAATTACAGGGTGAAATTCAAGAGCAACGCAACAAATATGAAGAACAGCAGAAGCAACTGCGTGAAGAACTTAAAAAGGCACAGGAGGAAATTGACAAGATCAGGAAGCAAGCCCCCACGACTGGCCTCACCGCGGAACAGTTAAAGCGAATTATTGACGAGGACAGTAAACGAATAGAGAAACTCGAGCAACTCGCTTCTAACTCGTTTGTAAACGAGGTAGCGTTAGACGAGAAGCGTTACCTCGCTGGGTTTGAAATCCTTGTCAAGATGATAGAAGCCAGTGGGTTCTTGCAAGAGCGCAACAGGTTTGCTAATTCCATTAGTGAGTTCGGCAGCCTTTCTAACCCTATGCTGATTCCAGAATTCAAACAACAGATCAGCAAATTCATCGGCGAATCTGGTCAGAATGACCCGAATAAAGAATTGATCCTACCTGAAGCAGTAGCCAACAACCCGATAATAACTATTGGATACAGCTTGGTATCTCTATTTACGTCAAAACGGAAGAAAGAGGATAAGAGCAAAGATGCATTCAACCAGATTCTATATGTGCTTAATATGGCAGCACGAGCAGGGGATGATGAGCGCCTGCTTCGGTCATCATTAACAGATATTAATAAACATGCTGGCGAATTTGACAAAACCGCTCAAGCCCTGTTCGTATCGTATTTGGGAGCGCTTCAGTCCCCTGACATTCCACTTACCTGGGAAGCGTATCGCAATGATCATCTTGGAAATGAAAAGATTCGAAGAGCAGCCAAATCGTTGTTTGAGAAATTAAGTAGTAGTGACCCAAAGTTATCTGGCCCTAACGAGGTGCCAATGGAGTTAAAAAATATCCGCTACCAAGTATATGAAATCGACAGGATGATGATGCGCTACGAAACAGTAATAATCGAGACGGACACTGTAATGGCTAAATTTGGCGCGACACTTGAGTCTCGTTTAAAAGAACCAGGGATTGAAAAACTCACCGAACAAAAGGCGACTATCAGCAAATTAATCGAGACTAACAAGGAAAACCGCAAAGGTTTCACCGACAACTATTTATCTCCCGTAATCCGATGGCGTGGGATCATCATGTCCAAATAATCGTTCTACAGCTTCCGCTGTAGAAATTCTCGCTCATTGTCATCGCTTGCTTTACCGCTGACTCACCTCCCGGCAATGAGGCTCTGACCGGTCAGGACCTTTTTGAGGAACTGGCCGGTGTAGGACTCTTTGACCTCGGCGACGGCCTCGGGAGTGCCCGCAGCCACGACGTTGCCGCCCTTGTCGCCGCCCTCCGGCCCCATGTCGATGATCCAGTCGGCGCACTTGATGACGTCGAGGTTGTGCTCGATCACCAGGACCGTGCTGCCGGTATTCACGAGCCGCTGGAGCAGGCCGAGTAGCTTCTCGATGTCCGCGAAGTGCAGGCCGGTGGTCGGCTCATCCAGGATGTAGAGCGTCTTCCCGGTGCTGCGCTTTGCCAGCTCGGTCGCCAGTTTCACGCGCTGGGCCTCGCCGCCGGAGAGGGTAGTGGCGGGCTGGCCGAGCCGGATGTAGTCCAGGCCGACATCCGCGATGGTGGAGAGCTTGCGCGAGATGGTCGGGAGCGCGGAGAAGAACTCGCACGCCTCGCCCACCGTCATCTCCAGCACCTCGGAGATCGACTTGCCCTTGTACTTGACCTCCAGCGTCTCCCGGTTGTAGCGCTTGCCCTTGCAGACCTCGCAGGGGACGTACACATCCGGCAGGAACACCATCTCGATTTTGAGGATGCCGTCGCCCTTGCACGCCTCGCAGCGCCCGCCCTTGACGTTGAACGAGAAGCGCCCGGGGCCGTAGCCGCGCATGCGCGCCTCGCCGGTCTGCGCAAAGAGCTCGCGAATCTGGTCGAAGACGCCGGTGTAGGTCGCCGGGTTGGAGCGCGGCGTCCTGCCGATCGGCGACTGGTCGATGTCGATCAGCTTGTCGATGTGCTCGATGCCCTCGATCGCATCGTGCGGCTCCCAGACGGTGTGTGAGCCGTAGATCGCCGCCATCAGGCGCGGATACAGCGTCTCCTGCACCAGCGTGGACTTGCCGGACCCGGAAACGCCGGTGACGCAGGTGAGCGTGCCGAGCGGGATCTCCACGCTGACGTTCTTCAGGTTGTGCCCGCGCGCACCCTTGACCCGCAGGTACTTGCCGTTGGGCTTTCGCCGCTCCTCGGGCACGGCAACCTTACGCCGGCCCGACAGGAACGCCCCGGTGACGGAGTCCGGGTCGGACATGACCTGCTCCAGGGTGCCCTGCGCCACGACTCTGCCGCCGTGGACGCCCGCGCCGGGGCCGATGTCAATAATCCAGTCGGCGGCGGCCATGGTCTCCTCGTCGTGCTCGACCACGAGGATAGTGTTGCCCAGGTCCCGCAGGTGGATCAGCGTGTCAATCAGGCGCGTGTTGTCCCGCTGGTGCAGGCCGATACTCGGCTCATCCAGGATGTAGAGGACGCCCATCAGGCCGGAGCCGATCTGCGTCGCAAGCCGGATGCGCTGGGCCTCGCCGCCCGCCAGTGTCGCCGCCGCCCGGTCGAGCGTCAGGTAGTTCAGGCCGACGTCCAGGAGGAACCCGAGGCGAGTCCGTATCTCCTTGAGGATCTGCCGGGAGATGGCCTTCTCCCGCTCCGACAGGTCCGGCTCGGCCTCAGCGAAGAAGGCGAACGCCTGCTCAATGCTCTTGCCGGTCAGTTCGGCGATGTTGATGCCGCCGAACGTTACCGCGAGCGCCTCGGGCTTCAGCCGCTTGCCCTGACACTGCGGGCACGGCTTGGACGACATGTACTGCTCCAGGTCGTCCTTGACGTACTGACTGGTGGTCTCCGTGTAGTTGCGCTGAAGGATCGCCAGCACCCCCGGGAACTCCGTGTCGAAGTGCCGGGTGCGCCCGAACCGATTGCGGAACTCCATCGTCACGTTGCCCTTGATGCCATAAATCAGGGCGTGGTACTGCTCGGGTGTCAGATCGCGGATCGGAGTGTCAATGGTAAAGCCGAGCTTCTTCGCGACCGCTGCAAACAGCGCGGTGCGGTGCTCGGACATGATCTCCTTGCCCGACTTGAGCACGAAGTACTGGATGGCCCCCTGCGCGATGCTCAGGTTCCGGTCCGGAATCAGCCGCTCCGGGTCGAACTCGGTCTGTGTCCCCAGGCCGTGGCAGACCGGGCAGGCGCCAAACGGGCTGTTGAACGAAAAGGTGCGCGGCTCGATCTCGCCCAGCGAGATACCGCACTCGGTACAGGCGAAGTTCTCCGAGAAGAGCATCTCCTCGCCGCCGATGACCTCGACGCCAACCAGCCCCTTGCCCTTCTTCAGCGCCGTCTCAACGGAGTCCGCCAGACGCTTCTCGACGCCCTCTTTGACGACGATGCGATCCACCACGATGTCGATATCGTGCTGTTTGTAGCGGTCGAGCGCGATGTCCTCGGTGACCTCGCGCACCTCGCCGTCGATGCGGACGCGGACGAAGCCTTCTTTGCGGATCTCCTCCAGTTCCTTGCGGTACTCGCCCTTGCGTCCCCGAACCACTGGCGCCAGCACCTGGAGGCGCGTGCCCTCTGGCAGCGCCATGACGCGGTCCACGATCTGCTCCGGCTGCTGCTGGGTAATCGGCTTGCCGCAGTTGGGGCAGTGGGGCGTGCCGACGCGGGCGTAGAGCAGGCGCAAGTAGTCGTAAATCTCGGTGACGGTGCCGACCGTGGAGCGCGGGTTGCGGGATGTGGACTTCTGGTCGATGCTGACCGCCGGCGACAGGCCGTCGATCTGGTCGACGTCCGGCTTGTCCATCTGCCCGAGGAACTGGCGGGCGTACGCAGAGAGCGACTCAACGTAGCGGCGCTGGCCTTCGGCGTAGAGCGTGTCGAACGCGAGCGAGGACTTCCCCGAGCCGGAAAGGCCGGTGATGACCACCAGCTTGTCGCGCGGGATCTCCAGGTCGATATTCTTGAGGTTGTTCTGGCGGGCGCCGCGGATCACGATCCGGTCGTGGACTACGGCAGGCGCAGCGGTAGGGCGGGTCGGCTGTGAAGCAGAAGGCATGGCGCAAGGTCTCCGTTTTAAGAACCGACTTCGCCCCCGGAGGTTCCCGTCGGGAGGGCAGAAATCGAACGGACGTTTACCGCTTGGCGATTGTACCATGCCCGCGCCTGCGGGGGCAACGGCCGCCCGGGGCGCCTGGCCCCGGGCGGAGGACGCCTCAAATGTTGCTTGGCTCGACCTTGACGCTGCGGCCCTCGCACTGGTTCTTGATGGAGGTGAGCGCCGCCTCCAGCCCCTGCTGGATCGTCTCGGCCACGCTGCCGGTCTGCTCCTTGAACTGCTCCTTCTGGTCCGGGCGCGGGGCGAAGGAGAGGTGCACGGTCACCGCACAGCCGTTCTCGTCGCCCTCGACCTCCATCCAGCCGGAGTACTTGTTTTCCCCGTCCGATCCCCACTCCATCCGGTGCTCGGTCTTGTCCAGACGCATCCAGCCGTCGGAGTCGTAGGCGTGGCCGCGGACCTCGCCCTGTACCCGCACGCGCCCCGCTCCCTGCGGCTCCGCCCGGTGCGTGGTCGGCAGGTACTTCGGCATGTTGCGCACGTCGGAGATGAAGTCGAAGACGGCGTCCGGCGACGCCTTGACCAGAATGGTCTGCTCGTACTCGGCCATGTCACAGTCCCTTTCCAGGAAACGAGGAAGCGAGGGGGGCGACTATGCCCCCCTCGCTTCGGGTTTTCCCGGTGTGGACCGCCCGTAAACCGAACGGCCGGATGCGCCCCGCCTACTCCAGATCCGCCGTGGCCGCAACGACGACCCCGGCATCCCGCATCTCGGCAACAGCCCGGTCGCCGTCCCCGGGCTGAACGTCCACCGCGCGGGCGGCGTCCGCCAGCAGAACCACGTCAAACCCGGCAGCGCGTGCGTCCAGCGCGGTCGCTTTGACGCAGTAGTCCGTCGCCAATCCCCCCACAAAGACGCGCTCGATCCCCTTCGCCTTCAGGGTCTCCGCCAGGCCGGTGCCGTCGAGGGCGGAATAGGCATCCCGCTCCGCGGTGGTCCCCTTCTGTACTATCTGGGTAATGCCCCCCCGGTCCAGGCCAGGGTGCAGTTCGGCGTCCTCCGTGCCCGCGACGCCGTGGGGCGGCCAGATGCCCCCCTGCTCCTTGAACGAGCAGTGGTCCGGCGGATGCCAGTCCATCGAGGCAAACACACGCCCCGGGAAGAGCGGCATCACCCGGTTCAGGGGCTCCACGACCTTATCGCCCTCCACGACTGGCAGCGTGCCGCCGGGACAGAACGTGTTCTGCACGTCCACGACAATCAGGGCGTCACTCGGCTTGACGATCATTCGGCTTCTCCCCCTCGAAACTCGGCCACGACCTCGATAGTACCCGCGATCGCGGCGTATAAGGCGGTGTTCATAGTGTCACCCATTCGCACCCACCAGTGCCATCAGGCGGGCGTCCAGGTCCTCGATGTAGTTCCGGCCGTACCGGGCATTCTCCAGGCCATCCACCAGGAACGGCGAAAGGTCCTTTTCGTACTCGCGGCTGCACGAGGCCGCGGCGAGCGCGACCGCGGCCACCGTGTCTACGTCGCCCGTGAAGGCGATGCAGGCGCGCAGCAGGTCCGAGAGCGTGTCGCACTCCATCACGGCGGTGACGGCGGCGCGGACGCTCATCCAGCCCTTTGAGCCGACCTTGCCTTGCCACGGGTCGGCCCAGCGGTGGCCGGGCACGAACTCCTCCAGCCACGCGCCGAGGCGCGCCTTCGGCCCCACGTCATAGACGAAGTAGTGGGCCGAGAGCGCCGCCGCGCACGCCGCCGCGACGCCGCCCAGCGTGTCGTGGGTCAGGCGCGCCTGCACGGTGCACTTCTCGATAACCTCCGCGACGGTCGGCAGGACACCGAGCGGCGCGGCGCGCATGGCGGCCCCGCTCTTGTCGGAGTCCGGCCGGATGTTCGCCAGGAACGCCTCGCCGGTGCGGGTGACGCGTAGGAAGTCGTAGAAGCGCTGGGCGTAGCCGGTGCGCGGGTCACGGTGGAACACCTCCACGAAGCGACCGGCCAGCATCTCCGGCGTCCACGCTTCGCCGCTCACCAGCGCCTCCGCGACGGCGAGGCTCATCTGCGTGTCGTCGGTGTACTCCCCGGGCGCGATCGTGTGCCGGGCGTGCGCCCGGTAGTCCTGCCCGGTGTTGTACGCGCGGACGATCTCCGCGGACACGTACTCGAACCCCGCCCCGTAGGCGTCCCCGATCGCCAGTTCCCGCAGCATGTGTGTCTCCTCGTTATTCCTGTCGCATTAACACGAACTGGCGGTAAATAAAAAGTGGACCGCTTCAGCCGCACGGGCAGGCGCAGGGCGCCGCTTCCGTCCCCTCCCCCTCGCCGTCGGGGACGGGTTCGTAGGTCTTCTCGAAGATGTCGGGCTTGACCGGGTACTGCTCGCCGTGGACGCCGGTGACGATCCAGTCGCCGGGCGCGGCGTGCATACGCCCCTCCAGGGTGTCGATGTACCGGTCTTCGTGGACCTGGTAGGCGTCGATGACCACAGGCTTCTTGCGGAACTTTGGCATGGCGGTGTGTGACTCCTCAGTCGAGAAAGACCGGTTCGCGCCGGGTAAACCGGTAGAGCTGCGCGGGGCGGTGGGCGCCGGCCCGCTTCTGGCGCGGTGTGGCATCCAGGAT
>ENA-UOVV01002224-UOVV01002224.1-compost-metagenome-genome-assembly--contig:-NODE-2224-length-11514-cov-8.739593_pt1 | contig 11514 bp, 10 predicted proteins | sample MGYA00238155_ERZ761577 | MGnify/ENA primary metagenome ERZ761577 (study PRJEB28898, sample SAMN06268775) | compost metagenome | isolation source: Emeryville, CA | place: USA:Emeryville, CA | collected...
CGCTGCTCGGCAATGCCTCGTTGCGACAGTTCCACCCGGATCTCCTCAGGTGCTTCGGCAGTCTCAGCGAGCACCCGCACCACCTGCTGCATCCGGACCGCAGTGCGGCTGGTGTTCAGGTATTCGCGGCGGCGCAGCCAGGACGGCATCAGGTACAAGAGCCACAGGCCGGCCGCAATCGCCAGGGCGATGCCACCACCGAGGTTCTCTGTCATGGCACTACGGTACGAAATCTGAGGCGAATCGCCGGGATTGACACCCGACAAAATCACAACGGTGTAATTCACACCGATCGCACAGTCAGCCTAGCGTGCGTCCCAGCGCGGCACTTCGTAGGGCCAACGCTCCCCCGACACCGGGTCCGGACCGGGCACCCGGGTCAGCATGCCGCCCGGCGCTTCCTCGCTCAGCAGCGCGAAACACACGTGATCCCGCCAGGCGCCATCGATATGGATGTAGCCGCGGCGCTTCCCCTCGAAGCGGAAGCCGAGCTTCTCGACCACCCGCAGCGAGGCCGTGTTCTCGGGCCGGATGCAGATCTCGATCCGGTGCAACTTCAGCGTCTGGAAGGCGTAGTCGGTGGCCAAGGCCACGGCGATCGCCGTGAACCCGTGCCCGGCGGCACGCTCGGCGATCCAGTAGCCGATCGAGGCCGACGACAGCGACCCGTAGCCGATGGCCGAAATGTTCAGCTGACCCACCAGCTCACCGTCGACCAGGATCGCAAACGGCACCGTATTGCCAGCGCGGTAGCCCGCCCGGAGCGCGCGAATCAGCGGGCGCGCGCCGGTCCTCGGCCAGCCGGTCGGGTCGGTTGCTTCCCACTTGCGCAACCAGGTCCGGTTGGCGAGCAGTTCGTGGTCGAGAGCCTTGGCGTCGCTCGGTCGCAGCAGGCGGATCGTAACCCGCCCGTACGAGAGGCCCCGCCCCGGCCCGCCGAACATGTCGCTACCCCTGCGCCTCGACTGCTTGCGGGTTGCTGTGCAGCCATCCGCCCTTGGGGTCGGCGCCAGCGGCAATGTCCTTGGCCAGTTGCTCGGCGAACTCGATCAGCCACGGCCGCAGATCCTCGGCGAGATCGTCGCGGTCGGAGGCCAGGGTGACGATCGACTTGATGTAGTCGAGGCGGTCACCCGTGTCGTAGCGCCGGCCACGGAAGATCACGCCATAGAGGCCACCCGCGGCCTCGTCGTTGGCGAGTACCTGCAGCGCGTCGGTGAGCTGAATCTCGCCGCCCTTGCCCGGCTGGGTCTGCTCGAGGATGGCGAAGACCTCGGGCTTGAGCACGTAGCGCCCGATGATGGCGAGGTTGCTGGGCGCCTCCTCACGGCTCGGCTTCTCGACCAGGCGGGTGATGCGCACCACGTCCGGGTCGGTGGTCTCCTCGACGGCGGCGCAGCCGTAGAGGTGGATCTGCTCGGGGTCGACCTCCATGAGGGCGATCACCGAGGCGTTGCGCGACTCCTGCTCGTCGAGCATGCGGGACAGCAGGGTGTCGCGCGAGTCGATGATGTCGTCGCCGAGCAGCACGGCGAAGGGCTCGTTCCCGACGTGGCGCTGCGCCCGCAGCACCGCGTGGCCGAGGCCGAGTGGGTCACCCTGACGCACGAAGTGGATGTCGCCGAGCTTGGTGGACTCGTTCACCTTCTCGAGCTTGGCCGTGTCGCCCTTGCGCTCGAGGGTCGACTCGAGTTCGGGCAGGCGGTCGAAGTGGTTCGACAGCGCATTCTTGTTGCGGCCCATGATCATGAGCACGTCCTCGAGGCCGGCGCCAACCGCCTCCTCCACGACGTACTGGATAGCGGGCTTGTCAACAACCGGCAGCATCTCCTTCGGGAGCGCCTTGGTGGCCGGCAGGAAGCGAGTACCAAGACCGGCGGCCGGGATTACCGCTTTGCGAATGCGTTGTGGCATAGAGGCTAGGCTACCGCGTCGCGGCGTACAGTGAGGCCATGCCCTTGCGTGTGCCTGCCGACCCATGGTCCGAAAAGGCCGAGATTCGGGCCCTCGTGCGTGCCCGGCGTGCCGCACGCACCCCGGAACAGCACGGGGAAACCAGCACCGGGCTGGCGCACCAGATCGGCGAGGCGGTGGCCGCGCTCCATGCCACCGGCCAGCTCCCAGCCGCTGCACACACCATCGCGGCCTACCTGGCCCGCCCCGACGAGCCGGACCCGATCGCCTTCCTCACCGCAGCCGCCAAGCAGGGCATGCGCATCCTCGTCCCGTCGTCGCGTCCCGACCGAGTCCTCGACTGGCGCGAGTGGCACCCGGCGGCGCCACTCGCGCGCGGTGCCTTCGACCTGCCCGAGCCGCTCGGAACCGACCTTGGCCCCGGCGCGATCGCGCAGGCCGAGCTGATCCTCGCACCGGCCGCGGCGGTCAGCGCGACCGGCGACCGCCTCGGCTGGGGGCTGGGGTATTACGACCGTGCCCTGGAACTGGCCTCGCCGAACACCCCGGTGATTGCGCTGGTGTTCGACGACGAAGTGCTGCCAGCGATCCCGACCGAATCGCATGACAAAGCGGTCACCGCAATCGCGACGCCGGCACGTATGATCATCACGCGTGCGGGCTCATCCGCACGCTGATCGTGCTGCTGGCGGCAGCGCCGCCGAGGGAGAGAGGCCCATTCATGCTCAAGGGATTCCGTGACTTCATTCTGCGCGGCAACGTCATCGACCTGGCAGTTGCCGTGGTCGTGGGTGCCGCCTTCACCAGCGTCGTCGGCGCCCTGGTCGACGGCGTGTTCAACCCGCTGATCGGTGCGCTGTTCAACGCCGAGAGCCTCAGCACCGCCTTCGTCGTGGAGATCCCGTTGGTCACCGGCAGCGCCAAGCTCGCCTTTGGTGCAGTCATCGGTGCGCTGATCCAGTTCCTGCTGACCGCAGCGGTGCTGTACTTCGCCTTCGTGCTGCCGATCAACACCCTGCGCAAGAAGGTGGAGGCCCGTCGGAAGGCTGGCGAAGAGGCCGAACCTGCTGCCGCCAGCGAAGCCGACCTGCTGGCCGAAATCCGCGACCTGCTGAAGGCGCAGGCAGCAAGCAAGTAGCCGGTCCGCCGCCCCCAAAGCGCGGGGCTAGACCCGCCCCCAGTGCGGCGGCAGATCGCGCAGCAGCGCAGCATCTGCCGCCGCCTTCGCGTCTTGGGCTGGTTGGTCCCCCCAGGCCTCGGGCCGATCTTCATCGGAGAGTTCCGCGGCGGCGCCCGACTGCGGCGCCGGGTCGCTGCCAGGCGGCGGTGCGGTCCGTACGCGGCGATGTCGACGGCGAGGCCGCGGTGGCGCCGATTCCGCCGCTGCAGCAGCCGCGGATGCACCGGCCGCCGACGCGCCAGCCGCAGACGCGCCCGCCGCCGGGGCTGCGCCCTCGGCCTGCTCGGACTGCTCAGCCACCGCTACCCCGCGAGGTGCTGCCGCATGTCCACCGGCTGCGTCTGCGCCAGCGACGGCTGCGGCTCGGCCGGGGCTGCGCCCAGCGTCCGCGCGATCCGCAGCGCCACCTGGGCCGGGTCGCGGAAGAGTTCGAATGCGTGCACCCGCAAATAGTGCCAGCCGAGGCGGTGCAACTGCTGAGGACGCAGCCGCAGGCTCTCGCGCAGACTCTCACCGAGCAGCACCTGATCCGTCTCGATCACCGCGGCGCGGCCGCCAAAGGAGGCGACGAGGCCGAGGCGGTCCCGGTAGTTCAGGTTCACGCGCAGGCCATAGCCGATCAGGCGGCGAGCGAGGTCGGCCAGCAACGGGTCGGAGTCGTCCAGCAGCGTGTCCTCACGGTCCTCGCGTCGCTGTGCTTCCTTGAGCACCTGCGCCAGCGAGAGCACGCCGTTGCGCATGCGGTGCTCGTCGATCTCTTCCGGGGCGAAGCAGGAGACGATCGTGAGCGCCTTGCGGGCGCGGGTCAGGGCGTGCGCCAGGGCGCGGTCACCGCCCTCGTCACCGAGAATGCCGAAGTTCGACAGCAGTCGGCCGTGCGGCGTCCGGCCGTAGCCGATCGAGAAGATGACGCGGTCGCGGGATTGGCCGACCGCCTGGTCGATGGTGGCCACCATGAAGGGTTCACCACGCTCGGCGAGCAGCCACTCGCTCAGGTCGGGCCGCGATGCGAAACCGGCCAGCACGGCCTGCTCCAGCCGAACCGCGTGCTTCGGGCTCGCCGTGATGATCATCAGGGTCTGGCTCGGGTGGCGCTGCGCGTGGTCGAGGGTGAGTTGGACGACGCGATCTACCTCGGCATCGACGCTCTCCACCGTGCCCGAGACGGGGTCCGGCATCGCTCCGCCGCCCTCGACCAGAATGAACGAGATCGAGGAGTGACCGAGGTACTGACCGGCCCACGGCAGGGAATCGATCGAGCCCTCGTAAAAGTGACGGCTCACCAGGTCGGTGAGGTCCTGACCGGCGCCGCGGTAGGAGCGCATCAGTTCCTTGGTCGGCAGCACCTCGCCCAGGCGCAGCAGCGCCGACTCGGCGTGCAGCTCCGGCGCGGTGCCGTCGAAGGGGCGCTCAGACAGCGCGATGCGGAAGCGGCTCGGCGCCTCGCTGACCGGGTCACCGAAGGCAATCACCTGGCGAGCGCGACGGATCGCCGGAATGCACTCGGCGAAAGTCACTGCGGCAGCATCCACCAGGATCACCGCATCGAAGTGCATTGAATCCGGCAGGGTCGGCACCTCATACGGCGAGGCGGTCCACACCGGCGACAAGATCCGACCCAGGGTCGGCGCATACATTTGCAGCGCCTCCGGGGTGACCCGACCGGACTTCAGCAGCGCCTTGAGCGTGCTGGCCTCGTCCGCGTGGTCCGAGACACCGATCGCCCAGGACTGGCCGAGTTGCCAGGCCAGCAGCGCGGCATTGGTCGCGACGTGGGCCTCGTCGACGAGGCGGAAGTCGGCCTCGAGGCGGTCCACCACCTCGGTGTTCGCGTTCAGCAGCGCGCGGTTGCCGGCCAGCATCAGCGACAGGGCCGACTGCCACCAGGCAAGTTCAAGTTCGAGGGCGACGCGGTCATCCGGCACGTGCCGGTCGGCAAGGTCACGCAGCAGCGGGCCGAGTTCCAACTGACGCAACTGCGCCAGCAGCTCGGTGCGCTCCTTGATGTTGTCCATCGCCTCGGTCTGCACGGCCAGGCCCGCGAGCGTGGCCTGCAGTTGCTGGTACGGCTGGTCCAGCAGCGGCAGGTTCATACCGTTGGCGTTGATCGCGGACTCGATCACCAGCAGCGCGTCCACCGTCTCGCGGTAGAGGCGGTGCAGTTCATCCAGGCCGGTCGGCACCTGCGGGGTGAGACCCGGCTTGGTGTAGCGCTGCCACAGCGAGCGCTGCTGCTGAATCTGCTGCAGCGCGTGGTGCAGATCGTCCACGCGGGCACCCGGGCGCACGTACTCCTGCGCGAGCTTGCGCAGGCGACGGCGGTCACCACCGGACATCTCTTTGCCAGCCTGCTTGCGCGGCGAGGTGGCCAGAATCAGTTCGGTCAGCGAGCGATCGAACACGTCCGGCGTGAACTTGTCCAGGGTATCGCGCAGCGCCAGCAGCAATTCGAACTGCTCGCCGGTTTCGGCGACGGTCTGCGGCGGGCGCATCGAGGTCTGGGTGGTGAGTTCCACGGCCGCGGCCAGCAGTCGCGGCACCAGGTCCTCGTGCAGACGGTGCGCCAGCATCTGGGCCTGCGCAGCGTCCTCCGGCGTGGCGAACTCGGCACCATACCAAGCAGAGTCGTTCGGTCCGTAGCGGAACTCGCCCAGTGCGGCCGCATCGCGCAGGATCTGGGCGGCGTGCTCACGCTCCTCCGCCAGGGCGATGACGCTGTTCTCGCTCAGTCGCGCGGTGGTCAGCGGCGGCTCAGGCAACAGGGCCAGCTTGGAGAGTTCGTTGAGTGCGTCCAGCACCGAAACGCCGATCATGCGGTCCTTGTGGCCGAGGGCGTGGCGGTAGTCCAGCAGCACCGAGCGCAAGCGCTGCAGGGCGGCATCCGCCTCGGCACCGCTCGGACGGGTGGCCCGCTCATTGCGCAGCAGCGCCCGCACCAGGTCGGCGCGCAAGGTGCTGGGGCTGACGGCGAGGCCCTCAAGGCCGACGCTCTTGAAGCGCTCGGCGACCGAGTGCAGGCCAGCACGACGCGGGCCAACAATCAGGACGCGCTTGTGCTGGGCCACCAGCGCGGCGGCAGCATTGGCGATGGTCTGGGTGGCACCCGATCCGGGCACGGTGTGCACCACGAGCGAGTTGCCAGCGGCCACCTCGGCGATGACCTGCTCCTGCTCCTCGTCGGCGTCCAAGATCAGCGTGTCGGCGGCCACCGGGCGACGGTCGGTGTCGATCGGGTCGATCATGACGCAGCCTTCGGCGAGCGCGACGCGGGCGGCTGGCAGCCCAGCCACCGCGTCCAGGATCGGGTGCTCCAGCGAGCCCGCCACGTCCTCAACCAGCGCACCACTCACCTCAGCGAACGACGACACGATCAGGCGCGGCTGCACGCTGAACCAGGACAGGTGCGTAGTCAGGCCGCGCAAGCGGTCGATGACCGCCTGCGGGGTGAACTCGTCCTGGCGCGTGGCCAAGCGCACGAAGGAGTCGCCGTCGAGGGCGATCTGGAACTGCTCCTCGAAGGCGCGCACCAGCGCCGGGTTGAAGATGGTGTCGCCCTTGAGCTTCAGTTCGAAGTCGCGGCCGTAGCGGCGGATCGAGAGAGGACGCAGCAGCACCGGGGCGCGGTAGTCGCGACCGTCGTGGCGCCACTCGGCCATGCCGATGGCCAGGTGGATGGCATCGATGCCGCGAGCCGTCGCCAGCTCGATCGCCTTGGCCGTCAGATCGTGGGCGGCACCCTTTGCGGCGCGCAGCGCCAAGTCGTCGCGGATCAGGTTCGACAGCAACGTGCGGTTGCCCGTGATGAACTGGGCGAGGCCGCCAGGGTGCGTGGTGGACAACTCGATGCGGGTGGTCGGCGTGTCCTCAAAGTGCAGCAGCGGCGAGCGGCCACCGAGTACCGCCAATTCCTGACGCCAGGCGCCACGGACCGGCTCGGCGGCGTGCACCGTGACGGTGCCGGGCTCGCCGATTCGGAGGCTGTATGGGTCGGTGGGCTGCCCTTCGGGCAGCGCGGCGGGAAGCGCGAACGGTTCCGGCTCATGCGCGGTCATCGCAACTCCTATTCCTGCTCGGCCCAGGCATGGACGTACACCGTCACCCTACGACTGGGTTTGCAACAAACTCGGCAATGAAATCGGGGTTTTGTCACGCAGTGCTGGGGTTTCCTCGCGTGACGCTGGGGCTCCCCGTATCCAGTGCCGCTGCACAATACTGGTTCCACTGTCATTCGATCCCGACGAGGAAGTGCCATGGCCCAGTTCGACCTGCCCCTGGAGCAACTGCAGACCCACCGTTCCGGCACTCCCAAGCCCGCCGACTTTGACGAGTTCTGGGCGGCCACGCTCACCGAGGCCCGCTCCTTCCCCATCGACGCCACCTTCACCGACTACGACGCCGGCCTGGACGAACTGGTGGTGCAGGACGTGCGCTTCTCGGGATTCGCCGGGGACCGCATCCACGGCTGGTTCCTCGCACCCAAGCACGCGACCGGCCCGCTGCCAGTGGTCGTCACCTACCTGGGCTATGGCGGCGGTCGCGGCCTGCCGGGTGAATGGACGGAATGGCCGAGCGCGGGCTTCGCCCACCTCGTGGTCGATTCCCGAGGTCAGGGCAGTGGCCACCGGGTTGGTTCCACGCCGGACGGCCCCTTCACCGGCCCACACGCCGGCGGCGTGCTCACGCTCGGCATCGAGTCCCCGCAGACCTACTACTACCGCCGGCTCTACACCGATGCGGTCCGAGCCGTCGACGCGATCCTGGAACACCCACTGATCGATCCGACCCGGGTCACGATCGCGGGCAACAGTCAGGGCGGCGCGATCACCCTCGCCGTGGCGGGCCTGCACGAGGCTCCGATCGCGGCGATGGCCGACGTGACGTTCATGAGCGACATCCACCGCGCCATCCGCATCACCAACGACTATCCCTACGCGGAGCTGAAGCAGTGGCTGGCCATCCACCACGGCGAGGAGCGCTCTCGCGCCGAGGCCACGGTCAACTATTTCGATGTCACCAACTTCACGCCGCGCGCCACGGTGCCGGCGCTGTTCTCGGTCGCGCTGATGGACACCATCTGCCCACCCTCGACCGTCTACGCCGCATACAACGCGTACGCTGGTCCGAGGGAGATTCAGGTCTACGAGTTCAACGGCCACGAGCACGGACGCGCCTATCAGGCTGCAGTGCAGCGCCGCTGGCTCAAGCAACGGTTGGAGCAGTTGGGTGAGTAGGGACGTCCTGGTCGGCATCGAAACCGGCGGTACCAAGATCATGTTGGCTCTGGCAGACGCCGCAGCCCCTGACACGATCGTCGCCCAGCACCGCATCCCGACCGAGGACCCCAGGCCGACGCTGGCCGCGATGGACGCCTGGATTCGCGAGGCGGTCGGCAGCGATCGCATCGTCGGCGCCGGCATCGGCGCCTTTGGCCCCATCAACCTAGACCCCGACTCGCCGGACTTCACCCGCTTGACCGTCACCCCGAAGCTGGCGTGGCGTGGAACGCGCCTGCTGGACGGCCTGCCTGTGCTGGACGGGGTACCGCTGCGCGCGGTCACCGACGTGGGTGCAGCGGCCATCGGCGAACAGCAGGCTGGCGCTGGCCAGGGCTTGTCCCGCCTTGCCTATGTCACCATCGGCACTGGCGTGGGGGCCGGTGTGTTGCTGAACGGCCGGGCCGTGGTCGGCACCGGTGACCACGAACTGGGGCACCAGTTGGTGCGCAAACACCCCGAAGACACCTTTGCGGGACAGTGCCCGTACCACGGCGACTGCTTGGAGGGCTTGAGCTGCGGCCCGGCGCTGCAGGCACGCTACGGTATCCCGGCCGAAACCTTCAGCCCCGAGCAGCAGGCCGCTACCGCCCGCTTCGTCGGCGATTACGCCGCCCAACTCGCCTGGACGCTGCGGATGGGTTTCAGCGTGCAGCGGGTGATCTTTGGTGGCGGTGTACTGCACATCCCGGGTCTGCTGGACGAACTGCGCGACCGCGTCGCCTTCTACGCCGACGGCCCGATTGCGACCCCGGACGGCGGTGAGTTCATCGTGCAGCCGCAACTCGGCGGCGAGGCGGGCATGCGCGGTGCGCTCACCCTGGCCGCCTGGTCTGCGGCCGGAAGCAATTAAGGCTTGACCTGTACTAGCCCGCCGCGGCGGTGTGAGATCAGGATCACCAGCAGCGCCGAGGCGGCGAAGCCCGCGGCGATCAGGGCCACATAGGCGGCCACCATTGCGTAGCCACCGGCCGGGTCGAGGAACGGGTACGGCACCCAGCCATCCGTTGCGCCGCGAACCAGCGCCATCGCAGTCCAGACCAGCGGGAAGACCAAGAACGCCCACACCCGCTTCCAGGGCAGGCGGCGACGGTCGGAGACGAACATCCAGTCGGCGGCAAGCACTACGGGGATGATCACGTGCATGGCGGTGTTCTCCCAGCCGATCGGGATCCCGCTGGCACGGTCAATCGGCTCCAGCAGCGCGGCGTAGACGATGCCAACCACCACCATGTAGCTGGTGACCGCACCGCGCAGGAAGGTGAGCCGCGTGCCCTGGCTGCGACCGGACAGGTGCGCCCCGGCCGACATGAGCATCACCACCACGGTGAGCAGCGTGGACACGATCGTGAACAGGCTGAAGAAGTTGACCGGGTCAAAGTTGCCCCGCGCCTCGGTGACCTGCTGGCTGGTGATCACCGCGGCCACACCGAGTCCAGCCACCGCCAGTCGCAGTACTGCGATGAAGTACGTCACGGATCCTCCTACCCCTGCAGCGGCGCAACGCCGCCGCAGACAGCCTAGTCCTGCCCGTCCCGCAACGCGGCTGGATTCAGGCTGCGTCGTTGGCGAGCACCAGGTCGGCAGCCGCCCGCGGCTCATGCGCCGCCTGATAGCGGCGGTCACTCTCGGCCCAGCGGTCCCAGTCCACGTCCCGGTGCCCGAGGGCGGCATCGCGGGCCGCACCACGCTGGCTCGAAACCTCGATGGGAACGTCCACCCAGGCACTCAGATGCCACCAGTCGCGCAGCGTCGGGTGCAAGGTCGAGATGCCCTCGATGATGAGTACATCGCAGTCCGGGACCGGGGTCGGATCGCTGAGGACGTTTGGGTCCCAGATCAGGGTGTGCCACGCTGCGGGCTGGCCCGCACGCAGCGGCTGCAACACTTCCGCGACCAGGCGTTGGCGGTCCCAGGCCAGTTCCCAGTCGTCGTCAAAGCAGTGTTCTTTCACCAGGAAGTCATCGAAGGGGATGCTCGTGGTCGTGATCCCTGCGATGGTCAGCAGATCGCGCGTCTGGGTCGCCAGGGTCGACTTTCCGGATCCGCCTGGCCCGTCGATCGCGACCAGCAGCGGTCGCTCGCGCGTTGTCGCGAAGCGGTCCTGGATCGCCTGCGCCAGTCGCGCTGCATTGCCCTCTGCGGTGCCCACCGCCTGCCCTACTCCCCCAGTGCTGCGGCGAGGCGGTCAGCCGCTCCGTGCAAATGCTCGGTCAGGATACGCTCGGCCTCGTCCCCGTCCCCGCGCTCGATGGCCTGCAGCAGTTGCTCGTGCTCGGCCGCGATGCCTGCCGTGGTGAGCAGCGAGCGGCCCTGCACCTGCACCATGCACAGTCGCACCTCGGCGGCGAGCGCCTCGTAGGCGCGAATCAGGCGCGGGCTGGCGTAGGCCTCGACGAGGGACATGTGGAATCGCATGTCGGGGGTCACGACGGCAAGGCGGTCGGATTCGCCGAGCGCACGGATCGCCTCGTTCGCTTCCCGCGCCTCGGCGGGCACCTGGCGTTGTCCGGCCAGACCTCGCACGGGCGCCAGTTCGAGCGCGATACGGGCTCGGTAAATGTCGCGAGCGTCGGCGGCACCAAGTTCGGGCACACGGGCCGAGCGGTGGGCGGTGCGCACCAGCAGTCCTTCACCGACCACCTGCTCGATGGCCGCCTTGGCACTGGGCCGGGAGACGCCGTAGCGCTCCACCAGGGAGAGTTCGGTCACCGGGGTCCCCGGTTCAAGGTCGCCCTGCAGCAAGCGATCGCGCAGTTCGGTGGCAAGCGCGTCGACCACCGAGACGACCGAGATGCCTTGCATGCGCGTCCTTCCTGCTCAGGCGATGTGCGTACAATGAGTCTAGTCGGTCTTGTTTGTATACTTGTCTGACAATCTCCGGCTTGCTCAGTGTGGACGATCGGTATACCCCGACGATCGTCCACACTCGAAGCAGCAGTGCAGCGAAGGAGCTTCCCATGACCGTCCGCCATGCCACCACTGGTCTGCCGCGCACCACGGGTCCGACCGAACGCCAGGAACTGACCCGCGCCATCGACCGGCACGCCTATGCGGCGGATGCCTCGCACTACCAGCTGCTGCCGGAGTCAGTCATTGTCGCCGCGAACACCGCTGACATGGCCGACCTGCTGGCCGCGTCCAGCC
>ENA-UOVV01002230-UOVV01002230.1-compost-metagenome-genome-assembly--contig:-NODE-2230-length-11480-cov-4.481488_pt1 | contig 11480 bp, 11 predicted proteins | sample MGYA00238155_ERZ761577 | MGnify/ENA primary metagenome ERZ761577 (study PRJEB28898, sample SAMN06268775) | compost metagenome | isolation source: Emeryville, CA | place: USA:Emeryville, CA | collected...
AGAGATGGAATTGTCGGTAGCGGCGGCAGTGTAGGAACAACTGTCTGCCGGGGCGACGGCAGACGAGGCGGAGTGGCAACACGAGGCGGAGTGGCAACACGAGCCGTCGGGAGAGCTCGCGGCGACATCGAGGCCGGAACACCTACTGGTACCATACCCGTTGTCGGACGGGGCGACTGCGCACGAGGAGCAGTCGTCGTTAGCGGTACCATAGGTGTTGGCAGACGAGGCGAAACCGGGCGCGGAGCCGTTAGCGGTACCATAGCCGACGGCAATCGCGAAGCGGGAAGTTGCGACATCGGAGCTACCGGTACAATAACCGGTGCTTGTAGCAGCTTATCATAATCCTCAATAGCGCGAGCATAATCCGGGCCTAGCAGATTTACGAAAGCATGATAGCGAGCGCGATCACTGCTAACGACTGGGAACCAATCCGGACCAATCTTCTTGGAGCGACCAGTAGGGCGGTCAATAATACGAGTACCAGTGCCAGTGCTAAGATTTACATCGGAAACATCCAGAACCTTATTCTTACCCTGTGCTTCCAGAACGCGTGTCACCGCCAGTTGCTGGAGGTTTGGTTGGGCCGGGGTTGCAGTTGCGCGGGCCGGAATAGCAGCAACTCCGGTCGCAGCCAGACCCAACAGGCCGCAAAGAGTATCGATACTATCTTTCTTACCGAAAGGAATTCCTCGTGCCGTTAAAAGTCGCTGAAGCTCTTCCTTTGTATAACGGTTACCAGCCCGAGAAGTTGAAGAACAGGGTCGCGGACTCGACATTTCTTTTTACAATTGGACTAAAAATTTCTTTTAATCGCAAATACATTCATCGCTCAAATCAACGATGAATGTAGATTTCTTTAGGACAAAAGAAATGCATTAGTTATAAACTTTAATCTGCGATCTCCGTCCGATCGGATTATCAGGGATGTTCCAGTAGAGGAAACATTTATGAATGTCGTAACGGGGCCCTACCTCGGTTTCACTGGTCGCCGACATCAGTGATATAATCTTTTGAGCTAGAGAGATCTGTCGTTCAATCGAAGCCATATTTTCTCGATAGAGCCATTCGCTGAAACTGGGAGCTACCTCGCGCAGAAAGCCGGTAACCATAATATTAGGTTCATAATATTCGGTAGCATGAACGAGGAGATCGACTTCGTTTTGAATGTTTGCCCGTTTAGCACGACAAATGAGATACCGCTCCGCATTGGCCGGACGACTCGAACAAGGTTTGAAGAGTGTAATTTCTTCGAAGCAGCGTGCCATGATATAGAGAGTGTCGGCAGAGATTTTCTCGACCGTATCAAACATCTTACAAACGAAATCTCCCCCGGTTTTCAGGACTAAAAGAGCTACAAGGCATTCCGTTAAGATGAGCCGCGATGAAAGGTACTCCTGGCGATTATATTGGCCCTTATCTACATCGAAACCACCATCTCCAGTAACGAGATCGACTCCTGTTGGATATTGTGTAGTAACAGTTTCAACAAATGGTCGCCAGTTGACGTAAAGATCACCGGTATTATCTGGACCGTAATAAGGAATAAAACGTTTAGTATCGATAACACTAAGATTCCAATCGAGAGGTCCGCGCAAGGTAACACCGTGACCAACAGCCTCTGGCCGCCGCCACTGAAGGTATTGAGTGAAACTCCCGGGACCGGCCGCAATATCACAGAAAGTAAAATGGCCCCGCGTTTGGAAGTTAATAAAGCCTCCTTGATGCTGTGAAACGTTATAGATGGCATCCAAATTAGCTAGCTTCACTGCCGCTCGATTGAGAAAGATGGAATTACCGAGGAATTCGAAAGGGTTAGTCTTGTTGCGAGCTTCTTCAAAACGCGGATTCTCGTATTGATCTTTCAGAGCTTGCAGTGTAACATAACGATCCTCTGAAGCGAAGGCGATCGGTGGAGTGTAGGTGATACCGTCAGCCGTCGTAACCTCGAAGATAGGTGTTGAGTTGCGCTCGGCTTCAGAGAGGTGGAAGGCGGGCGGTAACTCCGGCGTTAAAGGAACTTCTGTGAAGCTGTCACGAACTTCACACAACTTAATCGTTGGGTCCATTTTTAGGGACCCAGGTAATTTATCCAGAGAGCGAAACAAATTTAATCATAGACACCCGAGTAGATCATACCAATACGATCAACGCAATTCTGAAACTCAGCAGGAAGGCAGCGCGGCAGCGCTTTTCGCAGTTGTTTCTTGGCCATTGTAACTACATGAACACCATCAAGAGGCAATGAAATACGATCATCGACGAAGCGCGCTTTAGGGAAATCGAGAGTAGGATCGTCTCGCAACATACGCTCATCGAAGGAAGTTGCACTATCACAATGGATAGTAACTCGAGAAGGTAGATAGTAAACAAAATAGGTCCCACAACCAAAGTTACGATAAAGGACCCAATCAGGAAAACGAGCCAGAACCTCCGGTGTAAGTGTTTGCGATTTCACGATGAAGCCGACAGCCTTAAAATAAGTGTAATCTGGCATCGTTTATACGACTTACGAAGGTCGTATAAACGTTTCAATGTTAAAAATCCATCTGGAGGCAAGTCTCCAGTTCCCGATGTGCCTTATTAAGGAATTCTAGCATTCGGGGATTATCACGATGCTTTATCAGGGCTGCTTGATAGGCACGTTCCGCTTGACGAGAAAGATTATTGAGATAGCTTTCCAATTGGGATTCGCTCGGGCCAGCCTCTTCGGCTACCGTGACTGGCTCGGCGATGTCGTGGACGGCCAGCTTTTTTAAATTGCGATGACGCTTAAGACAACAATAATAAACAGCGAAGATACCCAAAGTAGCTACCAACAAAGCCGATACCATTTTAACTTCATCGTCTCTGTTTAAGTCCGATTAAATTATCGCATTCTTAAAAGATGTTACGTAATCTTAGTAGCCAGAAGATTAGAGATCGCGGGAAGGAACTAGAGCGATTTAATACATTAGAGACTATGCAATTACTAGAGCAAGAGCAGCAACAACAGCGAGATCGGGAGCTAGAACTTATTCGAACTCAGCAGGTTTGCCCTGTAAATCGACTTAATAGTCTTCAGGAGAATCTTAGCGGTTTACGGCCAGAGCAATTCCGACATCTCCTCCGCGAAGAGTTCTATAATGCAGAGATGTTGTCGACTCTTCTCTGCGCGGTTGATTCTATTTATTACAGCTCTAACTCCGGTTTGGCCTACAATGAACGAATTCGGGAATGGCTTTTACGCCTTCGACAGATCGGGGAAGAGTCTGTTTACGGCTATGCTATGACTGCTTCGTTGGCTTCCGCCGATGATGCCTTTATTGTAAAAGCTCCCCGTACTACTACCGGCGATGATCTTCAACACGAACTTTTTATTGGTATGATGGGAACTAACCAACTTCGCAAGTACGTTCCTAACTATGCTTACATTTTCGGCGGTTTCCAATGTTCACCTCCGCTAATAGATTCGCAGAGTCATCAAGTCGAAGCTTGGTGTAATAATACTAGGCATAGCGTAAACTATGTTCTTTATGAGAATGTAACTCCCGCTATCTCCTTTAACACTTATATCAGAAAAGCTAGTGGTACCGATTTCCTAAATAAGTATCTGCAGATTGTTTATGCACTGAAGAAAGGCGAAGAAGTTTGCGATTTCACTCATTACGATCTTCATGACAATAACGTTCTTATTCGAGATATCGTCGGAACTAGGAACCTTGCGATCCCCTATCAAACTGAACGAGGGCAGATGGAATATTTACTTACAGATGGCATTGCAACCATGATAGATTACGGCTATTCTCATATTAACTATCAAGGTCGTAGTTATGGACAATACCGATTAGTAGCGGGTGGTGTCTATCCAGATCGATCTTTCACGTTAGGTGATTGTTACAAACTTCTTGCTCACGCTACGGCAAGAGCCCTAGAAACAGGAAACCAAAGTGTTCTCACTGAATGCACCAAACTATTGCGTTTCTTTAATACCGAAGAAACTCCTCAGGAAATCGTACAACGGCAGAAAGCAACTTACTTTAGTATCCATTGGTTACCTGAGAATACCAGTGCAACTATCGATGATTTCGCTCGTTATATCCGGAAAGTCTGTGCCTGTGAAAGCTTCTTAGTCTCAAAAGCTCCTGTGGATGTAAAGTTACTTGCCTGTAAAGGCAGTCATTGTATGCGACCACAAGAAGCTCTACGTCTGATAGGTATGACCGGTTCTGCTACACCGCCGCAGACAGTTCTCCAATACTATGATCTCGCTTCTCGTGGAAAGAAGGTTGCACTTAGCAATAAGGTAGCTCAGAAAGGCCTCGAAACTATGGAAATATATCTCCGCGAGGCTCTGCAACGGGGAAGACAATTACGACCCTATCATCTGAAAGGATCGGCCTTAACAACGATACTTACACCAAATACTCTTTTTCTCTTTCGTAAGTTTGTAACCGATACGGCAGCCATCTACGATCTTCTTCAACGGATCGAAGTTCTCTATCGGGGTTACCAATTAGCTCGTGAAAGAAGTTCTCTTAATGATGACCTATGGGAACGAATTCAACGCTATTATACATTCACAGGTGAAATTAAGAGTCGTTTACGCATTGCCGTGCAACGAATTCTCGAAGATACTAACTATCTACGAGAACTAAGAAGGGATCATACTGCTAAAATAAATACAGCAATCATGGCAGATCGAAGCTATAATTGGTACTGGGATGGCATTATGGCCTTTTTCTATATGCTGGATGGAACAAAATGAAAGTAATTATCGAGAGCCGCCAAAAGTATAATTATTCGGAAAAGGAGACTCATGAAGATCTGGAATCCCTTCGATTACGTCTTCAACGCGGGCACTTGGGATGAGCTGCCCTGGGGGAACCCTTTCGATAGCTTAGGCGATCATCCCGATGACGACGTCTTTCTGTTCCCCCGCTTGTTCCTAGGACAGGATCGGGGTATCAAGATGCGACATTTGCGCGATGATCGCCTTCTTGCAGTTCGGTGCAAACGACAGCGCAAGCATAACGATGGTTACCATCCCAGTCGTACTTACAAGAAGCGCTCCTTTCTGGATTCTTTTACTTTGTAAATAGACATTTCGATCTCTTCACTTCGTAAATAGATCTCCCACTCTCCGGAGATCTATTTAAATAACGCCTACCTTAAAGCAGAGATGCTTGCAAGTCGTAAGATAATTTTTTAGTTGTTCCTAAAAATGGCTCGTTGTAAGAAATCCAAGAAGGATTGCGAATCATGCGAGGATTCTGATTTCCTAACTTCATGCTCTAGTTCTTCGTCTGACTGCTGTTCCTCTTCCTCGAGCAGCTCGGATTGTCGTTCTTCCAGCTCTTCTAGTTCCTCGTGCAGCTCTTCGTCGTCGAGTTCCGATTGTTGTGAGGTACGACGTTGTGATCCCTGCGGTCGCCGGCCCTACTATCACCGCTTCAATCGCGATAACTTCGAAGAGGATGCCGACTACCGCCGTTGGCGCCAGTGCAGTTATGGTCCCTATCAGGAATATCGCAAGTACTGCGACTGGAGCGATCACTGTGCCCGTAACAACTTCCAGGTAGACGACTTTGATAAGTATGAAGCTTGGGAGCGTTCTCAACGCGGCGATTATAATAGTGATTTTCAGAGCTATAAGCTGTCGGCTCCCAGCTATGCCGACTATAGCCATTGGAATGAATATCGCAGTTGGTGCCAGGCGCGCCATGCTTGCTGCGGTAAGAACAAGAAGGTGAAGCCGTGTGTTCGCAAGTCGAATCCGCGCTATTGCGTCGCCTATGCGCTGTACCGCTACTACAAGAAGCATTGCTCTAAGCGCTCTTACCAGATTTACAAGTGTTTCCGTCTCTTCCAGAAATGGCTAGCTGAGAAGGAATGCTATGAAGACTACGATTACGATTACGACTATGATTATGAGCGTGATCACCGGCGTCATCGCCTCGGCTGCGATGCCTGCCAGCACGACAAGAAGAAGAAGCGCTATCATAAGAAAGAAAAGAAGTATCACTACAAGAAGAAGGGCAAGTGCTGCAAGAAGGAGAAGGATTGTGGCTGTTGTAAAGAGAAGAAGATCAAATGTTGCGAGTTCAAGAAGTGGATGAAGCATTGCGCTGATAAGTGCGAAGATTTCCTCTGTGATTACGAGGCTTGGAAGTGTGAGAAGAGCGATTGCGATTTCGCTGTCTGGCTTAAGTTCTACAAGTGTTATAAGAAGGAGCTACGGAAGCCGCTGTATCAGAACTGCGGTAACTGCTGTGAATGCAGTACTAGTGCCGTAGATAGCACCTCGGAAGAGACCGACGATAGCAGCGAGGAGGATCAGCTCTTCCCTTGCCACAGCTGGGTTAAGAACTCTCTCTACTTCTATCTCAAGCGCTATATTAGCTGCAAGCTCTACAAGGCCTATAAGCGCTATGTACTCTTCACTCGGCAGACGGCCTACCCCGACTACTGCGACTACATTGATAACACCGATAGCGATGAGTTCGATGTCTCCAAGAAGGAGCTGAAGAACTGGCGCAAGTGCTATAGCGAAGAAGATTATAACGCTCTCTTCGCTTTCTTCTGCTGGCTAAAGAACCGCAAGGACTGTGATAGCTGCTGTGACTCCTCCAGCTCCTCTTCTAGTTCGTGTAGCTCCTCTTCGTCGTCGGATTGCTCCTCTTCTAGTTCCTCTTCCTCTTGTGGCTGTCATTAAATAACTTCATGTGAATTAATATCTAATAAGGGAATTATTAGATATTAAAAAATGAACATACTGCAAACATTGCTTGGGCGCAGAATCCATCATCCAGGAAACAACTCCTGAAAGCTAATAATAGGCTATCTTTACCTAGAGTTGCTAATATTGTGTCTCGAGTCTGGTTTCTCGAGACACAATATGCTAATAAGAACATTCTTAAATTCCCGCTGGGACCTAGTCCTGCAACAATTCGAGCAATCCCAGAACGAATGGAACCGCTCAGATACTCCTGATCTTTTATTGGCACTAGAAAATACTCGAGAGTTGGTATTGTTAATAACGGTGAGCTTATGAACCAAGTTAGGCAGCTACAAAGTAAGATTATCGCAGACAGCGCTCCAAAGAGAGCTATTGGTGCTACGAGCATTGATCGTCTGGTTGAAATGACATCACTAGTCGGGCGGGTAGGTCTTTCTCTCGACTATAATCCTGAAATTCTCCAAGCGCACCCACCAATGCACTCCACGACCCGAATTTCATTCCCAAGTTTTAAAACGTCTAAGCGAATTAGAAGCTCAGAATGAACTCTTGCCTAACAGATAACTGTATCGAAGATGTTTCCGGGGACACGAATGAACTCGCGACAAATAGTACCGGCAGGACCGCAAGCATCTTCTACATTGTAAACACTGAATGTATCTCGACCGAGATAAACGTATTTAATAACGTATTTCATGGAAGAGTAAGTAGGCCAATGCGAGGTAATAGTACCATCAGATGCGACTGTCCAAGTTCCATTGTGAATTTCACACTTACCTTCTTTGCGTTTCCTCATGATGACATCGTGATCATTAGGAAAGTAGAGTTCGTAGATCGACTGAGTGTTATTGGTAAGACCGATCTCGCTGTTCCCGACAAACAAACGTAAGACTTCATCGCGAGAGAGGAAAATCCGAGTTCTTGGAGTTACCAAAACGATGATAAGGAATGAAATCGCCAGTAGAACCAGAAGAACAAGGAACATCTTCTCTTTTAAAGCTCAGAGATAAATTCTATTCATCGGCTGTAAAGAGAATTAGATGTCCTAGAAAGCCCGGCGTTTCATGATGGGACATAATCGCTAGTTGATAATCTTGACCCGGTGGAACCTGAAAATTAAGTTCGGCACTGTAATTATTATTTGTATTAAGACGGGCAGAATAACGTATGTGCTTATTAGGCGCCACTAAGAGCAAAAGGAGTTGAAGATTCTCGTAGTTAGTTTGAAGTGTATCAACACGAACTCGTTGAATAAATAACCCTGCTGGAAGGGCAAACCCATCACCATCCTTGAGAGGAAAGGTTAACCTCATTTTAAGGGTTCCGAAGTTATTTGTTGGCAAATGAGAAAGAGAATTAGGCCTCTAAGAGCGAATTTTTAATTTTGTTTATATTACAAAGATGTAATATAAACTATCTGTGAATAACCGGCAAAAAGGCATTCGTGGATTAGTACCCAAGACGCTTTTCTCCGAAAATTCATTGACTTCTATCGAATTCTATATTCCCTGAAATGGCAATGAAAACTTCGAAAAAGTCTAGCGAGATAGGAAACCGGGGAGGCCTATCAGGTGCATATTTATATAAGAACTTCTCATATAAATAACTATGAAGTAAGTTTATAACTTATGCTCTTTTTGAAGTTTTATGAGATCGAAGTTACTTCCTATTTCATCGAATTATAAGCATCTTAGGAATTCCATCTTCATAGAATCCGGATAAAACAAAGATAAAAGGAGATCGAAGTTCCCTGGAATTCGAATTTTAACGAAAAAGAACCGACTTCGAATGAAGTCGGTATAGAAAGCAGAAGTTAGTATAAGAATTTCTTATACTAACTTCTGCTAAATAACCGTTCGGAAGGCCTTAGTGGCACTTTCTTCGAAGATAATTCGATCCTTTCCTTCATCGAAGTTAGATGAAATCGAAGTTAGATGAAATTCAAAGAGATATCTACAAAAAGCGAAATTCACAAAATCTCCGAAAAAAGCTCGCTGGTTACTAACCCACGAAGGCCTTTCTGCCGGTTATTCGATACATATTCACATAATAACTTATTATGTGAACTTTATTAAAAATACTCCTATGGGGGCTTTTCAACCCCCTATTCCATCTTCATTGAAATGCAACCAATCTCGAATTAAAGCTAGCATCGATCTAAATGGAATTATATAAAGTTCATCGAATGAATATAAACTAGATTCCAATGAAGATGGAATAATATTCGCTTTCGGGTTAGAAACTAGACTTTATTCGATTCTGCAAGCTTATATTACATTGCTGTAATATAAGTATTTCATGAACTTTCCAATTAGTACCGATGACCGCAAGCCTTGCAGCTATATTCGATACGTTTCTTTTTCTGAATTTTAAGTGTCTCAGGGTTGCCACAACGAGGACAAAGAACATCAGCTCGAATAAAGCGTTCCAGATGTTCCTCTATCATTTCAACGGAATATAAACCGGCCAGTTCCAATGAAGTTTCAGTAATCTTACCGCGACAACCAAGTCGTTTCTTAATGAAGTTACCAATTTCGAGTGGATCTCGGGCTAAGGCTTTTGCGATCTCGAAGAAATTACTCACAATGGTAACACCACCGTTGGTTGATCGTCTAATCATCGCTACTAAGGGCCGCTTATAGCGGTAACAGGAATCTTCAATCGAAGCGGGAATGTTAACGAGCTCCATTGTGCCGGTATCATGAGTACAAGTAGTTATTTCAGGCACAACTAACTGCTTGCAATCTCACATTTAATCTTCCAGAGTTAGCATTTCATAAAAATCCTCATAAACCTTACTAGTAAGACCTGTTTCCGGATAGGTTCGGAGCATTTCTCCAATTTCATTCCAAGGCTTATGAACGAGATCTTTAATATCCTCAGTTGGAAGAACCGAATTCTCTCGCCAAAGATCCAAATATTGGAGGGTATAGAGTAGCTCTAAGAGATCGTATTTAGCTGTTGTCACTTGACCACTTTCCCGAATCTGTGAACACCAAGCTAACGACCAAACTCCTCGTTCAAAGCCATAGGCTTTACGTTTGGTAGTCAAACCGCCGTAATCGATAAGATAATATTTCCCATTCTTCTTCATGATATTATCAGGTTTAATATCATTATGAACAGCAAAGCAATGTAATTTCTGAAGACTGCGAAGGAGTTGACGACCGACTTCGTGAGCATCATCGCGATAAGTTAAGGGTTCTAGTTTTTCCATAACCAAGACCTCTTGATGCCAGAAAGTATAACTTGTATCAAACCAAGGTACCGTTACTCCGTAGAATTGGGCTTGAAGAAGGTTTTGGATTTCATCTAGGGTTTCTTCTCTAGTTGCCGCCCATTTAATCACTACAATCTTTTTATCAGAAAGGCGAATTCCCTGAAAAACGTATTGATCCTCATGTCGTCCTAACGTACTTTCAAAGCGAATATAATCATTACCGTTATAGCAGAGAAGCCAGGGATATTCGGAGATTTTAGTCATTAGTTTCGGAAGTTCATGTAAGAAATAACTGTATTCATAGATACGATAGAAGAGAGCCCAGATGTAATCGTCTTCCTCTACACGTGAATCTAATTTAGCATAGAGAGCTTTTAATTCGGTCGGCGAATAACGAAAATACTGCATAATAAGTTGCGCTAGCAATACATCGTGAAAAGTTCGTGCTTCCAATATTTGTTCCGCGGTAATTTCCCTGCCAGCTCCCCCATATTGTTTCGCATGCTGCTGAAATTGCTTCCGGAACTCTAGTTCCATTTTATCTTCCGTTAAATTATTAACTCTTCCGTTAAAATGAATTCGGTCTTAAGGAAGATTAGAAGTAACCTTCTTACGGTGGTAGCTTCACTACAACCCTTTCCTATGTTAGTGGAATTACCGCAGCATTTAGCACAATGGGGGGCTCCGGTACGGGTAGTTGTTCCAAGTGCTCACATTGCATCACTCTTGAAACAAGATGAGAATCCTATCGCTTATATTACGGCTGAGGAGTACCAACCGCGAAAGAATGAAATCTTGATAGTTGATTGGTTTGAGTTGGTTCCTTCAGGTCCGCTTTTTACCCTAAAGGAAGCTCTAACCCGACGCTATCTTGATGGCGAACTCGATTTTCGTGTAGTCTTGGTTACTACACGAATGCTTCCCCTGCTGGAGGCTAATACCATAACCCTTCCTTCACAGAGCAATGTCGATGAAGTTACCGTTTTACGAGGACCTCCTCCTCGCGCTAAGATGATAGAATTATTAGCCGATGAAACTTCGCTTATGTTGGTTCCAAATGAACGTATCCGCGAGGAACTACTGGCTCTTCCGGTCGAAGTCAAAGCTTCGATCTTCTTGGAGGGTGAAGACGCCGAACAATTGGCTCTAGCAAAGGATCGTTTTCGAACTGTGATTGCAGCGCCCCGTAATAGCGATCTAGCTGCCTTATATTTACATCTATTCCCGAAAGAAACTATCTACTTCCTGCAGACACGAGCTCACCCTGGGCCAATAGAAGAGGATCCAGAACGAGCAGAGCTACGAGTCTATTCTTGGGGTTGGAGTCAGGAATTACCAGCCTATCTAAAAGGACGTGAAGAGCTAATTCCCCAGCTCCTATCCTGGAATATATTTCCGCTTCGCTTGACCCTCTTAGTACTACTAGCCCAAGACCAGTATTCAGCTCTAGCAGTTGCAGCACTAATCGAAAACGGTCCCTACTTCCAGTATCAACGGGGAAGACAAGATGAGTACTTCGAAGTGGCTTTTGATCGTCAGGTT
>ENA-UOVV01002232-UOVV01002232.1-compost-metagenome-genome-assembly--contig:-NODE-2232-length-11473-cov-3.729200_pt1 | contig 11473 bp, 9 predicted proteins | sample MGYA00238155_ERZ761577 | MGnify/ENA primary metagenome ERZ761577 (study PRJEB28898, sample SAMN06268775) | compost metagenome | isolation source: Emeryville, CA | place: USA:Emeryville, CA | collected...
GCAGGCGGGGCCGGACCGGCCGGCCGTGACCCCGATCGCCCGGGCCGACGGGCCGGCGGGGACCGCCGCGATCAGCGCCAACCGGGCCTGCCCGCAGCTCCGCCGGCTGGCCGGGCGCGGCAACTCCCGGGCGGGCCTCCAGGTCCGCAACCTGCGCTCCGGCAAGCTGGTCTGCGCGCTCCACGCCGGCACGATGCGCTCGCTGGCCTCAAACACGAAGATCTTCACCACCGCGACCGCCCTGGCCCGGCTCGGGCCGGGCCACCGGCTGCGCACCCGGCTCCACGCCGACGGCCGGCTCGACGGCAACGGCACCCTGCACGGCAGCCTCTACCTGCGGGGCGGCGGCGACCCCTCGCTCGGGACCGACGAGTTCCTGTCCCGTTACCTGGCCGGGGCCGGCTCCTCGATCGAGAAGCTCGCCGCCAAGGCGAAGCGGGCCGGGATCCGGCGGGTGACCGGCCGGCTCTACGGCGACGACGGCGTCTTCGACCGGCTGCGGGGCGTGGCCGACTCCGGCTACGCGACCAGCCCCTGGATCGGGCCGCTCTCCGGCCTCTCCTTCAACGCCGGCTTCACCAGCCCCTCGCTCAGCCGGTTCAGCTCCGACCCGGCCAAGCTGGCGACCAAGACGCTGGGCCGGGCCCTGCGGGCCCGCGGGATCGCCCTGAAGGAGCAGATCGGGATGAAGCGGACGCCGGCGGCCGCCCGCAAGCGGCTGATCGCCCGCCAGGTCGCGCCCGACATGGCCTGGATGGCCCGGGTCACCAACCTCAACTCGAACAACTTCTTCGCCGAGATGACCCTGAAGAACGTCGGCGCGGCCGTGCGCAAGGACGGCACCACGGCCGGCGGCGCCAAGGTGGTCAAGCGGTACGCCAAGTCGCAGGGCGTCAAGGTCCACCCGGTCGACGGCTCCGGCCTGACCGTCACCAACCGGTCGAACCCGAAGGGCGTGGTGCGGCTCCTGATGCGGGCTCGCAAGAAGCCCTGGGGCGAGGCCTTCGTCGACTCGCTGCCGGTCGCCGGCCGGGACGGCACCCTGGCCTCCCGGATGCGCGGCTCGGCCGCCGAGGGCCGCTGCCACGCCAAGACCGGCACCCTGACCGGGGTGAGCGCCCTCTCCGGCTACTGCTTCAACGCCTCCGGCCGCGGCTACGCCTTCTCGATCCTGATGAACGGCGTCCGCGACTCCTACGCCGCCCGGCTCGCCCAGGACCGGATCGCCGCCCTGATCGCCCGCCTCTGAGCCCGTCCCCGGGACGGGTGAAGATCACCCCCGTGATACCGGGGTGATTCGAACCGATCAGTCCTCGGGGCCCTCGTCGAGCTCGCCGGCGAGGAGGCGGTCGAGGCCCTCGCGGTCGAGGACGGTCACGCCGAGCTGCTCGGCCTTGGCCAGCTTGGAGCCGGCCGACTCGCCGGCGACCACGTAGTCGGTCTTCTTCGAGACCGAGCCGGTCACCTTGCCGCCGGCCCGCTTGACCATCGCCCCGGCCTCGTCCCGGGTCAGGTCGGGCAGGGTGCCGGTCAGGACCACGGTCTTGCCCTCCAGCGGCCCGCCCTCCGGCCGGCGCTCCGACTCGTCCAGCTCGAAGCGCAGGCCGGCCTCGCGCAGCCGGGTCACCATCTCCCAGGTGCGGTCCTCGGCCAGCGCCTCGGCGACCTGGCGGGCCATGATCGGGCCGACCCCGTCGGTCTGCTCGATCCGCTCCGGGTCGGCCTCGCGCAGGGCGTCGATCGTGCCGAACTCGTCGGCCAGCGCCGCCGCCGTGACCGGCCCGACCCCGGGCAGGCCGAGCGCGAACAGGACCCGCGGGAAGGGCACCTCGCGCGAGCGGTCGATCTCGGCGATCAGGTTGCCGGACGAGGTCTCCCCCATCCGGTCGAGCGCGGTCAGCTGGTCCTGGCGGAGGGAGTAGAGGTCGGCCACGTCGCGGATCAGGCCCTCGTCGAGGAAGCGCTGGACCTGCTTCTCCCCGATCCCCTCGATGTCCATCGCCCCGCGGGAGACGAAGTGCTTGATGTGCTGGAAGATCTGGCCGGGGCAGCCGGCCCGGTTCGGGCAGATCGAGAAGACGGAGTCCTCCGGCTTGACCACCGGGGTGCCGCAGGCCGGGCACTCCTTCGGCGGCTCCGGCCGGACCGCGCCCGCCGGCCGCTTCTGGGGCAGGGCCGAGACCACCTGGGGGATCACGTCGCCGGCCCGCAGCACCACCACCTCGTCGCCGGCCCGGACGTCCTTGCGGGCCAGGTCCTCCTCGTTGTGCAGGGTGGCGGTGGAGACGGTCACCCCGCCCACCCGGACCGGCTCCAGGAGCGCCCAGGGGACCAGGTGCCCGGTCCGGCCGACGTTCCACTCGATCTCCCGCAGCCGGGTGGTCGCGGTGGTCGGCGGGAACTTCCAGGCGATCGCCCACCGGGGCTGCCGCCCGGCCGTGCCGAGCTCGTTCCAGAGGTCGAGCTGGTCGACCTTGATCACCACCCCGTCGATCTCGAAGTCGAGGTTCTCGCGCTGGTCGAGCCACCACTGGCACCGCTCCAGCACCTCCTCGATTGTGTCGTGGACGGCGATGTTCGGGTTCGTCTGGAAGCCGTGCTCGGTCAGCCACTCGATCTCCCCGGAGTGGGTCCCGACCGAGAACCCGTTGGTCGCGCCGATCCCGTAGGCCCAGACCGCCAGCGGCCGCTCCGCCGCCATCTTCGGGTCGTGCTGCCGGATCGAGCCGGCGGCCGAGTTGCGCGGGTTGGCGAAGGCGGGCAGGCCCTCGTCGACCCGCCGCTGGTTGAGCTCGGCGAAGGCGGGCAGGGGCAGGTAGACCTCGCCCCGCACCTCGATCAGCGGCGGCGCCCCGTCGATCTCCTTGGGCAGGTCGGCGATCGTCTCGATGTTGCGGGTCACGTCCTCGCCGACCCGGCCGTCGCCGCGGGTCGCGCCGACCGTGAGGCGGCCCTCCTCGTAGGTCAGCGAGATCGCCAGCCCGTCGATCTTGGGCTCGGTGACGAAGGTGATCCTGCCGGGGTCGACGTCCCGGCGGGCCAGGTGGTTGCGCAGCCGGGCCTCCCAGGAGATCAGCTCCTCAGCGGTCCGGGCGTTGGCCAGGGAGAGCATCGGGACCGCGTGCTCGACCGGGGCGAAGCCGCTGGCCGGCGGGGCGCCGACCCGCTGGGTCGGGGAGTCGCCCGAGATCAGCTCCGGGTTGGCCTGCTCGAGCCGCTCGAGCTCCGCGTAGAGCTCGTCGTACTCCTCGTCCGAGATCTCCGGGTCGTCCTTCTCGTGGTACAGGTAGATGTGGTGGTTGAGCTGGTCGCGCAGGTCGGCGATCCGATCGGCGGCCTCGGAGTCGGGCCCGGGGCTCATCCGCGGGCCGCCTCGAGCAACCGGTCGAGGTCGCGCCCCCGCAGCCCGTCGATCCCGCCGTGGTCGGTCCAGTCCAGCCGGAGCGGGGTGAAGGAGATCCGGCCGCGGGCGATCGCGCCGATGTCGGTGCCCGGCTCGTCCTCCATGCCCGGCTCGTAGCCGTAGATCCGGTAGCTGGTGCGGCCGTCGTCGACGTCCCGCTTCACCTTCTTCAGCTCGTCGCGGTAGAGCCGCTTGCCGAGCCGGGTGACGTCGATCCCCGCCGGCTCGACGCCGGGCACGTTGACGTTGATCAGGGTGCCGGCCGGGACCGGGCTCGCGGCCATCTCCCGGACGGTCGCGGCCGTGATCCGGGCGGCCAGCTCGAAGTCGTAGTGGCGCTGGGGCGTGTAGCCCATCTCGCCCTCGGTGGACTGCTGGGAGACGGCGATCGCCGGCAGGCCGAGCAGCACCCCCTCGAGGGCGGCGGCGACCGTGCCGGAGTAGGTGACGTCGTCGCCCAGGTTGAGGCCGTGGTTGATCCCGGAGACGATCAGGTCGGGCTTGTCCCCGACCAGGCCGACGTAGCCGAACCGGACGCAGTCGACCGGGGTGCCGTCGGTGGCGTGGCCGAGGTCGCCGTCCTCGAACCGGATCTCCTCGACCGAGAGCGGCGAGCGGGTGGTGATGCTGCGCGCCGAGGCGCTCCGGTTGGAGTCGGGCGCGATCACGTCCAGCTTCACCCCCTCGATCTTGCGCAGCTCTCGCCGCAGGGCCTGCAGGCCCTGGGCCCCGATTCCGTCGTCGTTCGTCAGCAGGATCCGCATCGGGTCAAGGATAGGTAACCGGGTACTCGACCCGCATGAAGTAGAGGCCCTGCGGGGGCGCTGTCACCCCGGCCTCCGGCCGCTCGGCGCCCTCCAGCAGCCGCTCGAACTCGGCCAGGCTGCGGGAGCCGTCGGCGACCTCCAGCATCGTGCCGACCAGGATCCGGACCATGTTCCGCATGAAGGAATCGCCGGTCACCCAGAACTGCAGCGTGTGCGGGTCGAAGCGGTCGCCGGTGGCCGGGTCGACCGGGCCCTCCTCCTCGACCCAGCGGGCGGCGCGGATGATCCGCTCGAACCGCTTGTGGTAGGTCTCGGTCGGGGTGAAGGCGGTGAAGTCGTGGCGGCCGACCAGGGCGGCCGCGCAAGCGTCGAGCCGGTCCCGCTCGATCGGCCGGGAGACCCACCAGGCCCGGTCGCGGGCGAAGGGGCTGTCGGGCCGCCGGGTGAGGACCCGGTAGCAGTAGGTGCGGGAGAGGGCGTCCCGGCGGGCGTCGAACCCGGGCGGGGCCTCGACCACGTCCCGCACCGCGATCCCGCGCGGGGTCAGCCCGTTGAGGCTGCGCACGATCCCGAAGGGCAGCTTCCCCTCGAACTCGAAGGAGGCGACCTGGCCCAGCGCGTGCACCCCGGCGTCGGTCCGGCCGGCCACGGTCAGGTCGATCGGCCGGTGCCGCAGCGCCACCTCCAGGGCCCGCTCGAGGTGGGCCTGCACGGTCTCGACCCCCTCCTGCCGGGCCCAGCCGCGGAAGGGGGCGCCGTCGTACTCGATCTCGAGGCGGTACCTGCTCACGCCGGGATTCTCACCGATGGCCGCGCCGGACGCCGCGCCGGGCCTCGGCCACACGCGCCGCCCCGGCAGCCGGCCACACGCGCCGCCCGGGCAGCCGGCCGCCCGCAGCGCCCCGGCGGCCGACCGCCCGCGAGGTTGGAGTTGTCCGCGCTATCCGCGGATAACCGGGATCTCGGGTGGCGGGGGCGGGGCGGCCGGGCGGCCGGCGGCGGCGTTGCCGGCTGACGCCACGGCGGCGCTACCGGCTGATGTGGAAGATCCGCTTGCCGACCGTGTCCCAGGCCTGGGCGGTGATCGCGGCCCGGCCGCGGGCCTTGCGGCCGACCCTGATCGTGACCGTGCCGGTCACGATCCAGCCCGGCAGGATCGTCCGGATCGGGAACTGGCGCTTGATCTGGATGCGGGCCTTCGAGCCGGCGCCGACCGAGGCCTTGCCCAGCCACACCCGGACGTTGTTGGCCCGCAGGTTGCCGCTGTTCTTGACCGAGACCTTGATGTTGACGGTCGAGCCGGCCTTGAGGGCGCGGCCGCCGCCCTCCTTCCAGACGCGGACCGGCCGGATCACGGCGCTGCGCTTCTTGCCGCTCTTGCCCTTGCCGCCCTTGTTCTTGTTCTTGCCCTTCCCCTTGCCCTTCTTGCCCTTCTGCGGCGGGTTGATCACCGGGCCCTTGGGGCCGCCGCCGTCGCCCGGGTCCTCCCCGGGGTCGTCGGGATCCTCACCCGGGTCCGTGCCCGGGTCGGTGGGCGTGTTGCCGGGGAAGACCTGGACCCGGTCGTTGCCGGTGTCGGCGACGTAGACCTTGCCGCCGGACCCGGTCGCGATCCCGGTCGGCCCGCGGAACTTGCCGGCCGCGGTGCCGGTCGCGCCCCAGGCGGCGAGGAACTGGCCGGCCGGCCCGAACTTCTGGACCCGGTCGGCGCCGCGATCGGCGACGTAGACGTTGCCGGCCGAGTCGGTGGCGACCCCGGAGGGCAGCAGGAACCGGCCCTGGCCGGTGCCGTTCGAGCCCCACTTGGCGATGAAGGCGCCCGACGGCGAGAACTTCTGGATCCGGTAGTTGTAGGTGTCGGCGACGATCACGTTGCCGGCCGGGTCGGTCGCCACGCCCTCGGGCAGCGCGAACTGCCCGTTGCCGGAGCCGGGGCCGCCCCAGGCGAGGTCGAAGCCGCCGGAGTCGTCGAAGCGCTGGATCCGGGAGTTGCCCGTGTCGGCCACGTAGACCTGCCCGCCGCTGCCGACCGCGACCGACTGCGGGCCGGAGAGCTGGCCCGGCCCGTTGCCGCCGACGCCCCAGGCGTGGAGGAAGCCGCCGCCCGGGTTGAGGTTCTGGATGCGGTCGTTGCCGCTGTCCGCGATCAGCGGGTTGCCGCTGCCGTCGAGCGCGATCCCGGCGGGGCCGTCGAACCGGCCGGGCAGGATCCCGGAGCCGCCCCAGGTGTCGAGCAGCGCCCCGGCGGAGCTCAGCCGGCGCACCTGGTCGGCCCCCGAGTCGACGACCAGCACCCGCCCGTTCGGCTCGACCGCGATCCCGCGGGGGCCGTGGAGCTCGAGCGCCCCGGCGACGCCGCCGGTCCAGCCGCCGAGGACGGCCCCGGCCGCGGTGAACCGGCGGACCCGGTCGTTGCCCGTGTCGGCGACGTAGACGGTGCCCCCGGCGACCGCCACCCCGCGCGGTCCGGAGAGCTGTGCGTCCCCGGACCCGGGGCTGCCCCAGATCGCCTGCAGGACGCCGCCCTGGTCGAACTTCTGGATCCGGCCGCCGCCCGAGTCGGCGACGTACACCGAGCCGGCGGAGTCGATCGTGACTCCCGCCGGCCCGGTGAACTCGCCACTGGCGCCGCCAGTCCCTCCCCAACCTTGCTCAAACTCTCCGTCCGTGTCGTAGCGCAGGATCCGGTCGGAGTCGCCGTCCGCGATGAACAGCCTGCTCCCCCGGACCGCGATCCCGGCCGGCCCGGTGAACGAGCCCACGCCGGGCCCGCCGGCCGCGCCGCCGCACGGGTTGCCGCCCTCCCCCTCGCCCTCGCCGCTGACCACGCACTGCAGCGAGCCCCAGGAGTTGAACCGCATCACCCGGTCGTTGCCGCGATCGGCGACCCAGACCCGGCCCTGGGCGTCGGCGGCGATCGCCGTCGGCTCGTCGAACTGGCCGCTGGAGCTGCCGTGGCTGCCCCACTCGGTGTCGTACTGGCCGTTGCTGAACAGCCGCTGGACCCGGTCGTTGCCGGTGTCGGCGACGTAGATCGTGCCGCTGGAGTCGACCGCGACCCCGCTCGGGGACCGGAACTGGCGCTGCCCGGAGCCGGTGGAGCCCCAGCTCGCCAGCGGGTTGCCGAGCGCGTCGAACTTGCGGACCCGGTCGTTGGCGGTGTCGGCCACGTAGACGTTGCCGGCCGCGTCGGTGGCGATCCCGGCCGGGGCCGAGAGCGAGTTGGCCGAGCCGCCCCAGACGGTGAAGGCGGCCTCCGCGGCGTCCGGCCGGACGACCGCGGCGAGGGCAGCGCAAAGCACGGCAGCCACACCGAACGCTTTCAGAACCGTCGCGGTGTGTCTCCCCCGAACCGGTGTCATCCGGTCCGCGGGACCCCTGAGAAGCTAGTCACGATCCCACCTGAGCTCTGGATTCAGCTCGGTCACGGTACCAGAAAGGACCCGCCGAAATCAAAGCTGCAACGAGAAGGGCCGCCCCGGGGGCGGCCCTTCGCGAAGCTTCCGAAGCCGGTCAGACCAGCTCGAGGAAGACCATCTCGGTCGAGTCGGACTGGCGCGGGCCGAGCTTGACGATCCGGGTGTAGCCGCCCGGCCGCTCGGCGTAGCGCGGCGCGATCTCGTCGAACAGCTTGTGGACCGCGAACTTGTCCTGCCGGAGGGCCGCCAGGGCCTGCCGCCGGGCGTGCAGGTCGCCCCGCTTGGCGAGGGTGATCAGCTTCTCGATCTCCGGCTTGGCCGCCTTCGCCTTGGCCTGGCTGGTCTTGATCCGCTCGTGCTCGATGACTTCCTTGGAGAGGTTGCTCAAAAGCGACTTGCGGTGGGCCGAGTCGCGGCCCAGCTTGTTTCTCTTCTTGGCGTGGCGCATGGCTCTCCTCGGGTCAGTCCTGGCGCAGCTCGTAGCCGCGGCTCTGCAGGTTCTCGATGACTTCCTCGATCGACTTCTGGCCGAAGTTCGGGATCGCGCCCAGCTCGGACTCGGACTTCATCAGCAGCTCGCCGATGGTCTCGATGCCGGCCCGCTTGAGGCAGTTGAACGAGCGGACCGAGAGCTCCAGCTCGTCGATCAGGATGTCGTTGTCCGGGCTCGAGGCGACCGCCGCCGAGGCGGCCTCGCCCTCGGGGGCGACCGGGTCGCGCGCGGTGAGCTCCTCGACCCGGTCCGGGTCGGAGAAGATCGCCAGGCTCTTGATCAGGATCTCGGAGGCCTCGCGCAAGGCGGTGTTCGGCTCGATCGAGCCGTCGGTCTCCAGCTCCAGGGTGAGCTTGTCGAAGTCGGTGCGCTGGCCGACGCGGGCCGCCTCGACCGTGTAGGAGGCGCGGCGGATCGGCGAGAAGATCGAGTCGATCGGGATCACGCCGATCGGCTGGTCGGCGTCCTTGTTCTCCTCGGCCGGCCGGTAGCCGCGGCCGCGGCCGATGGTCACGTACATCTCGAGGCGGGTCTTCTTCTCGAGGGTGGCGATCGGCGCGTCGGGGTTGAGGATCTCCACCCCGGCCGGCAGGTCGATGTCGGAGGCGGTGACGTCGCCGGGGCCGGTGACGACGATCGGCGCCTCGACGGCGTCGGCGTCGGTGTGCATCCGCACGACCAGCTCCTTGAGGTTCAGGATGATGTCGGTGACGTCCTCCTTGACGCCGGCGATGTTCGAGAACTCGTGCGAGACGCCCTCGATCCGGACGCTGGTGATGGCGGCGCCGGAGAGCGAGCTCAGCAGGACCCGGCGCAGGCTCGAGCCGAAGGTGTAGCCGAAGCCCTTGTCGAGAGGCTCGATCGTGAAGACACCCTTGTTCTCGTCGACCTGCTCGGAGGAGATGGAAGGTACCTGGAAATCAGTGCTCATTGGATCCTTGTGTTCGGAGGGGGAGGCGGCTCAGCCGGATCAGACGCGGCGGCGCTTGCGGGGGCGGCAGCCGTTGTGGGCCTGCGGCGTGACGTCCTTGACGCTGGTCACCTCGAGGCCGGCGGCCTGCAGCGAGCGGACCGCGGTGTCCTTGCCGGACCCGGCGCCCTTGGCGAAGACCTCGACCTTCTGCAGGCCGTGCTCCATGCCCTTCTTGGCGGCGGCGTCGGCGGTCACCTGGGCGGCGAACGGGGTCGACTTGCGCGAGCCCTTGAACCCGGCGCTGCCGGCGGACTCCCAGGCGATGACGTTGCCCTCGGGATCGGTCAGGGTGACGATCGTGTTGTTGAACGACGTCTTGATGTGGGCCTGGCCGACGGCGACGTTCTTGCGGACGCGGCGGCGGGCACGGGACTTGGCGGGTTTGTTGGCAGCCATCTAGTTCAGGTTCCTCACTTGGCCGGCTTCTTCTTGCCGGCAACGCTCATGCGCCGCGGGCCCTTGCGGCCGCGGGCGTTGGTCTTGGTGCGCTGGCCGCGGACCGGCAGGCCGCGGCGATGGCGGATGCCCCGGTAGGAGCCGATCTCCATCAGCCGCTTCACGTTCTGGGAACGCTCGCGCCGGAGGTCGCCCTCGACGTCGAGGGCCTCGACGGCGTCGCGCAGCTTGATCACCTCGTCCTCGGTCAGGTCCTTGACCTGGGTGTCACGGTCGATGCCGACCTGGTCGAGGAGCTTCTGCGCGGTCGACTGACCGATGCCGAAGATGTAGGTCAGGCCGATCTCGGCCCGCTTGTTCAGGGGGATGTTGACCCCGGCGATACGCGCCATCTACTAACCCTGCCTCTGCTTGTGTCGCGGGTTCTCACAGATCACCAGGACGCGGCCGCGCCGGCGAATAATCTTGCACTTCTCACACATCGGCTTTACCGAGGTTCGGACCTTCATCGTCCTTCAATTCCTTTGGAAAGAGATCTCCCGCGGGCCCCAGTAGACGGGCCGCAGGCGTGAAAAAATGGCCATTTGGCCGAGAGCGAACAATAGCAGGCGGACACTCGACGGGCATCGACGCGGCCCCGCCAGGCCCGCTCCGGATCCGATCGAGATCGAAGTTGACCGCAAATAGAGCGAATAACCTCAATCTCGTGGGGTTGGACCGGGCGGGAGCCGTCGGCGCGGTGTCGGCCGGGCGCGGCCGGTGGGCTCGGGGGCGCCAGGCGGCTCGAGGCGGCAGGCAGCCTCAGGGCGGCAGGCAGCCTCGGGGCGGGGCTACCGGTCCCAGGGGGTGAGGACGCGGGGGCCTTCCCTGGTGGCGGCGACCGTGAACTCGAAGTGGGCGGCCATCGAGTCGTCCTCGGAGTAGACGGACCAGCCGTCGTCGTCCATGTAGACGCCCGGGGCGCCGACGTTGACCATCGGCTCGATCGCGAAGACCATGCCCTCCTCGATCTCCGGCCCGCGGCCGGGGCTGCCGTAGTTCGGGATCTGGGGCTCCTCGTGCATCGACTGGCCGACCCCGTGGCCGACCAGGGTGCGGATCACCGAGAACCCGGCCGCCTCGACGTGGGACTGGACCGCGTGGCCGATGTCGCCGACCCGGTTGCCGGGCACCATCTGGGCGGTGGCCAGGTCGAGCGACTCCTTGGTCACGTCGAGCAGGCGCCGGGTGGTCTCGTCGACCGGGCCGACCGGGACCGTGGCGGCCCCGTCGGCGACCCAGCCGTCGAGCGTGACCCCGATGTCGATCGAGAGGATGTCGCCCTTCTCCAGCCGGTAGGGGCCGGGGATGCCGTGGACCACCATCGAGTTCGGCGAGACGCAGATCGAGCCGGGGAAGCCCCGGTATCCCTTGAAGGTCGGGACGCCGCCCTGGGAGCGGATGAACCGCTCCGCGGCCTCGTCCAGCTCGGCGGTGGTCACCCCAGGCCGGACCTTGGTCATCAGCATCCGCATGCACCGGGCGTGCACGTCGCCGGCGGCGGCCATCTGCTCGAGCTGGGCGTCCGTCTTGCGGATGATCATCGGTGCGGCGCCGCGCCCCTCAGGGGCTGTCTTCGAGGCTCAGCGTCGCCACGAGGGTGCGGATCGACTCGCCCACCCGGTCCGGGTCGGCGGACCCGTCGACCCGGTTGAGCAGGGCCTGCTTCTTGTAGTAGTCGACCAGCGGGGCGGTCTTCTCGTGGTACTGGTCGAGACGGTGCCGGATCACCTCGGGCTTGTCGTCGTCCCGCACGAACAGGTCGGAGCCGTCGATGTCGCAGACCGAGTCGCTGGCCGGCGGGTTGAAGTCGACGTGGTAGACGTGGCCCTTGTCGACGCAGACGCGCCGGCCGCCGAGCCGCTGGACGATGTCCTCGTCGGAGACGTCGATCAGGATGACCGCGGTGAGCTGCCGGCCGAGCTCGACCAGTTTGGCGTCGAGCGCCTCGCCTTTCAGTTTGTCCTTGAAGCGGGCATGTTC
>ENA-UOVV01002235-UOVV01002235.1-compost-metagenome-genome-assembly--contig:-NODE-2235-length-11464-cov-15.405294_pt1 | contig 11464 bp, 13 predicted proteins | sample MGYA00238155_ERZ761577 | MGnify/ENA primary metagenome ERZ761577 (study PRJEB28898, sample SAMN06268775) | compost metagenome | isolation source: Emeryville, CA | place: USA:Emeryville, CA | collected...
AAGGCATTTGGTACAGGTGAAGTTTGATCAAAAGAGCTTTTTTCACAGCCTGACGGTCAAGTATAAGCGTAGTGCGGGATCACAGGCACTTTATTTTCGGCTTAACCATTTAGTTTATTGAATTCCACTTCGTTAAAAATTAATACTTTAGCCCGCATTACGCTTATACATTGTTAGCTACAGCCTTACTTTCCTGTTTTATTCTTTCTACAAATTCATTACATTTTTGAATAAACTCATCAAGTTTAGGTTCAAATTCTTTAAGTCCAATCCATCTATCCCAACTTTCTGGAAACTTTTTATTTATACTAACATTATTGAACAGTGTTATGGTGCTTTTGCAAAAATCATATGCGATGCTTTTGTCCATTCCCAGACTTTCAAGCTGTTGAGCTGAATAACCAATATAACAATCACCATTTTTACTTACTTGGAATATTGTTATTCGTGAACCGCTACCATTCGGGTCAGCAATTTTAGCTATGTAGGTGGCTTGTTTCCATTCAATAAGGTAATCCTCGTTCTCAAATTTATCCAAAATCTTTTTTGCAATTCGGACTGTGTCCCTGTCAGTATTATCTAAAAGAATTTCAAAAAATTCATTTTCGGAAAGGGTTGAGCGTTTGACTTTTTTGGAATTAGTGTTAATTTCAAAATCGCTTTGTACATCAATAGTGCTATTTGAGTTATTCTCAATTCTAATAACTGCTCTTGTAATTTCTTTGGTTCTTGTGATTAGATTGGGTATAACGATTACACCGTTTTGATTATGGTTTTTATATACCTGCAATTCAACAAGTCCAAGTGTAAATAATAGTTGTGCAGAATTCGATAAGTACTCAACCATATCTTCCACACTTTCTCTAATTCCATCGCCTACGACAAGCAAAAGAAATCGACCACGCTTTAGATTTCTTTCCACATTATCAATGAGTTTTGATTCCATTTCCTCATCAATAATTTCATAGTTTTTAATGGATTGAATTATGCCCAGCTTTTGCGGATTTCTGTTTTTTATTTCGTCATCTAATTGCTCAAAGCTCCAGTTTGTTAGCTCTTTGGCGTAATCAATTATTTGTCCAACGACTTCTCGCTTTGCTTCCGGGTTTCGCCATAGCTTTGTTTCTACGATAGTAATGTAGCCGTCGGGAGAAATAAATAAGTTGTCGATGTATCCAACTTTTATAGATATTTCTCTACCAAGAGGAATCAAGGGTGTAAAACCAATTTCTAAATTATCAACTGGAAGAATTTGAGGATTTTCATAAATCAGTTTTTGTAACCAATCTTCTTGAAAAAGTTTTTCTGTAAGTGGAATTCGCTCTAATTTTTGAGTTCGGTCATTTGAGATGATAAATGGTGTTCCCTGACTTCTGTTTCCTTTTTCAATCATTCGCAATTTTGATTTTTAGGTTGTAGCTGACGTTTTGGGTATTGCCGAAGGCGGGGAAATCGAAGCCGAAAGTTTCGATTTTGCACCGAGGCGAGCCAAAACGAATTTTTATGAGTTAAATTTAAAAATAAAAAACGAATAAAATTCGTTTTTGGCGGAGATAGAAGTACAAACTTTGAATTTAGCACTTCAGCCCCGCTTTTGGCAATACCGTGTTATAGGCAGCTCTTCTTCTACCATCCGTTTTCACCATAGTTTCCATTTACTCTTTTTTGTTAATTCTTTAATTGTCTCCTTTGTCGTTGAACGAGGTTTTGTTTCTTCTGACTTGAATTGTTGGTTAGCGACCTGAATAACCCAAATGTCAAAGTCAGCAACAAAGCCATTCATAGATTTCTCAATGGCATAATCAATTTGAACGTCAATTGTGTCAACCTTTTCAATTAAATGTGCTGTCCGCTTATGTCTGATTGGAAGATACCATTGAACAACTGGTTTATTGTCCCAACTTTCAAAATTCATTAATAGAACTTCTGCATTTTCAAAGTCCTTTTTTGTCGGTTTGTTCGGTTGGTTTATTCGTGTTGTTGCAATTAGATTATGTCCGTATTCAGTGTCCTTAATAGCTTCTAAAACAACTGCACCACCATAATTTCCGTTTTCAAGTTTAAATGTCAAGCAGTCTCCTTTTTCAAAAACTGGTTGGCGAATTATTTTCTTTTTTCTTGACTTTGCTTTTGGTTTTTCAGTTTGTAAGTCCGCAAGAAATTTTTCAAGAACTATTTTACGCTTTTTAATGTCCTTTTCATCAGTATCAAGTTGTCGCCATACTTCAAGGTCTGCACCTGTTTCAATAATCTTTTTTACACGGTCGAAAATGTCTTTGTCGAGTTGTTTACATTCCCATTGTGATTTTGCCAACGCAAACCAAAAGTTATTACAGTCGTCCTTATCGTTGAGGATTTCTTGATTGTCAGCAATTAACTTCTTTGAAATTTCTGTCACGTCAAGTCCATCATTATACAAGTCGAAAAACTTACCATAAATGTCAGCGTAAGTGTCGTTAGATGATATTGCTGTTCCCCAAGCTCCCATATTTTCTGTGTCGTGTCTGTCTTTTAGAGTTGCCTATAACGGAAAAAGTATTGGCGAAGTGGCGGATAAATTGGACGAAACGTTCAATTTAGCAGTAACATAGCCGATGTGTTTCCACAGAGCTAACTTACAAATTTCTGAGCGAATGTGGAACACATTCGGCGGATAAAAAAGCAGAAAAGCTCAATTTAGCACTTCACCCGCCATTTTGCCAATCTGATGTTAGCGGAAGTTATTTTTTCATCGCTTTGATTTTTACTTGGAAATCATCTAGCCAAATTTTGATTGTATCGTTTAAGTTATCAGCAGTTAAATCCGATTTTCTGTAATCAAATTCTTGTTGTTTTATGTGTTCTACGTTTTCGGGTTTTATAAAGTTTTTGATTGGTGTAACGGTTGAATATTCATTTATCGGTTTTAGAAATATGTAGCCGTCACAGAAATCTTTAAGTGTGAAATTTGGATAACCATATTTGTAAACCGTATTTTCTGCTTTTAGGTTTCCTAACGATGTGTTTTTTGTATCCATTCCAAATGGAAAATAATTTTTGTATTTGGAAATAGAAAATAGAGAATCTAAAACACCATCTAAAGGCAAAACCTGATTGTCATAACCATTTTTGTCGTACCAAGGTCCGTGAATAAAAATAGTCATTGTTTTATCTCCAAGCTTGTTTTTAACCAAATTCCCCATTCTTTCCTTTTCATATCTTCCTGAAAAATCTTTTTTTTCGTCATCATAACTTGGTTGGTAATATCTTGTAAAAGCGTGGTGAATTCCTGAATGAATTAATGCTTTCTCATTTTTATCTATAACTTCTTTTTGGATTGTATAGGCAGAAAAACCTTCACTTTCTTCAAAATCATAACTTGATTTAAATACTTTTTTCATTATTTCAGGATTGTTGTAATCTTCTTCGGATTGAATATAACTAAAGTCCGTATTTTCTTCAATCCCAAATATTCTGAATTTAGGTGCATTTTCAGGTAGTTCTTTATTAAGTTTCCAAACTGTTTTATAGATGTCTAAATATTCTTTATATCCCCAATGCCAAAGTGAGTTGAACGAAATTTCTTCAGCAAGTTTTTCATTGTAAATACTGTCAGTCAAAAGTTCATTCATTTTTTCGGTATCAGAATAGCGAATGAATTCTGTTCCTAAATTGTAAATACCATTTTTGTATAATTCCGGAATTAAGTTTTTAATCAGTTCAACTTGTTCTTTTATATAATGATTTTCACCGATAAAAATAACCTGATGATTTTTAAATTTTTCAATTACATATTTTTCAGGTTTTTGGCTATTTTCCTTTATTGACATTAATAATTCTTTCTCTGAATTGATTTTATTTGTCACACAAGAGAATAGAATTAATAATATTCCTAAAATTGAGATTGTTTTCTTCACTGTTTTTGTAATAATTTCCGATAACGCTTTGGCAGCTTTACGAAGTTCGTCTGTGTTGCGCCTGCGGCAGAAAAAATCTTGCCAAACTGCTTGTTGTAGGCTTGCAATCATTTAAAGCTATATTTTTATTTTTACGATTCACTGTATTTTTTATTTTTTAGAGAGGGAGAAAACAATTTTTATTTGGGGAGGGAAGCAAGCTCTTTTGCAATTTTTGGTTTGAGCGTTGGCTTGTGCGAATTGCAAATGTGCTTTTTCCTGTGCGGTGGACTTTCTTGTTCGACTTATAAACAAGCATGGAAGAATATAAAACCATATTGTTAAAATAGAAGTCCACAACGCTCCAATATAAATTTACAACGCAAGAATATTATTCCACATCGTGCCAATATAAAACAATTATGCAAAAAAATAAAGCTACATCGCAAGAATGTAACTTTACATTGAAAGAATAGTAAAACTTCTCTGTGGAATATTATTTTCGGCTCGTGAATTCGATTTTTGAGACATTTGCATATTCGGGAGAAGTGGCTCCGTAAAGGCTTTTCACATATTTTTTTATGTTTTGGGCAGTGGAGTAGAGCCCTGTTCCGCCTGCGTATAAAATGTTGTCTCTTTCTATAAGTTTTAGGTTGAATTCTGCTTCGGTTTGATCAACGGATTGGATAGCACTCACGAGAGATGCCTGATAGGTTGTTAGATTTGTTAACTTCAAATCGTCTTCGTTGGGATTATAGGTTGGAATGGTAGCCAATAACTGCAAGAGAATTCCAAAATTTTCTGCCATTTGTGTGTAAGATTGTCGGGAAGTGGAAACGGTATTTCCTGTTTCTCCGTTTTCATCGGGCGGAGTGGTGGTTTTCTTTTGTCCGCCTTGAATTACTCGGTTTAAGGATTTTGCCTGATTGATGATTCCTTCTTCTAATCCCAAAATATCCAGATGATTGATGATTTTGGTACAGGTAGGTTTCATGTTTTCAAAGACAGATTGGCGTGAAGCAATGGCGTTTTTGTTTGCCAGCCGTTTGTCTTCCACTTCGGTAAGTTTCGCCGAAGCTGTGGAGGTAGTGTTTGAAGACTTGTAACGGTAAGATTTTCAACGGGTGGGTTGTAGAGTGGGTAAACGGTAATCTGTTCGATGAGTTTTTGCAGGTTTGCCACATTGCGGGCGTGTCCTACTTCGGATTGTGATGACATAATATTTAGATTTTGATGTTAGCGAATAATATTTAGGTTAAAAACATTTTCCTCCATTTGGCAATAGTATTTCGACTAATTTTAAAATGCTTTGCCAACTGAGAATTATTGAGTCTATGTTTTTTTTGGTAATCTAAAATTTTAAAAATATCAGATTTACTGTATGCACGATGTCTTTGGTTGGAGGATTCGGTTTCTTTACTGATACCGAAGATTTTTTTATGGATGTTGAGAATATCTATAACTGACAGATTTTGCTTTTGCAATAATGGAAGACAATTCTGCTTCTTTTCTGGGAAACGGGAATCCAAAATGTCGATGAATATTTGTCGGTAATTAATGGCTGAATTTTCCATAGCATTTTTTGATTTCGATTTTGTGTACTTTTTCTTCTTTAAAGTGGATGATGAGATAAATATTCCTTCCCAGCAGGTCTTTGCCGATATGATAATTCCATTCGGAAGCCGGATAGAAATTGAATTCCTGTCCTATCTCTTTTTTTACCTGTGATTTTTCTTTTCCGATGAGATGATGGTAATGTTCCTTTTTTGCATTCATGGCTTTATAGTAAATAGATGATTTTATACTCTGGGTTTTGATTTTCGTAATAGAAAATATTTTTCCATTCTTTCCAAAGGATATATTGACATATTACAATATCCACTACATGATCTTCTTCAAAAATGAAAGCGATCTCATCTTTGAAGATAATCCTTTGATACTGGGTGTAAAACCAAATTTCGTTATCTGATTTTTGGCGCGGCTTTCCAAAACCAAACGGATTTCTGCTCTTGATTTATGAAGATATTGGTGTACCAACTTTTTCAGTTTTTGTATTTGCTTATCCATTTGTATAAAGTTGTTTTGGGAATTTTGTACCGCTCCATGACATCTATTTTGGTCATTGCACCTGAATCTATTTGTCCCAAAATGAAGGTAATAATTTCTTTGGTATAGATATTCTTTCGAAACTGAGGTAAGGAAGTTTTTTTCTTTTTAGATTCTTCTTCTTTTGAAGAAGGTGGTGCATACAGAATCAAATGTTGACTATAAACTCTAAAAAAATCATACTCCAACAATTTGCTCCACTTCAATAAGATTTCGGTATCCAAACTTTTGGTTTGATACATTTTCTGAATTTCCTCTTCCGTGCATTTCATAAAATTACAGATGCGGGATATTTCTATCCCGCTTTCTGTAACCGCTTGGTTGATTAAAGTTCCGATATGAATTTCTTTGAAATTCATCACTAAAAATTCCCCAAATATCTTAAGGAAATACTGGATTTAGCATCTGGATCAGGAATGATAACAATACTTCCCGCTGGATCAGTATCTCGATAAGTTCGAATAATCTTCATAGATAGACGATCATTTTCATCCAATTTTAAAACTCCAGAAGCATTAATAGCAATAGAATATAAGCCTATTGGATAACTGTTTGTACCCTCAATATTGAAGTTCTCAGAATTATCCTCGGCAGCATCCACTCCATTTATATGTATTTTCATATCCAGCTGATCTCTTTTGTCTTCATTTCCACTGTTTTTCTTTATGAATGAAGTTGCATGGACATGATAATAACCTGCCTTTTTTACAATTAATTCTCCTGATGAGTTTATTTCAAAATTTCCACTATCATTGGTTTTAATTGACTCAAATTCTAAAGTCCTGTTATTGGTGGAAGCGTCCTGTGTCATGTTTCCTTCTTTAAAAGTGCTTTTTGTGGAAACATAGGTTATAGACTTATTACCAGTGATTTTGCTGTTGGATAAAAAAGGGTTCCATTGAACGCCATCCCACCAGTAAAATCCTCTGTCAGCAAAACCTGAAGAATTAAGAAAAACCAGCAGTCCTTTTTCTTTCGTATCAGTAGTATTTAATGAATTAACCCTCGGGATAATGACTCCGGAGCTATTAGAAGGATTGGACTGGCTGCTTGCTGTGATATCTAACGTTGATTGCGGAGAGGAATTATTTACTCCCACCTGAGCAATACTATTGTTGCTATGAGTAAGCAATATTCCTAAAAGAATGAATGATATATTTTTCATAATTAATTCATGTTTATTAATATTAAAGTATAGGGAGTGCTAACACTAACAGTATTTGCATTCGTTGAATTCCTTCTTGTCCTCACGGTCAAAACATCATTTTTGTTTAAATCAAGCATTGAGGCAATATAAAATGTTGCAAACCTGCCATCAGTAGAGCCTCCAGGTGCTGAATTCTTTGATGTTAATACTGAATTTGGAACTCCATTAACCAAAATTTCTGTGGTGTAATCATTGACAGCATTACTAGCTGATTTAAACACCCCACCTGTAAGAACAAGATAGTAAATTGCTGTCTTTCCCACTCTTAGTCCACCGTTGCTTAATGAAAAGCTTGGATCCAAGCTGTTAATTGTAGTGAAAGGGACTGATCTCGTCTGTACTCCAGATCCACTCATATTATTGGGGGAAAATGAACTCCCGGAAACAATTGTTTTAGAGTGATCTAATCCTAATGATTTAATATCAACGATATATTCCCAATTATTCTCTATTGCGTCCCAATAATAGAATCCTTCCAGATTTGAATCTGTTGTATTCCTAAGGTAGATAAGCATTCCATTCTGGTCATTTGTTGGAGAGACAGGAGGAAATATATCGAGTACAGGAATTCCCAATCCCGCAGTGGATTCGGGTGAAACAGAATTTTTAGCATCTATCTGCAAAGTGGCTTTTGGATTTTCATTATTGATTCCCACCTGAGCCTTGCTAAATATTCCTGTCAGTAAAAAAACTATTGTTATAAATATATTTTTCATAAGATTTAGTTCTGTATAAAGAATAGTGTTAAATTATTAATCCCAAAAGCCTGATAATTGTTAGGTCCCTGATTCGATTTGGTAACGGTTGCCCTTAATTTGTCCCCGGCATTTAATCTTCTTAAAAAGGAAAAAGTGGCACTTGTAGAAGATGTCGGCTCTCCAGCAATCGATGTGCTTACAGAAGATGCAGTAACATTGTTCACCAGAATTGTATAGGTGAAATTAGCCTGCTCTTCAGCTCCGGAAGGTTTCTTACTGTTTCCTGTAAATGAAACAAGATATAACCCTCCTTTTCCAACTGTGATTTCATTACCGCTCAAAGTGAACCCATCCGTACTAGCTTTAACAAATTTGGAAAAATTAATATTTCTTGTTAATGCCGTACCGGTATATCCTTGTCCGTCAAATGAATATACTGTGTCGTCAATTTCTCTTTCAAAAGATCCCAGAAACGGAATCCAATTTGTACCATCCCAATAATAAAAACCATCATCAAGGCTTCCATTATCCTGTAGGAATATTAATTGTCCTAATCTTACAGGGTCTGTCGTAGGAAAATTTTCCAGCCTTGGAACCAATATGCCGTCTTCTCCTGTAGGGGTTGCAACAGAAGAGGGTTCTATATGCAATGTGGCTTTAGGATCTTGCGTTCCAATTCCCACTTGTCCAAAGACTGTCACCGAAATAACTGTGATGATAAGTATGATTAATTTTTTCATTTTTTTGATTTTTTTGATTTTCTATTTATCTTTTTGTGTAAGAAATGCTATAATCTATATACATAATGTATGATATAGCCTTATTGGTATTATCCAATATTTATAAAACAAAACGGGGGAGGGCGCACAAAAAGAATATTATTAAAATTATTTTTAGGGAAAGATGTGTATTCTGTTAATATCTTTGTCTTTTTAACCTTTTTGGGGTAAGATAAATTTGCATCATCAACAATTATCGCAAATCGATATTGAAGATTATTCGTATTAGTCTGTATTGCACTATTAGAAGTACGATTATGGGCTAAAAATACACTACCGGAATCTGTAGATTTTAAGATGAATTGGCTGGTTTCTCTTGTTCGTTGGTTATTTTTTGCTACAATACTCTTTTTATTTTCAATGGAAACCTGTTTACTAACTATTTTTTTTGTGCCGGAAGCAATGTGTTTTTGAGAAGGAATCTCTATTATAGAAATATTTGCTTTATCAAATCCTGCGATTTTTGTACCGGAAACAACGTGGATTTTAATGTCCGAATTTTTGGATTCGACAATCGTTGTTCCGTCTTTTATATGTACACCAGGATGATTACTAAATGACTGAGCCTTTAGAGCGGAAGAAATGAAGCCAATACAAAAACACAACAACAAGGCAAATATATACCTTGAATATCTTGTGCCTTTGCATTGAACTTCACTTTTCATCATTAAGGTTGGTTTAAGGTTGGTTTAAGGAATCGCTCCTTGGTTTTAAGCTTTGACAAAGATTGATTTTTCGCTTTTATTTTGAAAAAATACAGCTATTACATAAGTATTACATTTTTATAATCTGCTGAAAATAAAGAAACAGCACTCAAAATATAATTCATAATAAGTCCCAATCTCTAACTTTGAAAATGTAATTTTGAAATCATTTTTGATTGTATGATAAATGTAATATGTTATGAAGATTGTTGTCATTTGTTTTTGTTTGATTTCCCACATTTTATTTTCACAAAATATAGAAGTTGATTCTGTTTTGAATCTGTCTTACCAATGGAAAAACAAGGATGATTTGAAAGCTTTGAAATTTGCCAAGCAAGCAGATGAATTGGCTATTCAATCCGGAGACAAAACTTTACAGTACAAAACCATTTTACTGATTGCAGAAATCTTATATACATTGGATATGAGCAATAAGAGTTTGGAGTATCTGGAAAAGGCTCAAAAAAATCCCATGTATTGTAATGATGTTATCATGCAGGCGAAAGCCAGGAAATTGAAAATCATGAATTACCAATTATTGGAAATAAAAGGAGCCGAAAAAGAGGAAATAGATAATACGATTAAACTCTTATTAAAAGAAAAAAGTGATGAGGCCAAAAAACTTTTGTCAGAAGTTTACGCTTTGCAGTCCATCTATTATATGTTTGAAGATGATTTATCGGCATCCAATAACAGCATCAACAAAGGTTTGAAATTAGAAGCGGAGCTACCAAAACCGCCATCCGTTTCCGTTACGCTTCAAAAGGCATCGGTTTGCCTTGATATGAAGAAAAATGACTCGGCTTTTTACTTCATCAACAAAGCTTTAGAGATTCATCGTAAATTTCACCCCAAAACCTACAATTATGACATATATTATTTGCTTGGTGAATATTATAACCAGATAGAGGATTATGCTGCTGCTCTTTCGGCCTATTCTAAGGTTTTGGAGGGTTTAGAAAAAGGAAGAGTAAAGGATACTTATATATTTATTGATGCCAAAAGAAACATGGCGGATATATATACAAAATTAGGAGATCATACAAAGGCATTGAAATATCAAAATGAATATGAACAAGAATACAAAGAGTTTGATGAAAATAATTACAAAGGCATTGTTAAAGCAGTAGATCTGATTCTTGCCGAGAAGAAAACAGATAAACAGGAATTAAGAAAAAGAAATACAATCTTGGTGGTCATTATATCAAGCCTGTTTTCTTTACTTATCATTTTTCTGTATTTAAAATATACGAGGCTAAAGAAAAAGAAAAAGCAAATTCAATTGCACAAAGCGGCTTTATTAGAGGAAAAAAGTAAATTAGAATTAGAAAAAGAAAAACTAAGCCAAGAAGTAAAACAAAGCAGTTATGACCAATTGATTTCTTTAGCCAAAAGTAATGATCCGGAATTTTTATTACTTTTTATAGAAATGCACCCTGACTTTGTGGAAAGCATTAAAAAATTAAATCCTAAAATCAGAAACTCAGAATTGCATTTCTGTGCTTTGGCTTATCTTAATTTTTCAACCAAAGACATCGCCAATTATACATTTGTAACTGTCTCTGCCGTACAACTTAGAAAACACCGTATAAGAAAGAAATATAATATTCCCTCAGAACTCGGTTTCAATGCTTGGATGAGGAACTTAGAAAGTTTTTAATGGCAAAATCAGTTCTTTTGCAAAATCAGTGGTTGGAGTGGCGTTGGAGTTTTGCAAATGTGCTGATGTGGGTTGGCAAAAAAGCGGCTGGAAAAAGAATAAATTTGGGGTTGGGAAAGTTTTAGAATTTTGCGGATTAGTTTTAAATCAGTTCTGTTTTGAAAAACTGTCAAATTGGACACCCAAATACCCGACAGCTGGCTTTTTTGTTATAAATCGAGCTAAAAAACTTCATTTTAAGCCCTTTTGTTTTTTACAAATAAATTTAGCAGCTTAAAATCAAGCGAGCCACAAAGGGCTGAAATGCTTATTAAAGGCATTTGGTACAGGTGAAGTTTGATCAAAAGAGCTTTTTTCACAGCCTGACGGGCCGCGGCTTGGCCTTTACTTTGTTATTTATAAATTTATGTTGAAAACAATGAGATAATATTTCAA
>ENA-UOVV01002238-UOVV01002238.1-compost-metagenome-genome-assembly--contig:-NODE-2238-length-11448-cov-4.341174_pt1 | contig 11448 bp, 13 predicted proteins | sample MGYA00238155_ERZ761577 | MGnify/ENA primary metagenome ERZ761577 (study PRJEB28898, sample SAMN06268775) | compost metagenome | isolation source: Emeryville, CA | place: USA:Emeryville, CA | collected...
GCGAGGTCCGAGTTATCTGCCGATAGGGCGGATAACCGGGATCTCGGATTGGTTCGGCGGGGGGACGAGACACGGTCCGTGGCCGGTGATGGCTCCGAACCGGGGCCGGGTCCCGGCGGCCGTGGGTGCGGGTGACCGGACGGACGGGGACCCCGCGGCGCAGCCCGCGATTTCACCGCGAGATCCGGGTTATCCGCGCATGGGACCGAAAACACCCGTCTCGGCTGAGGTACGTGGGGCGGGCGGGTCCCGCCGGGGCTGGGTGGAGCCTAGGGGCTGAGCGTCGGCCGAAGCCCGAGCGTCGGCTGAAGCCTGAGCGTCGGCCGACGCCCAAGCGTCGGCTGAAGCCTGAGCGTCGGCTGAAGCCTGAGCGTCGGCTAGAAGGGGTCCGGCATGGCCAGCTTCAGGTCGACGAAGCTGCCGAAGGCGCCTCGGGCGCCCTTGTTGGAGCCGATCGAGATCGTCGAGTCGCGGCCCTCGAGCTCGTTGCCGTGGGCGTCGTCGTAGAGGGCGAGCCGCTTGCCGTTGACCATGCCGAGCAGCCGGGCCGAGCCGGAGGGCTGGCCCTTGACGCCGTTGAAGGCCCGCAGGGTGATCTTGTTCGCCTTGTCCGGCGGGTTGATCACCTTGTTGCTCTTGCCGTGGGCCAGGTGCCTGACCTTGCCCTTGGCGTCGATCTTCCGCAGGGAGTAGCGCCGGGTCCGGGGCAGCACCGCGAACTGGTACCGGCTGCCGTTGGTCGACTGCCGCAGGTTGACCGCCACCCAGGTCCGCTTGATGACCTTCTTCGGCGTCTTCTTGAACAGGCGGGCGGTGACGCTGATCTGCAGGTCGCGCCCGACCACCGGGATGCCGAAGAAGCACTCCCGGGTCGCCTTGCCGACGGTCACCCGCAGCGACTTCTTCGAGCCCTTGCGGGAGCAGTCGGCCTTGCCGCCGAACTGGCGGACCTTGGCCCGGCCGGTGTCGCCGCGGAGCGAGTTGCCGTAGATCGTCAGGGTGCTCGCCGAGGCCGGCTCGACCGCGGGGCCCAGCCCGACGGCCACGGCCGCCAGCAGGGCGACGACGAGGGCCAGACGCACCGCCGGCCGCGCCGCGCGCGCGACGGACGAAGGGTCACGGAGGGCGGTCGTCCCGCCCGGGCCCGGCTCGGCGGCCGGCTGAGGGGTGATGAGGCGCATATGAAAAGCCTAAACACCGCCGCCGGGGAAAGGGTGCGCCCGGCCCGACCGGGGAAGATCGTGCCAGAGGCATCAAGGGGCCCGTCCCCAGGTATCGTTTCGGACATGAGCGACCACCGTCTACCCGATCGCGATCGCCCCTGGGTGATGCGCACCTACGCGGGCCACTCCGACGCCCGCCGTTCGAACGAGCTCTACCGGAGCAACCTGGCGAAGGGCCAGACCGGCCTCTCGATCGCCTTCGACCTGCCCACCCAGACCGGATACGACCCGGACCACGAGCTGGCGCGGGGCGAGGTCGGCAAGGTCGGCGTCTCGGTCGCCCACCTCGGCGACATGGAGACCCTGCTGGACCAGATCCCGCTGGACAACATGAACACCTCGATGACGATCAACGCGGTCGCCGCCTGGATGCTCGGCCTCTACGTCGCCGCCGCCGAGAACACCGGGGTCGACCGGGCCCAGCTCAAGGGCACCACCCAGAACGACATCATCAAGGAGTACCTCTCCCGCGGGACCTACGCCTTCCCGCCGGAGCCCTCGATGCGGCTGATCGCCGACATGGTCGCCTTCACCGTCAACGAGATCCCCAGCTGGAACCCGATCAACATCTGCAGCTACCACCTGCAGGAGGCCGGCGCCACCCCGGTCCAGGAGATCGCCTACGCGATCTCGACCGCGATCGCGGTGCTGGACGAGGTCAAGGCCCGCGGCCAGGTCTCCGACGAGGACTTCCCCAAGGTCTTCGGCCGGATCTCCTTCTTCGTCAACGCCGGCGTCCGCTTCATCGAGGAGATCGCCAAGCTCAAGGCGATGGGCCGGATCTGGACCGAGCTCGGGCGGGAGCGCTACGGCGTCACCGACGAGAAGATGCTGCGCTTCCGCTACGGCGTCCAGGTCAACTCGCTCGGCCTGACCGAGGCCCAGCCGGAGAACAACGTCCAGCGGATCGTGGTCGAGGCCCTGGCCGTCACCCTGGCCCGCGACGCCCGGGCCCGCGCCCTGCAGCTGCCGGCCTGGAACGAGGCGATGGGCCTCCCCCGCCCCTGGGACCAGCAGTGGAGCCTCCGCATCCAGCAGGTCCTGGCCTTCGAGACCGACATGCTCGAGTACCCCGACATCTTCGCCGGCTCGCACGTGATGGAGGGCCTGGTCGAGGAGCTGATGGCCGGCGCCAGGGACGAGATGTCCGTGGTCGCCGAGAAGGGCGGCGCGGTCGAGGCGGTGCCGTACATGAAGGCCCGCCTGGTCGAGTCGCAGCGCGAGCGCTTCTCCCGGATCGAGAGCGGCGAGCAGACCGTGGTCGGCCTCAACGAGTACACCGAGACCGAGGAGTCGCCGCTGACCGCCAGCGCCGACGGCGGCATCATGAAGCCCGACCCCCAGGTCGAGAAGGAGCGGATCGAGGCCCTCGAGGAGTGGCGCTCCGGCCGCGACCAGGCGACCGTCGACGCGGCCCTGGCCGAGGTCGCCCGGGTCGCCGCGACCGACGACGAGAACATCATGCCGGCGACGATCGCCGCCGCCAAGGCCGGCGCCACCACCGGCGAGTGGGCGGCCACCCTGCGCGACGTCTTCGGCGCCTACCGCGGCCCGACCGGGGTCGGCGGCGCCGCCCCCGCCGGCGACCGGGAGACCCTGTCCGCGGCCCGCCGGAAGGTGAACGAGGTCTCCGAGCTGATCGGCCACCGGGTCCGGCTGCTGGTCGGCAAGCCCGGCCTCGACGGCCACTCCAACGGCTCCGAGCAGATCGCCCTGCGCGCCCGCGACGTCGGCATGGAGGTCGTCTACCAGGGCATCCGCCTCACCCCGGAGCAGATCGTCGAGTCGGCGGTGCAGGAGGACGTCGACCTGGTCGGCCTCTCGATCCTGTCCGGCTCGCACCTCGAGCTGATCCCCGAGGTCGTCCGGCTGCTCAAGGAGGAGGGCGTCGACGTGCCCGTGGTCGCCGGCGGGATCATCCCGCCCGAGGACGCCGCCCGGCTGAAGGAGGCCGGCGTCGCCGGGGTGTTCACCCCGAAGGACTTCGACATGAACGAGATCATGAGCGAGTTCGTCGAGCTGGTCGCCCAGCGCCACCGCAACGCACCGCAACCGGCCTAGCCGCCCCAACCGACCTCGGGAGACAGGATGTCCGATCAGATCCAACTGCTGAAGAACGGCATCCCGACCGAGGTCGCCCTGTTCCTGGCCGTGATCGTGGCCGCCGCCGCGGTCGGCGTGCTCGTCGCGCTGCGCCAGGCCGGCCCCCGGGGCGAGCGCACCCTGCGGATCACCGCCGGGCTGCTCTGCGCCCTGGGGATCGCGGTCGCCGGCTACGTCTTCTACAAGTCGGTGATCCTGAACGAGATCCCGCAGTGCGTCGGCGGCGGCAGCGGCTGCTCGGTGGTCGAGCGCAGCGAGTACTCGCACCTGCTCGGCATCCACGTCTCGATCCTCGGGCTGATCGGGTACGCGCTGATCCTCGGCGCGACCCTCTGGAACGGGGACTACGGCCGGATCGGGGCGCTGGTGCTCTCCCTGTTCGGCTTCGGCTTCAGCCTCTACCTCACCTACCTGGAGCTGTGGGAGATCCTGGCGATCTGCCAGTGGTGCGTGGCCAGCGCGGTGACCATGACCATGCTGTTCGTCGTCAACGCGACCCGGGCCTACTCCTACTACGGGCTGGACCAGCACGACGATCCCGAGGACGGATCCGGGGCCGGGCCGGCGGAGGCCGCCGGGGCCGGCGCGGCCGACCCGGCATAAGGTCTCCTAAAGGCCTCCTCGACGGCAGATGGTCAGGTAGGATTTCGCGCCAATGGCTACCGGACCGCAGCAAAAGAGAAAAGAGCTTCGCGAGAAGCGTCTGAAGGCAGAAGCAGCCGCAAAGGGCAAGGATCGCCGTCAGAACATGGCCAAGATCATCGGCATCGCCGTCGCGCTGGGCGTGATCGCGATCGTCGCCGCCGTCGTGATCAGCCTTTCGGGCGGGGACGACGACACCCCGGCCAAGAACACCAGCAGCATCGACAAGATGCTCGCCGGCATCCCCCAGGACGGCTCGGTGCTCGGCGACCCCGACGCCAAGGTCACCCTGATCGAGTTCGGCGACCTGCAGTGCCCGGCCTGCCGCCAGTACGCCGACCAGGTGCTGCCCGACATCATCGAGGGCCCGGTCAAGAAGGGCAAGGCCAACTTCGACTTCCGGCAGTGGACCATCCTCGGCGACGACTCCGTCCTCGCCGCCCGGGCCGCCTACGCCGCCGGCGAGCAGGGCCGGTACTGGCAGTTCCTGGAGAACTTCTACGTCAACCAGGGCATCGAGCACTCCGGCTACGTGACCGACGACTTCCTCACCGACATCGCCGAGAAGTCGGGCGTGCCCGACCTCGACAAGTGGAACGAGGACCGCGAGGACGAGCAGCGCTGGGGCACCGTCCTGGCCGACGTCGACGCCGAGGCCAGCTCGCTCGGCTTCACCGGCACCCCGTCCTTCGCCATCCAGGTGGGCGACGGCGACCCCGAGCCGATCGCGGACACCTCCTCGGCCGACGCGATCATCAAGGCGATCAACGACGCCAAGTAGCCGCGCCGCCCGCACCGAACGTCCCGAGACGGCCGCCTCCGGGCGGCCGTTTCGACGTCCGGGGGCGCGGAGCGCAAAGATATGGGCATGGACTCCCCCATCACCTCCTGGCTGCGCTGCTATCGCTGCTGGTCCCGGAACCTCGAGGTCCAGGTCCATTACGACGCGATCCGACCGATCGACCCGGAGACCGGCATCCCGACCGAGGGCGACGACGAGATCCAGGAGTCGGTCGTCCAGTGCCTCGACTGCATGCACGACCAGCCCCACCTGACCTTCGAGCGCGACCGGGTCGTGCCGATCGAGGACCGCTGGGAGCGGATGGTCGCGGGGACGCCCTGGGTCGCCTCCTGCACGGTCACGGTCGACGCGACCCAGGTCGACAGCTGCGCCGGCCCGGAGGCGGTCGAGTCGCTCACCTACGGCGCCTTCGGCGACGCCGGCACCCGCGAGTTCTTCACCCACGTCCGCTTCCACAAGCACCACGAGGACGAGATCGCGATCCACCTGCTGGTCGAGCTCTACGCCCGCTCGGCCGAGGAGGCCTCCGAGGTGCTCGCCGTGGCGGCCCGTGGGGCGCTCGAGATCACCTCCCTGGCCGAGGAGTCACGCCCCCCGGCCCACGCCTCCGACAGCGCCCACTGAGGCCCCTGAGGGCCGCTCAGATCCGCTGACCCGGCCGGGGCCCCGGGAGGACGCCGAGACCCGCCAGGCGCCCGGCGGCGGCCCCCAGCGGGCGGGATTCACGGCGTCCGCCCTATCTGTTAGGAATCTGTATGCGGTTCATTAACTATCGCTAACAGAAACGGAGTCTGTAGTGGGAGCAACTGGAATCCAGGCCGGGGCGCCGCGCGCCCTCGCCGTGGCGGCGATCGCGCTGCTGGCGATCCTCGGCCTCGTGGCCGAGGCGGCCGCACAGCCGACCAAGGTCCACGACGGCGACGAGCCCGCGGTCCGGCCCGCCAGCCTGTCCGGGTGGCACGTCGCCGACTCGACCGGCCGCGTGCACGAGGCGCTGGTCACCGGCCTCGAGGGCCGGCCGAGCGGGGATCGACTCGGGATCCGATGGAAGTCCTGGCGCAAGAAGAAGGCGGTCGGGCAGGGCCGGGCCTGGAGCCTGACCTGCCCCTCCGGGTGCGACGGGGCCTACCCGTGGGACGGCTACCGGGTGCGGGTCACCGCCTACCGCCCGCGGAAGGGGGCGTTCACCCGGCTCAAGGTCTTCCACTGGACCGAGTGGGGCAGCCCGAACGTCAACGACGAGAACTACAACCTCACCCTGAAGTACGTGGGCGACCGCGAGGGCGCGGACTCGTGGAAGGTGGCCAAGCTGCGCGACGGCCTGGCCATGCCGGCCGAGAAGAGCAAGCGGGGCCGGCGCGGCTGACCCGGACGGATGCGGGCCCGGCTACTCGGCCGGGCCCGCGCCCGGGCCGCCCCCGCCCCGCTCCGGCCGATCGGGCGCCTCGGCCCTCGGCTCTTCCGGGGCCTCGTCACGGTCGACCACCTTCGCCTTGGCCTCCTTGGCCTTCTCGGCGAGCGAGCCGTCGCCGGCCAGGATCTCCCGGAGCTGCTTCGCGTCCCGCTTCACGTTCTCCGGCTCGGCGCGATCGCCGAGCTTGTCCTGGGCCTGCTTCTTGAGCTGCCCCACCTGCTGACCGAGCTTCTTGAAGTCCATGTCCCCAGGCTAGTGGATGCCCCGCGGCGCCAGGCGCCGGCGGACGACCCGACCGGCAACGAAGAGGGCCGCCCCGGGGGCGGCCCTCTCCACGCTTCGAGCGGCCCCGCGGGGCCGGGGGACGTCAGTCGACGTCGCCCTCCTCGCCCTGGAGGCCCGGGTTCTTCTTCGGGATCAGCGCGGTGCGCTTGAAGTCGGCGACCAGGAGGCCGTCCTGGTTGTAGACCCGGGTGTGGACCTTGACGATGCCGCGGTCCGGCTTCGACTTGGACTCGCGGACCTCCAGCACCTCGGACTCGCAGAAGAGCGTGTCGCCGTGGAAGACCGGGTTCGGGTGGTTGAGCTCGTCGGTGGCGAGGTTGGCGATCGCCTTGCCGGTGAAGTCGGAGACGGTCATGCCGACCGCGAGCGAGTAGACCAGCGGGCCGACCACCACGTTCTTGCCCTGCTGCGAGGCCTTGGCGTGCACGTCGTTGATGTGCAGCGGGTGGTGGTTCATGGTCATCAGGCAGAACAGGTGGTCGTCCGCCTCGGTGACCGTCTTGGCCGGCATGTGCTTGTAGACCGCGCCGACCTCGAACTCCTCGAGGTAACGGCCGTACTGGTGGGCGCCGGAGGCCTCGCGCTCGGCGGCGTCGGTGGTGAACTCGTTTGCTTCGCTCATCGGTTGTCGGGTTCCTTTGTTGGTGGGACCGGGGATGCGCCCGGCGGCCGCGGCCGCCCTTGGGCTCCCCGTTGTCAGTGGACCTTCTTCAGCTTGGCGCGCTGCTCGTGGGCCTCGAAGACCCGGATGATCAGCTTGGCCACGTTCAAATCCCCCTCGAATCGGATGTGGCCGGTCTCGGCTGCCCGCCGGTACGACGCGAGCGTGCTCTTGCCGTCCGCCAGCTGATTGAACTGCGCCCGGTCGATCTCGACCCGGCACCGCTCGTCCTCTCCTCTTCCCTTGCTCACCTTCGGCCCGGGCAGTTCGACCCGGTACGTCTGCATGTCGCCCTTGGCGCGGATGTCGAGGCCGAAGACCAGCTTCAGCTTCTTCAACGCCGGCACCTCCCCCTGGAGGTGGGTGACGGCCGACTCGATCATCTGCGCGGTGGATGCCATGACGGGTGTTTATCAGGGAAATCTCCGCCGCGCCTCAGTTGAGGCCGCGGCTCCTCTCGTGGGCGGCGACGTACTCCTCGACGCCGAACCGGGCGACGGCCTCGGCGACCAGGTCCAGCGGCAGGCCCTCGATCGCCTCGCGCACCGCCGTCAGCGCCGCGCGACGGTCGTCGGGAAGGGCGTCGAGACAGTCATCAACCGTTGCGATGGCCATCTCGATCCCTTCCCGCGCCGTCCCTGATCAGATCTTGTGGCGCTGGAGCAGCTTCTTGCCGATCACCATGCGCTGGATCTCCGAGGTGCCCTCGCCGATCAGGAGCAGCGGGGCGTCCCGGTAGAGCCGCTCGATCTCGTACTCCTTCGAGTAGCCGTAGCCGCCGTGGATGCGGAAGCACTCCTCGACGCACTCCTTGCCGGTCTCGGAGGCGAGCAGCTTGGCCATGCCGGCCTCGAGGTCGGAGCGGATGCCGGCGTCCTTCATGTTGGCCGCCTTGCGGGTGACCAGGCGGGCCGCCTCCAGCTTGGTGGCCATGTCGGCCAGCTTGAACTGGATCGCCTGGTGGTTGGCGATCGGGCGGCCGAAGGTCTTGCGCTCCTGGCTGTAGCGGAGGGCGAGCTCGAGGGCGCGCTGGGCGATGCCGACGCCGCGGGCGGCGACGTTGACGCGGCCGACCTCGAGCGCGTCCATCATCTGCGGGAAGCCCTTGTTCAGGCCGGCTTCCTCGCCGCCGAGGATGTTGGCGGAGGGGCAGCGGTAGCCGTTGTAGACCAGCTCGGTCGACTCGACGCCCTTGTAGCCCATCTTCTTGATCTTCGGCGGGACGTTGAGCCCGGCGTAGGCGCCGGTGTTCTCCTCGACCCAGGGCTCCTTCTCCGTGATGAAGCAGGTCATGCCCTGGTGGGCCTTCTCCGCCTGCGGGTCGGTCTTGGCGAGCAGGAAGACGAGGCTGGAGCCGAGGCCGTTGGTGACCCACATCTTCTGGCCGTCGATCACCCAGTCGTCGCCGTCCTTCTTGGCGCCGGTCTTGATGCCCTGGACGTCGGAGCCGACCTCCGGCTCGGAGAGCGAGAAGGCGGCGCGCATCTCACCGGTGGCCATCTTCGGCAGGTACTTCTGCTTCTGCTCCTCGTTGCCGAACTGCATCAGCAGGTAGGCGCCGATGAAGTGGGTGTTGACCACGCCGGAGATCGAGATCCAGCCGCGGGAGAGCTCCTCGACGATCAGCTCGTAGGTCGAGAGGTCGAGGCCCATGCCGCCGTACTCCTCGGGGATGGTGACCCCGAACAGGCCGAGCTCCTTCATCTGCTCGACGATCGGCTCCGGGAACTTGTCCTCGTGGTCGTATTCCTCGGCGTTGGGGATGATCTGCTCGTCGACGAACTGATGGACCATCTCGACGATGGCCTTCTGATCCTCGGTCAGCTCCTGATAGGTCGCTTCGGACATGGCTCCTCTTGGGGTCGGCGGCGCCGGTGGGTGAGACGCCGCGGGGCGCGGAAAAAGGCCCGCGGACGCGCGGGCAAAGGGACCCCTAGATTACCGCGGATCGGCCGCAAAAGGCCCTGCGACCGGCGGTCCCGCGGGGGCGGTCAGCCGCGATCGGCCGGCAGGGTCCAGCCGTAGGCGAAGGTCCGCTGGTCGGGGCCGAGCCGGTCGTAGAAGCGCTGGGCGTCGACCCGGGCCTCGCCGGTGTCGAGCTCGAGGTGGGTCGCCCCCTGCCCGGCCGCCCAGGCCCGGGCCTGGGCGAGCAGGTCCTCGCCGATGCCCTGGGAGCGCATCCCGGGAGCGACCGCCAGGTCCTCGACCCAGCAGCGCGGCCCGTACCGCACCGAGTTCAGGTCGAGGTAGGCGGAGCAGATGCCGGCCAGGCTCCCGTCCTGGGAGGCGATCGCCACCAGGTAGGCGGCGCGCGGCGACTCGATCGCTTCGAGGACGGCCGCCCGGGCCCGCTCCTCGTCCCAGCCGTCGGGCCGTCCGCCGGGCGGGGCGAAGAGCCACTCGTAGGCCTCGATGATCGGCTCCAGGTCGGTGCTGGCCGCCTCGCGGATGCTGACGCTCATGCCCGACATCGTACGGACGCGGCCGGCTGGGACGGGGACATTCCAGATACGCTCCCCGACGGCGCTGATACTGCTTTTCGCGCCCACAGCCCACTTCTCATCAACCCTCAAGGAGAATCTTGCGCAACCCGAGGAACTTCTTCAAGCCCATGGCGATCGGCGCCCCCGACCCGGTCACCGAGATCCCGTTCGGCCCCTCCCGGATGATCCACTTCTTCGATCCGTCGAACGAGAAGATGGCCGCCAAGGTCCCGGACATGGCCAAGCAGGCCGACATCCTGCTGGGCAACCTCGAGGACGCGGTCCCGGTCGACGCCAAGGAGGCCGCCCGGGCCGGCCTGGTCAAGGTGGCGAAGGAGGCCGATCTCGGCGAGACGCCGCTCTGGACCCGGATCAACTCGCTGGAGAGCCCCTGGGTGCTCGACGACCTGACCACCCTGGTCACCGAGGTCGGGAACAAGATCGACGTGGTGATGGTGCCGAAGGTCGAGGGCCCCTGGGACATCCACTACGTCGACCAGCTGCTGGCCCAGCTCGAGGCGAAGGGGAAGGTCACCCGGCCGATCCTGATCCACGCCATCCTCGAGACCGCCCAGGGCGTGACCAACGTCGAGGAGATCGCCGCCGCCAGCCCGCGCATGCAGGGCATGAGCTTCGGCCCGGCCGACCTGGCCGCCTCGCGCCGCATGAAGACCACCCGCGTCGGCGGCGGCCACCCCGGCTACCGCTCGATGGAGGACCCGAACCCGGACGACCCGGACGCCCCGCGGGTCAGCGCCCAGCAGGACCCGTGGCACTACTCGATCGCCCGCATGGTCGACGCCTGCACCTCGAACGACATCCTGCCCTTCTACGGCCCCTTCGGCGACATCAAGGACCTGGACGGCTGCGAGGCGATGTTCCGCTCGACCTTCCTGCTCGGCTGCGTCGGCGCCTGGTCGCTCCACCCCGCCCAGATCGCGGTCGCGAAGAAGGTCTTCTCGCCGCCGGTGGACGAGGTCATCTTCGCCAAGAAGGTGATCGAGGCGATCCCGGACGGCCGCGGCGTCCACATGATCGACGGCAAGATGCAGGACGACGCCACCTGGAAGCAGTGCAAGGTGATGGTCGGCCTGGCCGAGATGCTGGCCGAGAAGGACCCGGAGCTCAAGGAGCAGTACGGCTTCTAGCCCCGAGCCCGAACCCGAGGCGACGATGGCCGGCCCCGATCGACGCACCGCGTCCGGGGCCGGTCCCGTCTGGGCGCCCCGCCGTTTTCGAAGCCGGGGCGCCGGGTAACCAGAGCGGACGGATGCCCCCTCCCCTCCGCTCAGCCGGCCGTCCCCTGGTGGTCGACTCGATCAGCAAGAGCTACGGCGACGAGGTCGCCGTCGACGACCTCTCCCTCCGGGTCGACCCCGGCCGGATCCTCGGCTTCGTCGGGCCGAACGGCGCCGGCAAGACGACCACGATGCGGATCGTCGTCGGGCTGCTCGCCGCCGACTCGGGCGAGGTCAGGTGGGGCGACGAGCCGCTGGGGACCGACCTGCGCCGCAACGTCGGCTACATGCCGGAGGAGCGCGGCCTCTACCCGAAGATGCGGGTCCGGGACCAGCTCGAGTACTTCGGGGAGCTGCACGGCCTGGACGCGGGCCTGGCCGCCCGCCGGACGGCCGAGTGGCTGGACCGGCTGGGCCTGCCCGACCGGGCCGAGGACCGGGTCGAGGCGCTCTCCCTGGGCAACCAGCAGCGGGTCCAGCTGGCCGCCTCGCTGGTGCATGAGCCGGAGATGCTGATCCTCGACGAGCCCTTCTCCGGGCTCGACCCGATCGGGGTCGACGTGCTCAGCGAGGGGCCGCGCGAGGGCTGCTCGGACC
>ENA-UOVV01002241-UOVV01002241.1-compost-metagenome-genome-assembly--contig:-NODE-2241-length-11429-cov-14.055214_pt1 | contig 11429 bp, 10 predicted proteins | sample MGYA00238155_ERZ761577 | MGnify/ENA primary metagenome ERZ761577 (study PRJEB28898, sample SAMN06268775) | compost metagenome | isolation source: Emeryville, CA | place: USA:Emeryville, CA | collected...
TCACCGCGAGCTCGAGCTCGGGCCACAAGGTGACCAAGAAGATCGCCTCCGCCGGGGGCACGGTCACCAAGGCCACGGTCTCGGGCCTCAAGAACGGCCAGACCTACACCGTGGCGGTCGCCGCGGTGAACGAGAAGGGCAGCTCCGCGGCCGGCAGGTCCGCCGCGACGAAGGTCGAGGCCGTCAAGCCGCGCCTCGACTGGGTCTCGCCCGCCGCGGGGACCGCGGTGAGCGGCAAGGTCAAGGTCGAGATCGTCCCGCGCAAGGGCACCTCGGCCTCGAAGGCCCTCGACACCGTCACCATCTGCCTCGACCAGGCGATGGAGGCTGCGTGCCAGTACTTCGACCAGTGGTCCGGAGCGGTCAAGGACGGCAAGGCGATCGTGGCGACCCTCGACTCGACCGAGGCCTGGCAGGTCCCGGACGGCGCCGCGAAGATCTGGGTCGAGGTGCGGGACGAGGCCGGCCGCTCGGCGAAGTTCTCCCGGGCGATCACGCTCCAGCGCTCACCCGTGGTCAGCGTGGGCACCGTGCCCTCCTTGCTCGTCGAGGGCTCGACCGTGACGGTCATGCGCACCCTGCGCGCGGGAGGGACCGACGACTACGGCAACCTCGTCGCCACGGTCAGCTACGCGCACCCGCAGCTCGGGGCCCAAGAGCTCACCTGGTACCCGAGCGTCAACGAGGCGCGCACGTCCTTCGTCTTCGAGTGGGACTTCATGATGCGCCAGTACGCGGACGTGCAGGCCGACGTGGCCGCCACCGTGACCTTCACCTACACCGGCACCTTCTACCCCGAGTCGGCCCCGCTGACGGTCACGCGCAGCACCACCGTGCGTCTCCCCGCGGCGCCGTAGCCCTCGGTCGCTGTCATCCTCCGCGGGGTACCGCCGACCCCTCCGTCGCGAGGCCTCAGAGCCCGCCGAGCACCGTCCCCAGCACGATCTTGGCGATCATCGCCGCGGGGTAGACGAGGGCGTAGCCGAGCGCGACGCGCGGGTCGAAGCCCGTGCGTCCGTTCGCGAAGGCGAGCACCGCGGGCTGGGTCTGCGCCCCGGCGACGATGCCCGAGAGCGTCGTCCCGCCCACCGCGAACACGCGCCGCATCACGAACCACAGCAAGAGCCCCACGGCCGCCGTGACGGCGAGGCCGAGCAGGCCGACCTTGACCCACTGACCGCTCGCGAAGGCTTGCTCGATGCGGCCGCCTGCCGTCGTGCCGGCCTGCGCGAGGAAGATCAGCAGGCCCAGCTCGGACAGCGCCTGCGCGGCGGTGAAGGGCATGACCGTGACGACCCGACCGATGCGCCCCACCCTCCCGAGCACGAGGCCGACGACGAGCGTGCCCATCGCGGCGCCGACGGCGAACTTCCCGCCCGCCACGGGGATCGTCACGAGACCCAGCAGCACGCCGAGGGCCATGCCCACGCCGAGCACCACGGGGTTGATGTCCGAGAAGCCGCGCGAGGAGTCGCCGAAGTACGCGGAGATCGCGGGCATCTTGTCGCGCGGGGCGATGACACGCACGCGGTCGCCGGGCTGGATGCGCAGCTCGTCGCTCGCGACGATGTCCACGTCGCCACGGCGCAGGCGCGAGATCACCGCGCCGAAGCGCTGCGCGAGCCCGAGCTCGCCGATCGTCAGGCCCGCGACGGCGGGGTTGGAGACCGTGATGCGCCGCATGTCGAGGTAGCGGCGGTCCGCCTGGAGGATGTGCGTCGAGGTGTGCCCCAGCTCGGTGGTCACGGCGTCGACGGCGTCCTCCTCGCCCACCACGGTGACCATGTCGCCCTCGCGGAGCACGTCGTCGAGGCTCGCGGTCTCGATGGGCCTGTCCTCGCCGTGGCGCACGCGCGAGAAGGTCAGGCGCCCCTCGTAACGCTCGAGCAGCTCGCGCAGGCTCGGCTCGGCGGTGACCTCGACGCGGATCGTGCGGTTGACGAGGGGGCGCGGCGCGTCGGTGTCCTGAGCGCGGCTGCGCAGCACGAGCTGGGAGACCACGAGCATCCCGACGACGCCGAACACGTAGGTCACCGCGTACGCGACGGTCGGGGCGACGTCGTCCCCCGCGGCCTCGCGCGCGGCGGCGAGCGCCGGCGTGTTGGTGAGGGCCCCCGCGAAGGCTCCCGCGACGGTCGCAGCGTCGAGACCGAGCAGGCGTCCCAGCAGCACCGCGACGAGCCCGCCGATGCCGAGCACCCCCACCATCGCCGCGACGAGCCCGAGGCTCTTGCGCAGCGAGGCGAAGAAGCTCGCCCCCGAGACGATGCCCACGGTGAAGGTGAAGAGGGTCAGCCCGAGAGTGCCGTACACCTCGGGGACGTGGAGCTCGACCTCGTAGGCCGCGCCGAGCGCACCCGCGGCGAGAGCGAGGAAGAGCACGGCGGCAGCTCCCAGCCCGATCCCGCGCACCTTCACGTGCCCGAGCGCCGCTCCCGCGCCCACGAGCGCGAAGAGCAGCAGGACGGGCTGCGCAGCAAGCAGCTCGAGCAGGTTGGCCATGGGTCCCCCCGATGATCGGCGACCGACCCATCACACCCCAGCGAGGGTCGCGCGGCCTAGATCCTAGGGCCCGGGGGCACCATGGGGACATGCCCTCTCACGACGACGTCGAGATCCTGCGCCTGGTCAGCACGCCGGGCCGCTCTCTTGCCCTCACCTACGACGACGGCCCCAACCCGCCCCACACCGAGGCGCTCCTCGAGGTCCTCGCGCGCGAAGAGGTGCGCGCGGTGTTCTTCCTCGTGGGCGAGCAGGTCGAGCGCCACCCGGGCCTCGTGCGCCGGATCGTGGCGGAGGGCCACGTGATCGGCAACCACTCGTGGCGCCACGACGACATGGGCACGTGGGAGCCCGAGGCGATCCGCGCGGACCTCGAGCGCACTCTCGCCGCGATCGAGGCCGTGGTCCCCGGCACGCCCGTGCCCTTCTTCCGCGCCCCCTTCGGCAGCTGGGGTCGCTCCGTCGGCGTCGCGCGCGAGCTCGGGATGCGCTCGGTCGAGTGGCAGCTCGCCGTCATGGACTGGGAGACGCCCGGCACCGAGGTGCTCGAGGAACGGATCCTCGGCGTGGGCGAGCAGGGCATCGTCCTGCTGCACGACGGCGGGGGCGACCGCAGCCAGACGGTCGAGGCCACCGCGCGCGTGATCCCCCGGCTGCGCGCCGCGGGGTGGAGCTTCGCGCTTCCGGGCTGACCCTGCGCGCCGGGAGGCTCAGGCCTCCCGCAGGGCCGGCAGGCTCAGGCCGCCCGGAGAGCCGGGAGCAGCTCGCGCTCCGCACGCTCGAGGAAGGGCGCCTGGTCCTGCCCCACGTGGTGCAGGTACACCTCCTCGAAGCCGAGCTCCTCGAAGGCGCGGACCTTCTCGACGAGCTCCGCGGTCGAGTCGGTGACGATCACGCTGCCCGCGATCGCGTCGTCGTCGACGTGCTTGCCCGCAGCGTCGAAGTGCTCGGGCGTGGGCAGGTCGTGACCGAGCGGGAAGTCCAGGGCGTGGTTGCGCCACTGGTGGCGGGCGATCGCGCGCGCTTCCTCGAGGGAGTCCGCGAGCGCGACGTGGACCTGGATCGCCATCGGCCCGTGCCCTCCCGCGCCGCGGTAGGCCTCGACGATCGCGCGGACCTCGTCGATCTCGGCGTTGATCGTGACGAGGCCGTCCGCCCAGTGCGCGGCGCGCTCCGCCGTGGGCGGGGACAGCGCGGGGCCGATGAGCGGCGGGACCTCCTCGGGCAGCGAGTAGATGCGCGCACGGTCGACCCGCACGAGGCCCTCGTGCGTGACCTCCTCGCCCGCGAGCAGCCGGCGGATCACCGCGACGCTCTCCTCGAGGCGTTCCTGGCGCACGTCCTTGGGGAGCCAGCGGTCCCCCGTGACGTGCTCGTTCATGTTCTGCCCCGAGCCCAGGGCGATCCAGAAGCGACCCGGGAACATCTCCCCGAGGGTCGCGATCATCTGGCCGACGACGGCGGGGTGGTACCGCTGACCCGGCGCGGTGACCGTGCCGAAGCGCAGGCTCGTGGTGGCGAGCGCCGCCCCGAGCCAGGACCACGCGAGCCCCGAGTGCCCCTGGTCCATCGACCACGGGGCGAAGTGGTCCGAGCACATCGCCATGTCGAAGCCCGCCCGCTCGGCGCTCTGGACGTCGCGCAAGAGCTGCGAGGGTGCGATCTGCTCGTGGGACGCGTGGAAGCCGTAGCGGGCCATGGACTCTCCTGCCGGTAGGTCCCCTCGTTCCTACCCGAGCCCAGAGCGCCCCGCATCCGGGGAGCTTCGCCTCAGCGGGAGACGAGGGCGGCCGCGAGGAGGGCCTCGACGTCCGGGAGCATCCGCGCGAGGGACTCGGCGTCGTCCCGCTCGAGGGTCACCACGAGGTCGAGCTCCTCGATGCGCCAGACCCAGCGCACGGTGTGCCGAGTCCCCTTGCCGAAGAGGCCCTTGCGCACCTGCGAGCGAGACTCGAAGCGCATCCCGGCCCCGAGGCCCGGCACCTCGAAGGGTTCACCCTCGGGGGCGCCGCCCAGGAGCGGGAGCGTCTGCGCGGCCTCGCCCTGCGCGGGGTAGGTCTCGGCCGTGACGAGGGCGAAGGGATGGATCGGCTCGGCCGTCCACAGGAAGATCCCGGAGAACTGCCCCCGGGACATCTCGGCGAGCACGGGCTCGAGCTTCATGCCCCAGCTCGTCTTGACGTGCTTGGTGGCCTCGCGCTCCGCGAGGTAGGCGAGCGCGAAGCCGGCGGCGGCGCGCGGGGAGGCGTGCTCCGGGTCGGGGTACCTCGAGGGGAGCAGGAGCCAGGGCAGCCCCTCGGACCGGAACTCGATCTCGACCGTCACGACCTGTGCTCTCCCTCGTTCGTGGGCGGGCCCGCTGCCCGCCTCGCTCACGCGACCGACTCGCCGCCCGCGAGGTCCTCTCCCGAGCGCCAGAACTGGGTCGCCGCCCACAGTGCCACGAGCGTCAGGAGCGCGCCTCCGGGCAGGAGGACGAAGGCGACCGTCGTCGTGCTCTGCGTCGAGCTCTCGAAGGCGTCCCGGGTCAGGAGCATCTGCGCGGCGAACCACAGCGCGACGAGACCGAGGGCGCAGCACCACAGGTCGAGGCGCCAGCGGTAACCGACCCAGCGCCAGAAGCCCTGGCTGCGCGAGCTCTCGGCACGCTTCGCGAGCGCAGGGTGGGCGACGGCCTCCGGCTGGAAGCGCGTCGAGCCGCCGCGTAGCCACGCGTACTTCTTGACCGTGCTGCCCAGGATCGCGCCCGCGGTGCCGACGGCGATGATCCCGTTGACCGTCCAGACCGTGAAGCGCTCGGACCACGGGTCCTCCGCGATCATCACGAGGGGGACCACCGAGGCCGCGAACGCGGCGAGGAGCCACACGAGGTGCCACGCGAGAGGCACCATGCGCAGGTCCACGGTGTTGCTCCCCTGCGGCAGCAGCGCGTCGGGCTTGTGGCCGGAGGCCCCGCCCCACGTGCCCCGCCGGAGCAGCTCGCCGACGAGGAGCAAGCACATCGAGAAGATCGGGGCGATTACCGTCGACAGCAGCACCGCGCTCCCCCAGCGCTGCCGCTCTCGGTAGGCGAGCCCGGGCGCGACGAGCGCGTCGACGACGAGCAGCACGAGGTGAAGACCGATCAGCACGTAGCCCGCGACGAGCAGGGCGTTCTCCCGGGCCGCCCGCCAGAAGGACCCGCCCACGGGGATCGTCGCGTCCTCGAGACCCTTGCCCGTCATCCGGTCCGATCTCCGGAGAGCACCCGGCGACGCGTGAACTCGACCGAGTCGGCCACGGCCTCGAAGAGCTGGGCGATGAGCTCGGGGCGGCCCATGTCGGGACCGGTGAAGCGCAGCGTGAGCAGCTCGTCGCTGTCGGGGCGGGGGATACGGAAGGCGACCGAGACCGACCGGATCTCCTGCTCCTTGCCGCGCAGCACGCCCGACTCCACGGTCTTCGCCGCGGGGCCCGAGCGGAGCTCGACGATCTCGGCCGCAGGGAAGTCTCGCGCGAGCCGCTCGGCGGGCTCGAGCTCCTCGGCGGGCTTCTCGGCCTCGAGGTCCGAGGGCCACTTCGCGTCGCGGCCCACCATCGAGGCCGAGAAGGGCACCCCGGGGACCAGCTCGAGGGCGACCGCGAGGGTGTGCGCGCCCGTCGCGCGCGCCTTGTCCGCCGTCTCGCACAGCTGCGTGACCGCGTCACGGCGCACCGAGGCGAGGCGGTCGTCCCGCCCGACGCGCGCCTTGACGAGGCGCTGCGCGAAGGCGCGGGTGACCTCGGGGTCCGCGAGGGGCACGTGCGCCCACTCTCCGGGCAGCACCATCCGCAGGTGCCCCGGCGTCGTCACCTGCCCCGTCACGCGGCGGCCCTCGAACGGACCTCGAGCGAGGCGAGCAGGTCGAGAGTCTCGGAGGGCATGTCCCCGAAGGCCGTGGGCTTCTCGGCGATGAAGTGGACCTCGACCATCGCCTCGGGGAGCTCGGGGGGGAAGACGCCGAAGCTCGTGCGCTCCTCGAGCGCGGCGGTGCCCGTCGAGGTCTCGGGGACGCCGAGCATCGAGTGCAGCCCGCGCACCGGGCCCGCGGCGACCTCTCCCTCGAGGCGCTGGGTGAACAGGTGCGGGTAGCCCTCGGCCGACTGCTCGGTGAGCTCCTGGAGCGCGTCGGCGAAGCGGTCGAGGGAGCGCTCGGCGCTGCGCGGGGCGCTCTGCACGATGACCACGGCGGTCACGACGCCGAGCTCCGGGGCGGGCACCCACACCGCGGCGTAGTGCCCCTGGCCCGTGTCGACCTGCTCGCGCACGTTGTAGGCCAGGCCCCCGAGCTCGAGGACGAGCCGCTCCTGGGCACCGGGAGCGACGGACTCCTCGGTGGCTCCCGCGGCGACGCGCAGGCTCCAGGCCTCTCCGGCAGTCGCGAGGGCCCAGTCGACGAGCTCCTGGTCGCTCGCAGAGGCTCGGGGCAGCGCGAACCAGCCCTCGGGGAGAGTCAGGGAGATGTCCAGCGGGGTCACCGGTCCACCCTAGTTCGTCCCGTTCGACAGCAGGTCGGTCACACTCTCGTACAGGTCGAGCCCTTCCTTGCCGCCCTTCACCACGGAGCCGTCGCCGCGACCCAGGATCTCCTGGGCGACGTCGATCGAGATCTGGCCCGGCTCCCCGCCCTGGATGTTCCCGCCCAGGTCCACCATCGCCTTGACGTTGGTGTAGGAGTGGAACAGGACGTCGAGCACCTGGACGTTGAGCGCACGGTTGAGGATCGAGGGGTCGAGCTTCGACCCGAACTGAGCCGTGAGCTCGGCCATGTCCCAGACGTCACCGTTGAACTTCATGAAGGTCTTCACGTTGAAGGGGTTGCCCTGCTTCGCGGCCTCTCCGAGGAGCTTGAAGAAGTTCGCCTTCGTCGGCATGGTCTTGAAGTCGAGCATGCGGTACATGTCCGAGGTCGACCGCACGAAGGGCGACTTGAGGAAGGCGAGCGCACCCTTGGTGTTGCTCGGCGCGAGGTCCATGACGACGTCGAGCTTGCGCGAGGCCGTGGGGATCTTGACGCCCGTGCCGAGGCTGCGGATCGCGCTGAAGTGGATGCGCTTGGCGAGCAGCCCGATGATCTTGCCGCCGAAGAGCGAGAGCACCCCGAGCGCGAGCGCCCCGAAGAAGTCGCCCCACGAGCCCTCGCCGCTGATCGCCTTGAGCGCGGCGTCGATGATCGAGATGATCGCGCCGATCGCCGCGAGCACCACGAGGATCTGGCCGAGGATCGGCACCCACGAGAGGAAGATCGACAGCACCGCGGCGATGTCGCAGATGACCTTGATGACGTCGAGCACGACGCTCGCCTTGTCCCAGAAGCTGTCGTTGAGCGCCTCGCCGCCCTTGCCCTCGGTCACCGTGGTGATCGAGGTGACGGCGGCCGTGGCCGCGGTGTCCTTCTTGGACCGCGCGTCCTCCCACAGCTCCACCTGGGCGGCGATGGTGCCCTCGGCCGCCGAGACGTGGTCCTTCGCGGTCTGCAGGCGCTCTTTGGTGCGCGCGATCTCGTCCTCGTCGCCGAGGAAGACGGCGGTGTCGTACGCGATCTGGCGCGAGCGCTTCTTCGCGCGCCACTCGACGAGCTCCGTCTCGGCCTCGGCGATGAGCCGGGCGGGCTCGCGCGAGGCGTCCTGGGCGGTCTGCAGCTCCACGGCGTAGGTCACGAGGGCGTCGCCGGTGGCCTGGTAGCGAGCCGTCGCCTTGCGGATGTCGCTCGCGACGTCCTCGGCGAGGCTGCGCGTCGCCTCCATCGCGAGGGACTTGTTCTCGACCTGCTCGACGATGTCGTCGAGGGTGCGCACCGAGGCGCTGATGGCGGCGGCGATCCGCTGGTACTCCTCGCCCTTCGTCTTGACGACCCCCGGGTCGCCCTCGAGGACCTTGTACTGGACGTCCACCCTCAGACCGCCTTGCTTCCGTGGCCGATGTTCTTGACGGAAGCCGGGTCCTCCGCGGCCTCCTCGAGGGCCCGCGCGAGCTCCGCGTCGGCCTCCTCGAAGTTCTCGGCGACCATCTGGATCACCGACTGGAGGTTCGTGATGTCCTCGATCATCTTGCCGCGGCGGATGTTCCAGGAGCCGGCGAAGTCGCGCACCTTGCCCGCGAGCTTGTCGTGCCCGGTCGCCTCGGCGGCCGCGTCGGCGTGCCCGTTCGCGTTGTCGAACTCCTCGAGCACGAGCGCGAGATCGCTCGCGAGCGCGCGAAGCTTCTCCATGTCGAGCTGGATGTCGTAGGACACGGTCCCCCCTCGTGACTAGCGGTGGCTGGCTGGAAGAACGACGGAGGGCACCCCGGAGCGCGGGGCGCCCTCCGTGCGCTGCATCAGCCCTGGATGGCCTTCGCGAGGCTCGAGTCGACCTCGGCGAGCGAGGACGCGGCGGACTCGAGGAAGCCCGCGAGGCCGTCGATCGCGGAGACGGCCTGCGTCGAGGAGGTCGTGAACTGCTCGTAGGTGGTCTGGAAGGCACCCGAGGCCTGGTCGGTCACGAAGCCGCCGGCGACGAGCTCGTCGACCTGACGCTTGAGGTCGTTGAGGGTGTCGGTCAGCGTCTGCTGGCCGGTGCGCAGGCGCGTGGCCGCGGAGTTCATCTCGTCATAGGTGACGTTCACGTTCGCCATGAGGGCTCCCCTTCGGGTTGAGTGTCCGACCCCGTGGCCGGGTTGTTGCGTCCAATCTAGGTCGCACTGTCCGGATCGCGCGATGGGGAGCACTCCCCATGCCGGTCAGCGCAGCACGAGAGGCAGCTGCACGCGCACGAACTTGCCGCGCGCGACGAAGAAGCCGCGCCCGGGAGGAAGCTCGGAGCGCTGCACGCGCGGCAGCCCCGTCTTGAGCAGGATCTCCCCCTCGCTCGCGTCGGGCTGCAGGAGCAGTCCGCGCCGGGCCGACTTGACCTCCGCGAGCAGCGGCCAGGTAGGTCCCCAGGCCGCCGTGTCGGCGTCGGCCACGAGGGTGTGGCTCGACTTCTTGACCGCCTTGATCAGGTCCACGAGGGGCTTGTCCGCGGGCCCCTGCAGGTACTCGTTGAGGTTCTCGACGACGACGACGATCCGCCCCTCGGTCTCCTCGTCCTCGATCGCGGCGGTGAGGTTCTGCGCGAGGGCCGTGACCTGCTCGACCCCCGAGGCGACGTCGGTCCAGCCGCCCGCCGCGACGAGGGGCGAGCGGGAGTCGGCGACGAGGTAGCAGCGCACGTCGGTCCCTGCGCGGCGCAGCGCGAGAGCGAGGGCCGCGGCGGCGTTCGTGCGCCCCGAGCCGGGCGGGCCGGCGAGCAGGAGCACGCCGTCGGGGTCGAAGCCCACGGGGCCGAGGTCGACGTCGGACAGACCCAGCACGGGCAGGCCGTCGACGGAGTCCGGCAGCTGGCTCGCGGGGTACTCGGTGGGCAGAGAGCCCACGACCGGGGCGGGCCTGACCCCGGCCCGGAGCATCGCGGCCCCGAGCTCCTTGGTCGCGCGCGCTTGCTCCGCGACGGAGGCGAGGCCGCCGACGACGGCGATCTGCGTCTCGAGCCCGCCCATCACGGCCCGACCGGGCGGGGAGCCCGCGGAGAGCACGTCGTCGGGCTCGTCGAGCACGCGGTAGGAGTCGTCGGCGAGGCGCAGGAGCACGTTGCGCTGCACGGCCGAGCGCACCGAGGTGGACACCGAGCCGGGCCGGTCGGCGGTGAGCGCGACGTGGATGCCGAGCTGGCGGCCCTCGGCGAGCACGTCGCGGAAGACCTCGTACCACTGCGAGCGCCCGGGGCCGACCTCGAAGTCGTCGCGGAAGGCGGGGAAGCCGTCGAGGAGCACGAGGATGCGCGCGAGCTCGGGAGCGTTCGCGAGCTCGCGGTACTCGGTGATGCTCGCGGCGCTCGCCTCGGCGAAGAGCGGGGCCCGGCGGTCGAGCTCCTCGCGCAGCGTCCGGAAGAGCCGCACGACGCGGTCGACGTCGTCGCCGGGGATCACGGCTCCCACGTGCGGCAGGTCCTCGAGCATGCGCAGGCCGCCCGCGGCGAAGTCGAGGCCGTAGACGTGCACGGGGCCGCCGCGCGGGGTGATGCCCGCGGCCGCCGCGAGGGTGCGTAGGGTCGTGGACTTTCCCGTGCCGCCCGTGCCGTAGACGGCGAGGTGGCCGTCGGTGTCGGGGCGGAAGTAGACGGGGATCTGCTCCTGGTGCGCGGGGTGGTCGCTCACGCCCAGGAGCAGCTCGGCGTCGGTGCGCTGGCGCAGCTTCGTGAGGTCGTAGAGCGGGGCGAGCTCGGGGAGCCAGGGGCGGCGCGGCGGGGCGAGCCCGGCCTGGCGCGAGGCGAGGCGGATCGTGCGCACGAGGCGCTGCTGGTCGTTCGGTCCGAGGTCCTCCTCGGGCGCGGGGGCGGCGTCCTCGTCGACCGGCTCCTCCCAGCGCACCTCCGCCCCGAAGCGCAGGTGGGCGACCTCGACGCCCGCTCGGCTCGGGGCCGCCGAGGTCCAGCCACCCGCGTAGGCGGACTGGAAGGGGTGCAGGCGGCCGGGCCCGGACTTTACGACGCCGCGGCCGGGGATGGACGGGTCGAAGCCTGCGGCGTCGGGCACGCCGATGACGTCGGTCGAGTCGGACTCGTCGGCCATGCGCAGGGCGACGCGCAGGTTGGTGTTCGCGCGCAGGTTGTCCTTGATGACGCCCGCGGGGCGCTGCGTGGCCATGACGAGGTGGATGCCCAGGGACCGCCCACGCTGGGCGATGTCCACGACCCCGTCGACGAACTCGGGCACGTCGCTCACGAGGGCCGCGAACTCGTCGAAGACGAGGACGAGCGCGGGCGGGGCCTCGGGGTCCCCGCGCTTCTCGAGCTCGAGGAGGTCCTTGGCCTTCTTCCGGTTGAACAGGCGCTCGCGGTAGTGCAGCTCGGCGCGCAGCGAGGTGAGCGCGCGGCGCACGAGGTGCGGG
>ENA-UOVV01002251-UOVV01002251.1-compost-metagenome-genome-assembly--contig:-NODE-2251-length-11399-cov-30.934944_pt1 | contig 11399 bp, 8 predicted proteins | sample MGYA00238155_ERZ761577 | MGnify/ENA primary metagenome ERZ761577 (study PRJEB28898, sample SAMN06268775) | compost metagenome | isolation source: Emeryville, CA | place: USA:Emeryville, CA | collected...
TACGAGCGCCTCGAGATGGCCCTGCACGACAAGACCATCCTGCGCACCATGGCATGCGGCATCGCCGGCCTGTCCGTGGCCGCCGACTCGCTCAGCGCCATCAAGTACGCCACCGTGCGACCCGTGCGCGACGAGTCCGGCCTGGTAGTCGACTACGAGGTGGAGGGCGAGTTCCCCACCTATGGCAACGACGACGACCGCGCCGACGAGATCGCCGTGGACCTGGTGCACCGCTTCATGGAGAAGATCCGCAAGCAGCCCACCTACCGCGGCTCGCTGCACACGCAGTCGGTGCTGACCATCACGTCGAACGTCGTCTACGGCAAGGCCACCGGCAACACCCCTGATGGTCGGCGCGCAGGCGAGCCGTTTGCCCCAGGTGCCAACCCGATGAATGGACGCGACAACCACGGTGTCCTAGCGTCGGCCCTCTCTGTGGCGAAGCTGCCTTACGACGACGCCCAGGACGGCATCTCGCTCACCACGACGATCACCCCGTCCGGCCTTGGCCGCACCAAGGACGAGCAGGTCAAGAACCTGGTGGGGATCCTCGACGCGTACAACGTCTCTCACGGCTTCCACGTGAACATCAACGTGCTGAACCGCGAGACGCTGGAAGACGCCATGGAGCACCCGGAGAAGTACCCGCAGCTCACCATTCGCGTCTCCGGATACGCGGTCAACTTTGTGCGACTCACTCGCGAGCAGCAGCTCGACGTGCTGAGCCGTACGTTCCACGCGGGCCTTTAGGCCGCGCGCATCCACCCAGCGTCCTTTCCCCGGAGGAGTGCCATGGCAACCGTTGATCTGCCGACGCCGTACATGGTGGTCGCGGATGAGGAGCTCGCTCACAGCGAGTCCATCCGCGATCACCTGACGGGATCGGTCCACTCATGGGATCTGTCCACTGGAGTCGACGGTCCCGGCACCCGCATGACGCTGTTCATGGCCGGTTGCGGCATGCGCTGCCAGTTCTGCCAGAACCCGGACACGTGGCGCATGAAGGACGGCGTGCGCCACACGGTGGACGAGGTCATCGAGCGTGTCTCCCGCTACGCGACCATCATGAAAATGACTGGCGGCGGGCTCACGGTCAGTGGCGGCGAACCGCTGCTGCAAGCGCGATTCGTCATGAACGTGTTCCGGCGGGCGAAAGATCTTGGGATAGACACCGCGCTCGATACCGCGGGGCTGCTTGGCGCGCGGCTATCCGATGATGACCTGAACTATGTGGACCTCACCCTGCTCGACATCAAGTCCGGGCTGCCGGAGACGTATCAGCGCGTGACGGGCAGGCCGTTGCAGCCCACGCTGGATTTCGCCGAGCGGCTGTCACGGCTGGGCAAGACCATGTGGATTCGGTTTGTGCTGGTGCCGGACCTGACCGACGCGCCGGAGAACGTGGAAGCGATCGCCTCGTTTGTCTCGCGGCTCGACGCGGTGGAGCGCCTTGAGGTGCTGCCCTTCCACCAGTTGGGCCGCGAGAAGTGGGCGGCGACGGGGGAGCCGTACCTGCTCGAGAACACGCGGTCGCCGTCGCCCGAGTTGATCGAGCGCGTGAAGGGTCAGTTCGCGGAGTACGGAATCAACGTGATGTAGGCCGGCCGCGGGTGCAGGGTCTCCAGGCTCCTGGCCCTTCATTCGTGTTCAGGAGACCACCACTGCAGGGGGTTCAGGCCCAGGGCCCTGCGAGCGCGGCTTTGGGGAAGTCGGCCCGACGCTGGGGCACGTTCCGTACGCAACCTGGCCCCAGCGTCGGGCTGGCCTGGGACTGGTGCAGGTTCTCCAGGCTCCTGGCCCTGCATCGGTGTTCAGAAGTCCACGCCTGCAGGGTCCTCAGCCCCAGGACCCGGCGAGCGCGCCCGCTCACGGGCAAAAAAAAGCGAGCGCCGGGCCGACTCCTCAGTTGTCGGCCCGACGCCCACGGGTGTGCGGGAAGCGCTCCGCTACGCGGTCAGCGCCGCCGCAAGCTCGTCGAAGACGCGGACGTACTCGTCGACCGCCTCGAAGGTGTGAACCACGGACAGCGTCCACTCCTCTTCACGGCCAGGAGTCATAAAGATTCCGTGGTTCATGTTCCACAGCCATGCGAGGTCGCACAGCGGAACGTCCTGGTTCTCCTTGAAGGTTTCGTAGTCCACGATCTTCGCGGTGGAGAAGGTCACGCAACCCTTGGAGCCGATGCCCACGGCATAGCCGGGGAGGTCGTACTTGTCGATGACGGCCTGGCAGCCGCTCACGATGCGGTCGTTGAGCGCGGCGAGGTGGTCGTAGGCCTCAGGGGTGAGGATCTCAAGCAGCGACGCGCGCGCGGCAACCATCGACAGCGGGTTTCCGTTGTAGGTGCCAACCTGATAGACCGAGTGGTCCTCGACTACGGACATGACCTCTTCGGTGCCACCAATCGCGCCGGACGGCAGACCACCACCAAGCACCTTGGCGAGCGTCACCATGTCCGGCTTCACGCCAAACTTCTCCGTGGCGCCACCGGCAGCGATCGCGAGGCCCGTCTTGACCTCATCGAAGATCAGCACGATGCCGTGCTTCTTGGTGATCTCGCGCACTGCCTCAAGGTAGCCGGGCTCAGGGAGCACAACGCCAAGGTTCATCATGGCGGCTTCCATGATCACGCACGCGGGAAGGCGGCCCTCCGCGGCGAGGCGCTCGATGCGACGCTCCATCGCGGGAGCGTCGTTGAACGGCACCGCGATGGTCATGTCGACTGTTGCCTGCGGGATGCCGGCTCCGTAGGGGAGCGAGGCGAGGTTGTCACGGTCGCCGATCTTGTCGTACTCAACTCCAATCGACACCATGACCGTGTCGTGGTGACCGTGGTAGGAGCCGAAGATCTTCATCACCGTGTCGCGGCCGGTGTAGGCGCGGGCGATGCGGATCGCGTCCATCGTGGACTCGGAGCCGGAGTTGGTGAAACGCCACTTGGGAAGACCCCAGCGGCGGGCGAGCTCGTCAGCGACGAGTACGGAGTCCTCGGTCGCCACACCAAAATGCGTGCCAAGCGGGAAGCGCTTCGCGATGGCCTCGCCGATCGCGGGGTGCGCGTGACCCTGCACCATTGAGCCGAAGCCGTTGTGGAAGTCGTAGTACTCGTTGCCATCGACGTCGGTGATGCGGTCGCCGGCTCCGGATGCGATGTAGATGGGCCACGGGTCGCGGCTCTGGTAGGACGACGCGACGCCACCGCTGAGGTGCTGCGACGCGTGCTCGTACATTTCGCGCGACTTCTGAGTGCGCTGGTTGAGGAGATCGGTCTGCTCGGCAATGAGCTGGTTGATGCGATCCCGGTCAAGGGTGATGGCCATGATGCCTCCGCCCGCCCGGCCTGGCGACGGGCTTCAGTACGTTGAACTGGCCCCGCCGCCGGCCTGGCGCTGGAGGGGCATAGCAACTGTGCCGCTGCCAGTGTAATCAGACGCCCGACGCTCCCGCCAAGCGAGCAGGGACAGCCGCCCCAGCGTCGGCCCGGCAGAACGCTCCGCACGGACGCTGTGACGGAAGTGAATGGTGGGACGAGCCAAGCCCCGCTCGCGACCACACCAGTCTCACCAGTCACACGGTCCGTGCGGAGCGTTCCGGACGCGAGCATTTGCCAAGGTGGGCTGGCGTCAGGTTGGATTCTCCTTGGGTGCTCCGCCAATGCGTGGGCCCCCCGACAGGGAGTGATAACCCGTGGGTGCCACGGTCTTTGAACGCCAGGCTCCGGATCCTGCGCTGGTGCAGGCCGCGCTCGCGGATTCTCGCCTCACGCCCTTCTGGCTTGACGACGTCGAGCGTCCCTCCTATCCGCGCCTCGACACTGACGCCTCCGCTGATCTGGTGATCGTCGGCGGCGGCTATTCCGGCCTGTGGACCGCGATCCTCGCGAAGGAGCGCAATCCCAGCCGTTCCGTGATCCTGCTGGAGGCTCGGCGCGTGGGCTGGGCAGCGTCGGGCAGGAATGGCGGCTTCTGCGAGGCGAGCCTCACGCACGGCGATGAGAACGGCGAGCGGCGCTGGCCGGAGGAGATGGGCACGCTCACCCGCCTCGGCCTCGAGAACCTCGACGAGATCCAGGCGACGGTCAAGCGCTACGACATGAAGGTCGACTTCGAGCGCACGGGCACGCTCACCGTCGCGACGGAGCCTCACCAGGTCGAGTGGCTGGGTGAGGACGCCCTCGACGCCGACGCCACTCGCGCCCTGGTCAACTCGCCCACCTACCTCGCTGGCGAAGTCGACGATGAAGGATGTGCCCTGGTACATCCCGGAAAGCTCGCAATCGAACTCGCTCGCGTCGCGACCGATCTAGGCGTCGAGATTTACGAGTTCACACCGGTTCGCGCCATCGAAGACGGCCCGACGCTGGTGACAGACCGCGGTCGGGTCACCGCCGGCAAGGTCGCCTTGGGCACCAACGCCTTCCCGTCGCTGCTCAAGCGCAATGCGCTCATGACGGTGCCGGTGTACGACTACGTGCTCATCACCGAGCCGCTCACCACGAAGCAGCTCGCGGCGATCGGGTGGGAGGGGCGCCAAGGCATCTCTGACGTGGCGAACCAGTTCCACTACTACCGACTCACTGCTGACAACCGGATTCTGTTTGGCGGCTACGACGCGATCTACCACCCTGGTCGCAAGGTGCGCAGGCGCTATGAGGACCGCCCGGAGTCGTACGAGAAGCTCGCAAGCCACTTCTTCACGACGTTCCCGCAGCTGGAGGGTGTGACGTTCACGCACCGCTGGGCCGGCGCGATCGACACATGCACGCGCTTCTGCGCCTTCTTTGGCACGGCGCGCGGCGGCGACGTCGCCTATGCGGTGGGCTTCACCGGCCTTGGCGTGGGCGCGACGCGCTTTGGCGCCAACGTCATGCTGGACCTCTTGGACGGCGAGGACACGGAGCGCACCCGCCTGCGCATGGTGCGCGAGCGCCCCCTGCCGTTCCCGCCGGAGCCGATCGCCACGGCCGGCATCGCCGCGGTGCGCTGGTCGCTGGACCAGGCGGATCACCGCCAAGGCAAGCGCAACATCCTGCTCAAGACGCTCGACGCCCTGAAGTTGGGATTCGACTCATGAGCGAGACGCCAAGCGACATGCCCCAGGGGCTCTACGCGACGGACGCGGAGGGCGAACTCGGCACATGGAACGGCCTCGAGGTGGGCGTATGGGAATGCCCGCCTCGCGTCGAGACGGACACCGAGGCAGACGAGATCTTCGTGGTCCTGACCGGCCGCGCAACCATCGACTTCACTGAACCACCCCACCCCAGCATCGAGATAGGACCGGGCGACGTGGTGCGGCTCAACGAGGGTCAGCAGACCCGTTGGACCGTCCACGAGACCCTCCGCAAGGTGTACGTAACTCCAAAGGACAACTCATGACCCTGCTTCACCACGTCAACGGCGAGCCCTACGGCGAGCCCAGCTCCACCGGAGCGATCTTCAACCCTGCAACGGGGGACAAGATTGGCGAGGTTGCCTTCGCGTCCACTCAGGACGTGCAGCACGTGATCGACGTCGCCATGCAGGCGCAGAAGGCGTGGGCCGCCACCGGCCTGGTGCGCCGCGCCGACGTGTTCTTCCGCATGCGCCAGCTGCTTGTGGAGCGCCAGGACGAACTCGCCGCGATCGTCACGCGCGAGCACGGCAAGGTGCTCTCCGACGCCAAGGGCGAGGTGAGCCGCGGCATCGAGAACGTCGAGTTCGCCGCGGGCCTGGTGCACCACCTCAAGGGAGAGCACTCGACGGGAGTCGCGGGCGGCGTCAACGCCCACACGATCAAGGCGCCGGTTGGCGTCGTGGCTGCTATCACACCCTTCAACTTCCCGGTCATGGTGCCGCTGTGGATGAGCGCTTCCGCTCTCGCCTGCGGCAACGCCGTGGTCCTCAAGCCCTCCGAAAAGGACCCGAGCGCCGCGAACTTCATCGCCGCGCTGTGGGAAGAGGCGGGCCTGCCCAAGGGCGTCTTCAACGTGGTCCACGGCGACAAGGTCGCCGTCGACTCTCTCCTCGAGAACCCCGGCATCGGCGCGGTGAGCTTCGTGGGCTCCACCCCCATCGCTCGCTACATCTACGAGACGTCCGCCAAGTACGGCAAGCGCGTCCAGGCCCTTGGCGGCGCCAAGAACCACATGATCGTCATGCCCGACGCTGACCTCGATGCCGCGGCCGACGCTGCGGTGGGCGCGGCGTACGGAGCGGCAGGAGAGCGCTGCATGGCGATCTCCGTGCTGGTGGCCGTGGGCGACGCGACGGCCGATGCGATCATCACCAAGATCTCCGAGCGCGCCGAAAAGTTGCGCATTGGCGACGGCACGGACTCCTCAACGGACATGGGCCCGCTCATCACCCGTGAGCACCGCGACCGCGTCGCAAGCTACGTGACGGGCGCAGAGGACGAGGGCGCGAAGGTGGTCGTCGACGGCACCACTCGCGAGTTCAACAACGACGGCTACTTCCTTGGCGCGAGTCTCGTGGACAACGTCCGCCCCGGCATGAAGGTCTACGACGACGAGATCTTCGGCCCCGTCCTCTCCGTAGTGCGCGCCGCGTCGTACGACGAGGCCGTCTCGATCATCAACTCGAACCCCTACGCCAACGGCACCGCGATCTTCACGCGTGACGGCGGCACGGCACGCGCCTTCGAGCAGGACATCGAGGTGGGCATGGTCGGCATCAACGTGCCCATCCCCGTGCCGATTGGCGCCTATTCGTTCGGCGGCTGGAAGAACTCGCTGTTTGGCGACTCGCACATCTACGGCCCTGAATCCATCCACTTCTACACGCGCTCGAAGGTGATCACCTCTCGCTGGCCCGACCCCAGCGAGTCGCAGATCGAGCTCGGCTTCCCCTCCAACCACTGATCCAAAGGCACCGCATATCTGATGACCGCGAACGACCCCCGCTATGTGTTCCACTCCTGGAGCGCGCAGGCGACCCTGAACCCCATCAACGTCGTTGGTGGAGAGGGCTCCACGTTCTGGGACGACGGTGGCAACCGCTACCTCGACTTCTCCTCGCAGCTCGTGAACCTCAACCTGGGTCACCAGCATCCGGACCTGGTGAAGTCCATCCAGGACCAGGCGGGGTCGCTCGCGACCATCCAGCCGGCACTCGCGAACGAAGTGCGCGGCGAACTCGCTCGCCTCATCGTCGAGGTGGCGGGGGAGCCGTTCGCCAAGGTGTTCTTCACCAACGGTGGAGCCGACGCCAACGAGAACGCGGTGCGCATGGCGCGCCTCGTCACGGGCAAGCGCAAGGTGCTGTCGATGTATCGCAGTTACCACGGCAACACCACCACGGCCATCACGCTGACCGGTGACCCGCGCCGCTGGCCCAACGAGCCTGCGGACCCCAGCATCGTCCACTTCTTTGGCCCGTACCTTTACCGCTCCGCGTTCTACGCAAGCACTCCCGAGGAGGAGGCGGAGCGCGCTCTTGCCCACCTCGAGCAGACGATCATCCTCGAGGGCGCGTCCACGATCGGCGCGATCCTCATGGAGACCATCGTGGGCACCAACGGCGTGCTGGTGCCTCCGCCGGGCTACCTCGAGGGCGTGCGCGCCCTGTGCGACAAGTACGACATCGTATGGATCGCCGATGAGGTCATGGTGGGCTTTGGTCGCGTTGGCGAGTGGTTCGCATGGCAGTCCGACGCTGCGATTCCGGACCTCATCACCTTCGCCAAGGGCGTCAACTCCGGTTACGTGCCGCTGGGTGGCGTGATCATCAACGAGCGCATCTCCAAGGAGTTCGACAACCGCGTCTTCCCTGGTGGACTCACGTATTCGGGTCACCCACTCGCGTGTGCGGCGGGTGTGGCGACCTTCGAGGTGTTCCGCCGCGATGGCATCCTCGAGCACGTCCGCGACCTTGGCGAGCGAGTGGTGCGCCCCACGTTGGAGGCCTGGGCGGAAAGCCACCCCAGCGTCGGCGAGGTGCGTGGAAAGGGCCTGTTCTGGGCCGTCGAGCTGGTGCGCAACCGCGAGACCCGCGAGCCGCTGGTGCCGTTCAACGCGGCGGGCGCCGACAACGCGCCGATGGCCGCGTTCGTCGCGGAGGCCAAGAAGGGCGGCGTGTGGCCGTTCGTGCACTTCAACCGCATGCACGTTGCCCCGCCGCTTGTCATCACGGAGGACGAGCTGGTGCGCGGCCTTGGGGTACTCGACGAGGCCCTCGCTATCGCCGACGCAGAGGTCCAGTCGTGACTACGCTCGCGGATATGAGCAACACCGTCGCTGGAGGCCCGACGCTGGAGCAGCGTCGCAGCCTCGTCACCGAGATCCCTGGTCCGGTGTCGCGTGAACTGCTGGAGCGCAAGGCCGCCGCGGTTGCGGCTGGCGTCGCGCACACCGTGCCGATTGCCGCGGTTGCCGCTGGCGGTGGAGTGATCCTCGACGCGGATGGCAACTCGCTCATCGACCTTGGCGCGGGAATCGCCGTGACGTCCGTTGGCAACTCACACCCCAAGGTGGTCGAGGCGGTGCAGCGGCAGGCGGCTGCCTTCACGCACACGTGCTTCATGATCTCGCCGTACGAGGGCTACGTGGCCGTCGCGGAGGCGCTCAACCGGTTGACCCCCGGCGACCACGCCAAGAAGTCCGCGCTGTTCAACTCCGGCGCGGAGGCCGTAGAGAACGCGATCAAGATCGCCCGCAAGTTCACGGGCCGCCAGGCGGTAGTGGCGTTCGATCACGCGTACCACGGGCGCACCAACCTCACGATGGCACTCACCGCGAAGTCCATGCCGTACAAGAGCGGCTTTGGCCCGTTCGCTTCAGAGATCTACCGCGCGCCCATGTCGTATCCGTTCCGCGACGGGCTCTCGGGTGAGGAGGCCGCCAAGAAGGCGATCTCCGTCATCGACAAGCAGGTGGGCGCCGCGAACCTCGCGGCCGTGATCATCGAGCCAATTCAGGGTGAGGGCGGCTTCATCGTTCCCGCGGACGGCTTCCTCAATGCGATCCAGGACTGGTGCCGTGAGAACGGCGTAGTGTTCATCGCCGACGAGGTGCAGACGGGCTTTGCCCGCACCGGCGCGATGTTCGCCTCAGAGCTGTTCGGCATCGTCCCTGACCTCGTGACCACGGCGAAGGGCATCGCGGGAGGCCTCCCGCTCGCTGCCGTGACCGGTCGTGCGGAGATCATGGACGCGACCCACGCAGGCGGCCTGGGCGGCACCTATGGCGGCAACCCCATCGCGTGCGCCGCAGCACTCGCGTCGATCGAGGCCTTCGAGACCGAAGGCTTCATCGACAATGCCAAGGCGATTGGCGAGACGCTCTTCGCGAAGCTCGGCGAACTCGCCGCCGCCGACCCCCGCATCGGCGAGGTCCGCGGGCGGGGTGCCATGGTCGCTGTCGAGTTTGTGAAGCCCGGAACCACCGAGCCCGACCCGGCCCTAGCGTCGGCCGTTGCCAAGGGCTGCATCGCCCAAGGCGTGGTGGTGCTGACGTGCGGCACGTACGGCAACATCATTCGCTTCCTGCCGCCGCTGTCGATTGGCGAAGACCTGCTTGCCGAGGGACTCGACGTGGTGGCGGACGTGCTGAAGGGGATCGCATGATCACCGAGTACGAGCTCTTGGAGGCCGTCCCCAATCAGCTGTTCATCGGGGGAGAGTGGGTCGACGCCTCCGCAGGCGAGACGCTTGATGTTCGCGATCCGGCCACGGGCCAGGTGATTCGCACCATCGCGGCGGGACGCGCGGCCGACGGCGTGGCCGCTCTCGACGCGGCCGTCGCCGCCGCAGATGACTGGGCAGCCACCGCGCCGCGCGTTCGCGCCGAGCTGCTTCGTGCCGCCTTCGAGAAGGTGCGAGAGCGTGCCGACGAGTTCGCGCTGCTCATGACCCTCGAGATGGGAAAGCCGCTCGCGGAGGCGCGCGGCGAGGTCGCCTACGGCAACGAGTTCCTGCGCTGGTTTTCGGAAGAGGCGGTGCGCATCACCGGCCGCTACGGGCTGAATCCAGAGGGCACCGGACGCATGGTCGTGTCCCAGCGACCCGTGGGCCCGTGCTACCTCATCACACCGTGGAACTTCCCGCTCGCGATGGCGACGCGAAAGATCGCTCCCGCGCTCGCAGCGGGCTGCACCGTGGTGGTCAAGCCCGCGGAGCTCACCCCGCTCACCACCCTGTACTTCGCGAAGGTGCTGCAGGAGGTGGGCGTCCCGGCCGGAGTGGTCAACGTCATCACGACGCACCACTCTCGCGAAGTCTCTGAGCCGATCATCTCCGACCCCCGCCTGCGCAAGCTGTCCTTCACCGGCTCCACGCCGGTGGGCCAGTCGCTCCTCAAGCAGGCGGCGGACCGCGTGCTGCGCGTGTCGATGGAACTGGGCGGCAACGCCCCGTTCGTGGTCTTCGACGACGCCGACCTCGACGCCGCCGTTGAGGGCGCGATGATGGCGAAGTTCCGCAACATCGGCCAGGCATGCACCGCCGCCAACCGGTTCATCGTTCACGAGTCCATCGCCGACGAGTTCGCTCGCCGCGTCACCGAGCGCGTCTCCGCCATGAAGGTGGGCCGCGGCACGGAAGATGGCGTGACGATCGGCCCGCTCATCAACGATGCGGCGGTCGAGTCCAGCGCCTCCCTTGTGGCCGACGCTGTGGCAAAGGGCGCCACGGTGCTCACCGGCGGTTCCGCTGTCGATGGGCCCGGCTCCTTCTTCGAGCCCACCGTGGTCGCGGATGTGAAGCCGGGCAGCGACATCCTCGTTGAGGAGATCTTTGGCCCCGTGCTCGCGATCGCGACGTTCAAGGACGAGGACGAGGCGGTGCGCCTTGCCAACGAAACCGACTACGGCCTGGTGTCGTACGTCTTCACGAAGGACCTGGCCCGCGGACACCGCATGATCGACCGCCTCGAGACCGGCATGATGGGCCTCAACGTAGGCGTCGTGTCGAATGCGGCGGCTCCGTTCGGCGGAGTGAAGCTCTCTGGACTTGGCCGCGAGGGCGGCCTCGAAGGCATCCACGAATACCTGTCAACCAAGTACACGCTCATCCCCACGACCTGAAACTGAGGAGCATCCAATGACCGACTACGCCGTCGTCAACCCCTCCACCGGGGAGACCCTCAAGACCTACCCGACCGCCACTGACGCTGAGATCGCCGCTGCTGTCGACTCGGCCGAGACCGCCTACCGCGACTGGGGACGCAAGACCTCTCCCGCGGACCGCGCGGCACTCGTGCGCCGCGTCGCTGAGCTGCATCGCGAGCGCAAGGACGAACTCGCCGCGATCATCGTGCGCGAGATGGGCAAGCCGCTGTCGCACGCCGAAGGGGAAGTGGACTTCGCTGCTGACATCACCGAGTACTACGCGGACAACTACGAGATCATCACCAAGGACCAGCCGTTTGAGATTCTGGGTGAGGGCACCGCGCTGATTCGCCGCGC
>ENA-UOVV01002254-UOVV01002254.1-compost-metagenome-genome-assembly--contig:-NODE-2254-length-11384-cov-4.245918_pt1 | contig 11384 bp, 11 predicted proteins | sample MGYA00238155_ERZ761577 | MGnify/ENA primary metagenome ERZ761577 (study PRJEB28898, sample SAMN06268775) | compost metagenome | isolation source: Emeryville, CA | place: USA:Emeryville, CA | collected...
CTTGAGGTGCTAGTGCCCTAACGGGCGTGGGGGTTCAAGTCCCCCCTCGGACACACATTCCCCGATGCTGTGCTTGGCCAGGGGTGGACGGGCTGCGACGTGCGCGTCGCCTTCCTGGAGGACTGCATGGCTCGGTCGGTGGAGGCCCCCCACGGCGCCCCGATGCGCCTGGTGATCCGCCTCGAGAACAGGGCCGCACGCTTCGCCGACGATCGCCGCTCCCGCATCTGGCTCGCGATCGCCTACTTCGTGATCGCCGCGGCCGCCACGCTGCCCGTGATGTTCGGCGGCGGCACCGCAATGTCCCGCATCGACGAGCCCACGCACGCCGACTACGCGTACCGCGTCTCCCACTTCGAGATCCCGGCCAAGGGCTCGCCCATCGCCAAGGAGATCCGCGACATCTGGGCGTGCATGGGGCAGGAGCGCTACGCGCTGCCGCCCTGCGGATCCAACGCGCGCCCGTGGCAGTACCCGTACGACGGCGAGCAGTACAACTGGGCGCATCCGCCCGTGTACTACGCGGTGGTGGGCTTCCCTGCGCGAGCCATCGACGCCATCACCCCGCTGAACTTCGTGGAGGCTGCACGCATCACCGGCACGCTGTGGCTCGCCAGCGGCATGTTCATGCTGTTCGTCGCGCTGCGGCGCTGGCGCGTGGATCCCGCCGTCGCGATCATCGCGCCGCTGCTCATGATGACCTTCCCGCGCGTGCTGCACGCGTCCACCACCGTCAACCCCGATGCCGTGGCGCCGCTCGCCGGCGCGGTGGCCGTGTGGCTCGCCGCGCGGCTGTTCTTCGACGACGACCGCGACTGGATCCTGCCGGCGGTGTTCACCGGGCTGGTGGGCCTGACCAAGTTCATCTCTGTGATCCCCTTCGTGGCGCTCGGCGTGCTCGCGTTCGCTCGCGCGGTGCGCGACAGGGGCTGGCGCGGCCTCACGCTCACGGACGTGCTGCTGCCCGGGAGCATGGCGACCGCGGTCATCGTCCCTTACCTCATGTGGCAGGCGTTCCAGGCGCCACGCGGCAACCAGTGGTGGATGAACCCGCTGGTGGGAATCAACACGCGGGATGTGCAGGGCCTGCCGGGCTCCGAATGGATCGAGACGCTGTTCGTGGGCTTCAACCTGGCGTCGGACTACTACATCCAGCCTCCCCTCGACATCGCGCTGCTCGTGGCGTGGACGCGCCTGCTGAACGTGCTGGTCATCGGCGCGATGTTCGCCACCGTCGTGGCGTTCGCGAAGGAGCCCAGCCGGCGCTCGCTGGGATGGCTGCTCATGGTGGGCGTGGTGCTGTACCCCCTCGCCGTGCAGATCCAGGCGTACGGGACACCGGGCATTCCGCAGTACTTCCCCAACCCCACGGGCCGATACGGCCTGGCGCTCGTCCCCGGTGCGATCGCGTGCCTTGTCATGGCCGCCGCGAAGGCCGGCTACCGGCGTGTCCTGTACGTCGTGACCGGTGCGGGCCTGATCGTGTTGGGCGTGGTCATCGCGGCCGGGCTGCAGCGCGCCGGCTAGCTCGAGTCGGGCGCGGCGGCGGTCCCGTCAGCCGAAGGGCGGGCGGCGCGCCGGCTGGCTCGAGTCGGGCGCGGCGGCGGTCCGGCCGGCTGGGGCCGCGCGCAGCGGCGGGGTAGCCTGGCGGCATGGCCGACGACCTCGTCCGCATCGCGCAGGACCTCATCCGCATCGACACCTCCAATTACGGCGATGAGCCGGGCCCCGGCGAGGCCGCAGCGGCCGAGTACGTGGCCGGATTCCTGCGCGACCTGGGCCTCGAGCCCGTCATCCACGAGTCCGAGCCGGGCCGCACCACCGTCACCGCCCTGTGGGAGGGCGCCGATGCGAGCCGCCCGCCGCTCGTGGTCCACGGCCACCTGGACGTGGTCCCGGCGTTCGCCCAGGAGTGGACGGTTGATCCGTTCGCGGGCGAGGTGATCGACGGCGTCCTGTGGGGCCGCGGCGCGGTCGACATGAAGGGCATCCTCGCGATGTACCTCGTGGCCGCGCAGCGCATGGTCCGCGCTGGCCGCAAGCCTGCCCGCGACATCGTCTTCGCGTTCTTCGCCGACGAGGAGCACGGGGGAGCGCGCGGCGCCAAGTTCATGGCGCAGGAGCGGCCCGATGCCTTCCGCGGCGCGAACGGGCTCATGGCGACCGAGGCGATCAGCGAGGTGGGCGGCTTCTCGGTGCAGGTCGCGGGCCGGCGCACCTACCTGATCCAGACCGCCGAGAAGGGCATCCAGTGGCTCAAGCTCGTCGCCCAGGGGGTGCAGGGCCACGGCTCGCTCGTCCATGCCGACAACGCGGTGACGCATCTGGCAAGGGCGATGGCGCGCATCGGCGCTCACCAGTGGCCGATCGACCTGACGCCCACGGTCGAGACGCTGCTGCGAGGCACGGCGGAGCTCATGGGCATCGAGTTCGAGCCCACGGAGGAGCGCATCGCTCAGATCGTCGCGGGGCTGGGGCCGGTGAGCCGCATGATCGAGGCGTCGGTGCGCAACACGTCGAACCCGACAATGCTCGACGCGGGCTACAAGGTGAACGTCATCCCGGACTCGGCGACGGGCTTCGTCGACACGCGCTATCTGCCCGGCCAGCAGGAGCAGGTGCTGCGGACCATCGAGGAGCTCGCGGGCAGCCACGTGAAGGTGGAGCCGTACATCGAGGAGCGGGCCATGGAGTTCCCGTTCGACGCGCCCATCGTGGGCAAGATGATCGACGCGCTGCGCGCTGTGGACCCCGATGCCGTGGTGCTGCCGTACTCGCTCATGGGCGGCACGGACAACAAGCACCTCGCGGCCATCGGGATCACGGGGTACGGCTTCGCGCCGCTGCAGCTGCCCGCGGACCTGGACTTCTCGTCCCTGTTCCACGCGATCGACGAGCGGGTGCCGGTGAAGTCGCTCGAAGTCGGCGCCGAGGTCGTGGAGCAGTTCCTGCTGGACTGCTAGGCGGCGCCCCGAGGGGCGTCACGCGAGCTCGGCCGTGCCACGAGGCCGGGCGCCGAGCCCGTGTCATCCGCGCAGGGGGGTCTCAGGCCGCATCCGTCCTGACGACGCGGATCCGCCTGCGCCGCAGCCACACCCGCCTTGCCCCACCTTCGAAGACCACGGACCTCGCCAGCTCCCACGACCCGTACTCGGCCTGCTCGGTGAGGAGCGCCAGCGCATCGGCGCGCGGGATGTCGCGCGGAATGTCCACGACGCGCCACTCGACGTTCGAGCTGCGCTGAGGCTGCCGCAGGCGGGGTGCGATGCGGTGAGCCGCGGTGGTGAGCGGGATCTCCATGGTCAGCCCTCCCTTTTCCGAGTCTGCAAGGGTAACGTCATACACATGAGCGCTGATGCCCGCGAGGCCCTGCGGCACCTCACCGCCGCTCTCGAGGCGCACCTCGAGGCGGTCGAGTCGCGTCGCAGCGCCACCGACGCCGCGGTGGACGACGCCTTCGACGCCGTCGCCGAGGCCTTCGAGCGGTACGAGGACGTGCTGGACACCGAGTACGGCGAAGCGCTCCCGCTCATCCTCGACGACGAGGTCGCCGAGGCCCTCGATGACGACGAGGACGACGACGAGCTCGAGGACGACGACGAGCTCGACGCCCACGCGGCCGAGGACGAGGACGAGCTCGATGACGACCTCGAGGAGTTCGACCTCAGGTAGCCCCGGCTCGTCGCGCTCATGCCGCCGGCCTCATGACGCCCGCCGCTCGGGATAGCCGACGTGCGGGGCGGTGACCTCGTCGAGCGCGGCCCTGATCGCATCGGGCAGCGTCACGTCCTCCGCCTCCAGCGACAGGATCAGCTGCTCCGCCGTGCGCGCGCCCACGATCGCCGCGGCCACTCCCGGGGCGTCCCGCACCCACGCGAGCGCGACCTCCAAGGGCGTGCGGTCCAGGCCCGATGCCGCGGTCGCCACCGCCTCCACGATCGCAGACGCCCGCTCGTCGAGATACGGCTCCACGAACCCCGCCAGGTGCTCCGAGGCCGCCCGTGAGTCGGCAGGGATCGCCGTGCGGTACTTGCCGGTGAGCACGCCCCGGCCCAGAGGCGACCACGCCAGCAGGCCCAGTCCCAGGGCATGGGCCGCGGGAAGCACCTCACGCTCCACTCCGCGCTCCAGGAGCGAGTACTCCGCCTGCACGGCGGCGAGGCCAGGGCGCGGCCGCGCGAGCTCGGCGGCCCATGCCGTCGCCCACCCGGGGAAGTTGGACACGCCCACGTAGCGGGCGCGGCCGGACAGCACCGCGATCTCCAGGGCGTGCACTGTCTCCTCGAGCGGGGTCGCCGCGTCGAAGGCGTGGACGAGCCACAGGTCGACGTAGTCCGTGCCGAGCCGCTCCAGCGACGCGTCGAGCGTCTGCAGCAGCGTGGTGCGCGATGCGTCCACCACGCCGCCCTCGGGGGTGCGTCGTACGCCGGCCTTGGTGCAGATCTGCACGTCGCGCCGCGAGACGGTTCCGCCCAGCAGCGAGCCGATGAGCGCCTCCGCGCCTCCGTCCGCGTACGCCGCGGCGGTGTCGAGCAGCGTGCCTCCCGCGTCGAGGAACGCGTCGAGCTGGGCCCCGGCCTCGTCGGCGCCCGTGTCGCGCGACCACGTCATGGTGCCCAGCGCGAGGCGCGAGACCTCCAGACCGCTGGTGCCGACCCGCCTGCGCTCCATGGGGGTGACGCTACCCAAGGCATGGCGTGCAGTGAACGCACCACGCGGGAAGTACCGTGTCACTCATGTCGTGGTGGGAAGCAGTCATCCTCGGTCTGGTGCAGGGACTCACGGAGTTCCTGCCGATCTCCTCAAGCGCCCACGTGCGCGTCGTCGGCCCGCTCCTGCCCAGCGGCGGCGACCCGGGTGCCGCGTTCACCGCCGTCATCCAGATCGGCACGGAAGCCGCCGTGCTCGTCTACTTCTGGAAGGACATCGTCCGCATCGTCCGCGAGTGGCTCGCGGCTCTCGCCGGGCGCGACGGGCGCACCTGGCGCGAGCGGATGGGCGCCAGGAGCGCCGATGCCCGCATGGGGTGGTTCGTCATCCTCGGCTCCGTGCCCATCGTGGTCCTGGGAGTGCTGCTCAAGGACACCATCGAGACGACCTTCCGCAACCTCTACATCACCGCGATCGTGCTGGCCGTGTTCGCCCTGGTGCTGGGCTGGGCGGACCGCATCGGCGGCAAGCGGCGCGAGCTCACGGACCTGCGCCCGCGCGACGTGGCGGTGCTGGGCCTGGCGCAGGCGATGGCCCTCATCCCGGGCGTGTCGCGCTCCGGCGGCACCATCTCGGCCGGCCTGTTCCTGGGCCTGACCCGGGAGGCGGCCGCCCGCTTCTCCTTCCTGCTCGCCATCCCCGCGGTGCTGGGCTCCGGCGTCTACGAGCTCGCGACCGAGTGGGAGGAGCTGGGGGCCGCGCACGGTCCCGGGCTGGCCGCCACGGCCATCGCCGCCGTCACTGCGCTGCTGGTGGGCTACGCCGTCATCGTGTGGTTCCTGCGCCTGCTCAAGACCGGCTCGTACCTGCCGTTCGTGGTCTACCGCGTCGTGTTCGCCGGCCTCATCATCGGCCTGCTCGCGGGAGGGGTGATCTCCGCGACGTAGCACCACGGCGGCGCCAGGGGAGCGGCGCGCCACGCCGGCGGTCGGGAGCGCCGGCTACTTGCTGGAGCCGCTGTCGCGTCGGCGCAGGAAGCGCTCGAACTCGGCCGCGATCGCCTCGCCGGAGGCTTCGGGAAGGCTCGTCTCGTCCATGACGGACTCGAGCTGGCGCACGTGCGCGCCCACCTCCTCGTCCTCCTCGGCCAGCTCGTCGGCGCCGCGCTGCCACGCCTCGGCCTCATAGGGCAGGTCGCCCAGATCGATCGGCTCGCCGATGAAGCGCTCCAGCTGCGTCAGCAGCGCGAGCGTGGCCTTGGGGCTCGGCGGATGCGCCACGTAGTGCGGCACGCCCACCCACATCGACAGCACGCTGATGCCGCGCGCCTGCGCCTCGTGCCCCAGCACTCCCACGATGCCCGTGGGGCCCTCGTAGTCGGAGCGCTCCAGGTCGAACAGGCGTCGTGCCGCCGGGTCCTCGGACGAGACGAAGGTGGGCAGCGGGCGCGTGTGCGGCACGTCCACCAGCAGTGCGCCGCACGTGATGAGCGTCGTCACCTCAAGGTCGTCCGCGAGGTCCAGGACGTCCTCGCAGAACTGGCGCCACCGCATCGACGGCTCGATGCCGCGCACCAGGGAGATCTGGCGCTTGCGCGTGAACGGCCCCACCGTCGTGGACACGACCGTGCCGGGCCACGTGATGACGCGCTCCCCGTTGGGAAGCCTGGAGATGATCGGACGGCTCACCTGGAAGTCGTGGTAATCCTCGGGATCGAGCGCGGCGTACTCCTGCGCGTTCCAGACATCGGCCAGGTGGTCCAGCGCGCTCGTCGCCGCGCCGCCCGCATCGTTCCAGCCCTCGAAGGCCGCGATCATGATCGACTCATGCGGGGCGAGGGTGGGCTCGGACGGATCATCCATTCGCCCAGCCTAGACTGAACCCCTATGACTCCACACGCCCTACCCCAGGCGGTGCTGTGGGACATGGATGGCACCCTCATCGATTCGGAGCCGTATTGGATCACCGCCGAGATGGCGCTGATGGCCGAGCACGGCGCCGAGTGGACGCATGAGGACGGCCTGAGCATGGTGGGGAACCCGGTCGACTTCACCGCGGTGAGGATGATCGAACGGGGTGCTCAGCTGTCCGTCGAGGAGATCACCTCGCGCCTGCTGGCCGAGGTCGCCGTCCAGGTCGCTCAGTCCGTTCCGTGGCAGGAGGACGCTCGCGCGCTGCTGACCCAGGTCCGCGACGCCGGGATCCCCTGCGCACTCGTCACCATGTCCTACGGCCCCATGACGGAGGCCTTCCTCGAGGCCGCGCCCGGCATCTTCGATGTCGTGGTCACCGGCGATCAGGTCGAGCGCGGCAAGCCCGACCCTGAGGGATACCTCTCCGCGGCCGCTCAGCTCGGGGTCGACGTGACCCGGTGCATCGCGATCGAGGACTCGCCCGCGGGCACCCTCGCCGCGTACCGCTCGGGCGCGGCGACCATCGGCGTGCGGCGCATCGCGCCGATCGAGCCGAGGCCGGGGCTGACGCGGGTGAGGACGCTCGAGGGCATGAGCGTGGCGGACCTGGCCGAGATCGTGGCCGGAAACCCGCGCGACGAGCTGGGCGACGCGATCTAGCAGGACGCGATCCAGCAGGCCGCGTCACGCCGGACGCACGCCCAACGCCGCCTCGACCCGGGCGGGGTCGAGCGGGCCGGGGTCGCCTCCGAACTCAGGGCACAGCGACTGGAACGAGCACCATGCGCACAGCCGCGACGGCTTGGGCTGGAAGCGGCCGCTCATGGCGGCGCGCTGGATGTCCTGCCACAGCGTGCGGACGTGGTGCTCTATCTGCGCGATGTCCTCGTCGCCCGGATGCAGCTCCTTGGTGCCGCCGTCCTTGAGGTAGAGCAGGCGCAGCAGCGCCGGCCTGCGTCCGCGCAGGCGCTCCACGAGCAGCGCGTAGAAGCGCATCTGGAACTCGGCCTGCTGCCCGTAGCCCGGGCGGGGCGAGGAGCCCGTCTTGTAGTCGACGATGCGGATGGCCCCGTTCGGCGCGACGTCGATGCGGTCGATCACGCCGCGCAGGAGCGGGCCGTCGTCGAGCTGCAGCTCGAGGCGCTCCTCCCTGCCGGCGGGCTCGAGACGGGTGGGGTTCTCCAGGCGGAAGTACACCGAGAGCCGTTGGGCCCCGTCGGCGAGGAACTGCTCCCGAGCCCGCTCATCGGGCAGGAGAGAGGCGAGGTCGGGCTGGGAGGCGACCATCCGCTCCCACTCGGGACGCAACGCCCCCACGGCCGCATCGAGCGTGCGCTGCGCGGCGGGCGCGTCGAACAGCCGCTCCAGCACCGCATGGACGAGCGTGCCGAGCGTGGTCGCCACGGCGGGCGGCTCCGGGACGCGGTCGATCACCCGCAGGCGGTACAGCAGGCCGCACTGCTCGAAGTCGGCGGCGCGCGAGGGCGACAGCGCGGGCGCAGGCGCGACGCGCTCCGTGGGAGCCCTCTCCGTCTGTGTCATGACAGACACGGTAGCCGTGCACCCTGACGGCCGAGGTCCAGCGGCTACCGTTGTCGCATGACCGACTCCGCGCCGCGCACCAAGGGCATCCAGCTGGGGCGCCTGCTCGGCGCGCGCGTGGTGCTCCAGCCCTCGACGCTCATCATGATCGCGCTGCTCGCATGGGTGTTCGCGTCGAGCGGCGGCTCCGTCACGAGCCGCACCTTCGCGCTCGGCGTCATCCTCGCGGTGCTGCTCTTCGCCTCGGTGTTCCTCCACGAGCTGGCGCACGCCGTCGCCGCGCGCCTGTTCCGCCGCCAGGTCAGGGAGATCGTCATCACCCTGTGGGGCGGTCACACGTCCTTCGACTCCGTGGGCATGACGCCGCTCGTCAACGGCGTGACGGCCGCTGCGGGTCCGGCGATGAACGTGGTCATCGCGCTCGCGTCCTTCGGGGTGTCGGCGAGCGGCGCCGTGAACGGGACGCCTGCGGCCGTGCTCGTGTGGCTCGGCGGCGCGAACATCTTCCTCGCGATCTTCAACTCCCTGCCTGCGATCCCCATGGACGGCGGTCGCGTGCTCGAGTCGATCGTGTGGCGGCTGTCCGGCAACCGTCACCGCGGCACCATCGTGGCCGCGTGGGGCGGCCGCATCGTCGCCGTCCTCGTCATCGTCTACGCCGTGGCGAGCCCGCTCCTGGCCGGACGAGAGGTCGACATCTTCAACCTGATGCTCGCCTTCCTCATCGCCTCCGTGCTGTGGCCGGCGGCGTCGGCGGCGCTCAAGTACAGCCAGATCATGGGGCGTCGCGAGGGCCTGACCGTCGCCAAGCTGCTCGTGCCGGCCGTCGCGGTGCCCTACGACGTCTCCGTCGCCCAGGCGCGAGACGCCGCGAACTCCGCCGGGGCCAGGGAGGTCGTCATCCTCGCCGCCGACGGGGCCGCCGCCGGGCACTTCCCCGTCGCGATCACGGACGAGGTGCCGGTCGACGCCCGCGCCGCGACAAGCCTGCAGGCGGTGACGATGCCGCTGCCGCGCGGGGCGGAGGTGCCTCACACGCTCGGGGGAGAAGAGCTTGTGCGGGCGCTGCGCGAGTGGTGGGGGCGCACCGAGGTGTGGGCCGTGCGCGCCCATGGCGACGTCACCGGCGTGGTGCGTCTCCAGGACGTCCTCGACGCCCTCACGTAGCGGACCGCCTGGACAGGGAGGCTTCGAGGCGGGACGCCGCGCGCGCCTAGACTGGTCGCCATGAACGAGGCGCCCACCGGGGCAGCGGCGAGGCGTGGACCGCTCAGGCCGGGAGACCGTGTCCAGCTGACGGACGCGAAGGGCCGTCACCACACCATCGTCCTGGAGCCGGGCAAGACCTTCCACACCCATCGCGGCCAGTTCTCGCACGACGACGTCATCGGCAGGCCCGAGGGCACGGTGGTGCGCAACACCGCCGGCTACGAGTACCTCGTGCTGCGCCCGCTCCTGACGGACTTCGTGCTGTCCATGCCGCGCGGCGCCGCCGTCGTCTACCCCAAGGACGCCGGGCAGATCGTGCAGTTCGGCGACATCTACCCGGGCGCGCGCGTGCTCGAGGCCGGAGTGGGCTCGGGCGCGCTGACGATGTCGCTGCTGCGGGCCGTGGGCGACCAGGGCACGCTCATCTCCGTGGAGCGCCGCGAGGACTTCGCCGAGATCGCCCGCGCCAACGTGGAGTCGCACTTCGGGGAAGCGCACCCCGCGTGGGACCTGCGCATCGGCGACGCCGCAGACGTCCTGCTCGCCGAGCCCGAGGGCAGCATCGACCGCGTCGTGCTCGACATGCTCGCGCCGTGGGAGAACATCGACGCGGCCGCACACGCGCTCGTTCCCGGCGGCGTGTTCCTCGCCTACGTGGCGACCACGACGCAGCTGTCCCGCCTCGCTGAGGACCTGCGCTCGCACGGCGGCTTCACCGAGCCGCACGCATGGGAGACCATGCTGCGCACGTGGCACCTCGAGGGCCTCGCCGTGCGCCCAGACCACCGCATGGTGGGGCACACCGGCTTCCTCCTCACCTCGCGCCGCATGGCCCCTGGTGTCGACGCCCCGCTGCGTCACAGGAGGCCCGCGAAAGGTGCGTACCCTGTAGACGAGGAGTGGAGTCCGGAGGACCTGGGCGAGAGGCCGGTCTCGGACAAGAAGATTCGCAAGGTCTCCCGTGAGGCGCGTCGCGCGGCGCCCGCTGCGGGTGAGGCCACGGACAACAGGAGCGACAGCTGATGGTGGTCGAAGCGCAGGACAGGCTCGCGGCTCTGGAGCGGCGCAACGCCGAGCTCCAGCGCCTGCTCGAGGCGGCGCGCGACCAGCTCGGCGAGATGCGCGTCAAGCTCGCCGAGGCCTCGCAGCCGCCGCAGACCTTCGCCACGTTCGTCCAGTGGGCGGGGGAGCACGCCGACGTCGTCTCCAACGGCCGCCGCATGCGCGTGGCCGTGCTGCCGTCGGTGGAGCGCAACCTCGTGCCCGGCGACGAGGTGCTGCTCAACGCCATGAGCGTCGTGGTCGGCGTCGCCGAACCCGACCGCTCCGGCCAGGCCGCCATCGTGCGCGAGGTCATCGACGACGAGCGCGTGCTCGTGGTCGCGCGCGGCGAGGACGAGCGCGTCGTGTCCCTCATCGGCGGCAGCGCGCGCGCCCGTCTGCACGAGGGCGACACCGTCATCATCGACCCGCGCACCGGCTTCGCCTCGGAGAAGGTGGAGCGCTCCGGTGTCGAGGCGCTCCTGCTCGAGGAGGTGCCGGACGTGGACTTCTCCGCGATCGGCGGCCTCGCCGCGCAGATCGAGCGCATCCGCGACGCCATCGAGCTGCCGCTGACGCATCCCGAGCTGTACAAGGAGCACGCGCTGCAGCCGCCGCGCGGCCTGCTCCTGTATGGCCCGCCCGGATGCGGCAAGACGCTCATCGCCAAGGCGGTGGCCCACTCGCTCGGCGAGGTCACGGGCTCCGACCGCAGCTACTTCCTGTCCGTCAAGGGCCCCGAGCTGCTCAACAAGTACGTGGGCGAGACGGAGCGCTACATCCGCACGATCTTCGAGCGCGCCCGCGCCAAGGCCCACACCGGCGCGCCGGTCGTGGTCTTCTTCGACGAGATGGACGCCCTGTTCCGCGCCCGCGGCTCCGGCGTGAGCTCCGACATGGAGACCACGATCGTCCCGCAGCTGCTCACCGAGCTCGACGGCGTGGAGTCGCTGTCCAACGTCATCGTCATCGGCGCCTCCAACCGCGAGGACATGATCGACCCCGCGATCCTGCGCCCGGGCCGCCTGG
>ENA-UOVV01002255-UOVV01002255.1-compost-metagenome-genome-assembly--contig:-NODE-2255-length-11376-cov-4.797986_pt1 | contig 11376 bp, 6 predicted proteins | sample MGYA00238155_ERZ761577 | MGnify/ENA primary metagenome ERZ761577 (study PRJEB28898, sample SAMN06268775) | compost metagenome | isolation source: Emeryville, CA | place: USA:Emeryville, CA | collected...
GCCATCAATTCCCCATGGGCAGTGACGGGCTTCGCCAGTATACTGCCGCTTTTTTTGAGCGCTCCCGCTCGCATGCGCAAGGTGTCACCATGAAAGTTGCAGGCCAATTGTTGCCCGAATGGGCCCCAGTTCAATCAGTGCTGCTCGTCTGGCCTTATCCCCATGGCGATTGGCAGGTCAACTACGCGGAAGTGGTGGAATGTTACTGGGGAATTTTGTCCGCTCTGAGCCAGGAAATTACCGTTGGCCTGTTATTGCACACGTCTTTAGATCGCGCGCAATTCGAAGAGGAAGTCCAGCGCCGCGCCATCAATGCCGCCAACGTCAAAATTCGCGTTACCCACTACGACGACACCTGGGTGCGCGATTATGGTCCGCTGTCTACCAGCACTGGTTATATCGCTTACACCTTTAATGGTTGGGGCGGAAAATATTCTGCACTCAATGACAACGCGGTACCGGCTGGTCTCGCTGATTTTCTCTCTGCACCGGTAACAAAATACGATTTCGTCTGTGAAGGCGGCGGCTTGGAAACCGATGGCGAAACACTGCTCGTCAACGCCAACTGTATCGTCGATGAAAATCGCAACCCCGGCTGGGACAGAGCTGCCATCGAAAACCATTTTCGCGAAACCTTGGGGTTGCACAAGTTTGCTTGGTTGGACGATATCTGTCTGACCGGCGACGACACTGACGGCCATATTGATACCATCGCGCGCTTCGCCTCTCCTGGTCGGGTGGTTTATGCGGGCCCGAGTCCTGAGCATGTAGATGCGGAGATTCTCGCCAGTCTGCACCAACAGATTTCCACATTGGCGCAGGAAAATGGCTGGGAGCTGCTGGCGCTGCCGAGCCCCATGTATCGCAGTCTGGTGGACGAGCGCTATCTGCCGTGCACCTATGCCAATTTTTTAATCGTGAATGATTGTGTATTTGCGCCGATTTATGGTCTGAGGGAAGACTCTGCGGCCATCGATGTACTGACCAAGGCATTTCCCCGCAGCCGGGTAATCCCGGTGCGCTGTGAGGCGCTGCTTGAACAGCATGGCAGTTTGCATTGCGCAACCATGCAAATCGCTCGTCTGTCCTGACGATTCACCATCAGCCAACCTAAAGGTGACTTATGAGTAAATCCATTACTGCCGCCGTAATCCAGCAGGCCATCGACGGCAATGATAAAGAACAAAACCTGGATCGGACCGAAGCACTGGTGCGCGAGGCGGTGGAGCAGGGCGCTGAGCTGGTAGTGTTACAAGAGCTGCACGCCACGCAATATTTTTGTCAGGTGGAAGATACCAATTGTTTCGACTTGGCTGAGCCGTTGGACGGTTACACCTACCAGCGTTGCGCCGATATGGCGGAAGCTCACGATATCGTGATCGTGCTGTCGCAATTCGAAAAGCGCGCCACCGGCCTTTACCACAACACCGCTCAGGTGATTGATGGCGACAAAGGCAGAGTCGGGGTGTTTCGCAAAATGCATATTCCTGATGATCCGGGCTTTTACGAAAAATTCTATTTCACTCCCGGTGATGCGGAGGGTGCGTTGCGCGGCTTTCAGCCGGTGCAGACACGTGTGGGCAAGCTCGGCGTGCTGGTGTGCTGGGACCAGTGGTATCCGGAAGCGGCGCGTCTGATGGCGTTGGCCGGGGCCGATATGCTGATTTACCCCACAGCAATCGGCTGGAACCCCGAAGACGATACGGACGAGCAAAATCGCCAGCGCGATGCCTGGGTCACCATCCAGCGCTCCCATGCTGTGGCCAACGGTATTCCGGTACTCGTGGCCAATCGCACTGGATTTGAATTGTCGCCCACCGGTTCCGGTGAAGGTATCGAATTCTGGGGCACCAGCTTTATCGCCGGGCCGCAGGGTGAGTTCATCATGATGGCGGACGCCGAGAGTGAAGGCGCTTTCTGTGCAGAAATCGATCTGGAAAGGTCAGAAAACGTCCGCCGGATTTGGCCTTATCTGCGTGATCGCCGGGTGGATGCCTATGACAATCTCACCAAACGGTGGCTCGCGGACCGGCAGTTTCCCTAGAAGTACAGCAGCCTCTCTTAGCTGCGCTGCAGCATAGATGTGCTATGATCGGTTGAGACTTGTACAAAAAGTGCCTCATTTTGGGGTGCTCCGGTAAGCACATTGGGAGAAGCCTATGCTGTACCACGCTTATGAGCTCAGTCATGCAGCTGTGGCGCCTTGGCGCCAAGCTGCGGACTACCAAAAACGCTTGTATCAGTCCCCGTACAATCCGCTCTCCTACACCTGGGCAGGGCGCTCTGTAGTTGCCGCCTGCGACCTTTTCGAATCCCTCACCCGGCGCTATGCCAAACCCGAGTGGAATCTGCATAAAACCTTGATCAATGGCTATCCGGTTTCAGTGACGCCGGAAGTTGTCTGGCGCAAGCCGTTTTGCGAATTGATGCATTTCCGCCGCAATGCGGAGGAATTGAATCTGGCGCGCTCCTCAATGCGTGCCGACCCGAGAGTGCTTTTGGTAGCGCCACTGTCCGGGCACTACGCCACCTTATTGCGCCGTACCGTCGAGGCGTTTTTGCCGGATCACGAAGTGTTCGTCACCTGCTGGGAGGATGCGCGAGAAGTGCCTGCTGCTGACGGTCCCTTCGATCTCAACGATTACATCGATTACGTGATCGATATGATCCGAGTCGTGGGGCCGCAGGCTCATATCGTCGGTATTTGTCAGCCCGGCCCGCCGGTGCTCGCGGCAATTGCATTAATGTCGGAGCAGGACGACCCGGCGTTGCCGGCGACTATGACGTATATGGGCTCACCCATCGATCCGCGTGAATCTCCCACAGTGCCTAACAAACTGGCGTTGGAGCGCTCCTACGGTTGGTTTAAAGACAATGTGATTTATTCCGTGCCCTGGCCGAACAAGGGATTTATGCGTCGCGTCTATCCGGGATTTTTGCAACTGGGTGGTTTTATCAGCATGAATCGCGAGCGCCATTTTCTCGCGCATAAAGAATATTTTGAGCATCTGGTGCAGGGCGATTGCGACAGCGTGCATAAACACCGGGAATTTTACGATGAATATCTCGCGGTGCTGGATTTGACCGAAGAGTTTTATCTGCAGACTATTCGCGATGTATTTCAGGAATTCAAACTGCCGCGCGGTGAATTTTTTCATCGCGGAAAACGAGTGCGGCCGCAGGCGATCACCAAAGTGGCGCTGATGACGGTGGAAGGTGAAAAAGACGATATATCCGGGATCGGTCAGACGCAGGCGGCGCATGGCTTATGCAGCGGCTTGGCGGATGAGATGAAAGTCGATTACATCCAGCCCGGCGTCGGTCACTACGGCGTATTCAGCGGCACTCGTTTCCGTACGGAAATTCAGCCGCGCATGCGCCAGTTTATGCGCAGCTATTGCGACCCCAGTCAGGAGTTGGCATATCAGCGCTCGGCAAAAATTTTTGATGTGAATTAAACAGTCTTTGGTCTGGAAAACAAAAAGCCCCGCAGAGCGGGGCTTTTTGTTTGAAGAGTGGCGGACCGGACGGGGCTCGAACCCGCGACCTCCGGCGTGACAGGCCGGCATTCTAACCGACTGAACTACCGGTCCGCGAAAGCCAAAAACATCCTTGAGGCACATTCCATAAATGGTGGGTGGTACAGGGATCGAACCTGTGACCTACGGCTTGTAAGGCCGTCGCTCTCCCAACTGAGCTAACCACCCAGCGAGCGGCGTATTGTAATGAAATTGCCTTTGCCGTCAATAGCGAAGGGGAAAAATAATTTCCGTTGGTTTACCGGTTTGTCCCGCTGCTATAATCCGTCGCTTTCCCTTGCGTCGCCGGGAGACCCGAAAAAATGCGCAAAATGCTGCTGATTCTCTGGCTTATTCTGATGTTGCCGCATCAGGCAATGGCGGCCATTGATGTCTATGACTTTCCCTCTGATGATCAGCGCAAACGCTATCAGAAGTTTTTGGAAGAGCTGCGCTGCCCCAAGTGCAAGAACAACAATCTCGCAGGAACTAATTCCGAAATTGCCGATGATTTGCGTAGAGAACTTCACAAAATGGTTCTCGAAGGTAAATCCGATGCAGAAATAATCGATTTTATGGTGTCTCGCTACGGCGACTTCGTGCTTTACCGTCCGCCGGTGCAGAGCAACACCATCGCCTTGTGGGCGGGGCCAGTGGTATTTCTGGTCATTGGCCTTGGCACCGTGGGCTGGATTGTTCTGCGACGCAGAAAATTTGTGGCATCGCGGGCGGAGCTGACCGAAGACGAACAACGACAACTGGCTGCGCTTCTGGAAGCGGAAAAAGCCGGCTCTCAAAAATCCAAAAAATAGTGGTGATTTTCGCGCATGGCGTTTTGGCAAATTATCGTAATTTTTAGTATCGCAGCAGGCTTGTTCGTTGCGTGGCCGCTTATCAAAGCTCCTTTCTTGCGCAAAACCGCTGTGCAAAAAATCGGTCGCGATGAAACTCAGATCGAGCTTTATCGCGAGCATCTCGCCGACCTGGAAAAATCCCTGGAGCGCGGAGAAATGGAACCCGCGCAATTTGAAGAATTAAAACTCGAACTGCAGAAAACCCTTGTTACCGAGGGTGTTGCGGAGTCGGATAAAAAATTTCATTCCGGCGGCAAAAAATTAATGTTGGCCACTGCCGTGCTGGTGCCAGTGCTGAGTTTGGCGTTTTACATGCAGTGGGGCCAGAAAAAAGACTGGGATATTTATCAGTTGCTGGAGACTCTACCCAAGGTGGAGACCCGCGAAGAATACGATAAAAAATTGCGTGAGCTGATCGTGCTGGTGCAGGCGCGTCTCAATCAAACGCCGGACAATATCCAGTTGGTGAATTTGCTCGCGCAAACCGCCATGACGCTGCAGGACTATGATCAGGCCGTGGACGCCTACCGCCGCATTCTGAAAGCCTTTCCCGATTCACCGCGCATTATTGCCAACCTGGCTCAGGCCATGTTTTACCGCGCTGGCAATGTAGTCACACCAGAAGTGCGCGAGTACACCCACAAGGCTCTGGCCCTGGCGCCGATGATGCCTGAAATGCTGGGGCTCGCCGGTATCGATGCGAAAAATCAGGGCGATTACCGCACCGCCATCCGCTACTGGAAAACGGCGGTGCAGCATATGGACCCGAATTCCCGTGTCGCCCAGGGTTATCTCAACGGTATCGCCAAAGCCGAGCAGGCGCTGGTGGAAGCTGGTGAAAAACTGGACGCAGAAGAAAAGCCGGCCGCTGATGCCGGTGAAAAGATCCAGCTGCAGGTATCCCTTGCGGATTCCGTAAAGATCAGCGGTGGCGAAACCCTCTTTGTCTATGCCCGCGCCTGGCAGGGACCGAAGATGCCGCTGGCCATTCAAAAACTCTCCGCCTCGCAATTGCCGTTGTCCGTCACTCTGGATGAAAGCATGGCAATGGCGCCGGGCATGACCATCAAAAGCTTTCCGGAACTGGAGCTGGTCGCACGAATTTCCAAAACCGGCAGCCCCACGGCGCAGTCGGGGGACTGGCAGGGCACCATTGGGCCAGTGAAATTGGACTCTCTGGAAGGCGTGCAGCAGATCGTTATTTCTGAACAGTTGCCCTAAACTGCTCGACTCCGCCAAAATCGCGGAATTTCTTTGGGTGTGGGTCGGGGCGGTCGATAGGCACTGGGGCGTCACCAGCAGGTGACCGCATAAATCCCAGCAGGTGAGTGCTATTCGTTAACCGTCAGTGCGGAGCTTTGCTCCGACCCAATAACAATAAGCGAACAGAACATGCGGTTGAAAAGCATCAAGTTGGCGGGTTTCAAGTCGTTTGTTGATCCCACGACTGTGAATTTTCCGAGTAACCTCAGCGCCGTTGTCGGTCCCAATGGCTGTGGTAAATCCAACATCATCGACGCGGTGCGCTGGGTGATGGGGGAGTCGTCGGCCAAAAATTTGCGCGGCGAAGCCATGACCGACGTTATCTTCAACGGCTCCAACACCCGCAAGCCGGTGGGCCAGGCGTCGATCGAACTCGTGTTCGATAACAGCGACGGCAAGATCACCGGTGAATACGCCCGTTACGCGGAAATCTCCGTCAAGCGCAAAGTCACCCGTGATGGCCAAAACCTCTACTACCTGAACGGCAACAAGTGCCGCCGTCGGGACATCACCGATATCTTCCTCGGCACCGGTCTTGGACCGCGCAGCTACGCCATCATCGAACAGGGGATGATCTCCCGCCTTATTGAGGCCAAACCGGAAGACCTGCGGGTCTACGTGGAAGAGGCTGCGGGCATTTCCAAGTACAAGGAGCGCCGCCGTGATACGGAAAACCGTATGCAGCGCACCAAGGAAAACCTGGAGCGTCTAACTGATATCCGCGAAGAATTGGAGCGCCAGATTGCGCGCCTGGAGCGGCAAGCTCAGGCCGCAGAAAAATATAAGGAATTCAAACAGTCAGAGCGCGAACTTAAAGCTCGGCTTCAAGCAATGCGTTATCGCACGTTGCGTACCGAAGCTGACCAAAAACAGTTGTTAATCCGTGACTTGGAGCTGAAAGTTGAGGCGGCGGTGACGCAGCAGGTGCACCAGGATTCCACCATCGAAATCCAGCGCACTCGCCATCTTGAACTCGGCGATACCTTCAATGAAGTGCAAGGCCGGTTCTACGCCGTTGGCGCCGACATTGCCCGTATCGAACAGACCATCCAGCATATTCAGGAGCGCGAGCGCCAACTGAAGACCGACCTGGAGCAGACCCAGCGCGATTGTGCCGAGGCCGAGGAGCATTTGGCTCAGGACCTTCATAAAGCGGAAGGCTGGCAGGCCGAATTGCTGGAGATCGAACCGGAACTGGAACTGCTGAACGAGGCGGAAGGGTCTTCCTCGGATACCTTACAGGCCGCCGAAGATGCCATGCAGGTCTGGCAACAGGAGTGGGACACCTTCAACCAGCGCGCCGCCCAGCCGCGCCAACAGGCGGAAGTCCAGCAATCGCGCATTCAATACCTCGAACAGGTGCAGCAACGCCTGTTGGAGCGCACCCGCAAGCTGGAGGACGAAAAGCAGGGCTTGGTCGTCGGCGATGTAGAAGACCAGATCAACGAATTGGAGCAGGAACTGGCTGAGCTCGTGCTGTCTTTAGAAACCAAGCAAGAGCAATCTCAGGCTGCTGCGGAACAAGTGCAGACGTTGCGCGAACGCGAGCGTGAGTTGGCAGCGGAGCTGGATGACTGGCGCGGTCGCCACCAGTTGGCGCGCGGTCGCCAAGCGTCCCTTGAAGCGTTGCAACAGGCAGCTCTCGGTCGCGGCAAAAATCAAAGCAATCAGTGGTTGGAGAGCGCCGGTCTCGCTGGCAATCCCCGCCTGGCTGACCGCATCAAAGTAACGACTGGCTGGGAAAAAGCTGTCGAAACCATTCTGGCTCAGACGCTTCAGGCGGTAGTGCTGGATGTCGATTTTAATCAAGCCGCCAACGGCTTGGCTGGCCTGGAAGCGGGCAATCTTACCTTGCTGGACGGCACTTTTGCCGCGCAGGCCGCCCCCGAATCTCTTGCCGAAGTCGTATCCGGCGCGCCGGAAGCGACGGCGTTGCTGGCGGGAATTTATCGCGCGGAAACCCTCGACGAAGCCTTGCAGCAACGCGGCAAACTTCAAACTCACGAATCCATCGTCACCCGCGACGGCATTTGGGTGGGACCCAACTGGGTCCGTGTTACCCGCGATCAGGATGCCAGCGCTGGCGTGATCGAACGTCGCCAGCAGCTTGAACAGTTGGAGACAGATATCGCCGAACAGCAGGAGCGCATTGAATCCCTCACTGCGGCTTTGCAAGAGTGCAAACAAAATCTGGCGGAGACAGAGAAAACTCGCGAGCAGGCGCGTAGTGAGGCCGACGGTCTGGTGCGTCGCCAGGGGGATCTGCGCAGCCGTCTGAGTGCCATGACCGCCAAGGTGGAGCAGGTGTTGGAAAGCCGCCGCCGCGCCACTGCGGAGATCGCCGAAGCGCGCGAACAGATTCAACTGGAAGCGGAAAATCTGGCGGAGGCCCGGGCTCAGTTGCAAGAAGCCATCGACGCTATGGAGCAAGACACCCAGGCGCGCGAGCAATTGCTCTCCCGCCGCGACGAATTGCGCAGCCAGCTCGATCAGGCGCGCCAGAAAGCTCGCCATGACAAAGACCGCGCCCATGAATTGGCGATGCGGTTTCAATCTGTCAGAACCCAGCTGCAAGCCGTCAACCAGGGTATTCAGCGTCTGCGCGAGCAGATGCAGCGTATGACCGACCGCCGCGCCAAGCTGGAAGAGAGCCTGCAGGAAAGCCGCGAGCCGGTGGAAAACTACAAGCTGGAGCTGGAAGACAAACTGGCCCAGCGGATCAAAGTCGAAGAGGAATTGCTGCAAGCGCGGCGCAACCTCGAAGAAGTCGAAAGTGTGCTGCGCGACGCCGAGAAGCAGCGCCAGCAAGTGGAGCACAGCCTGCAGGATATTCGCGGCCAGCTGGAGCGCGAGCGCCTCAGTGCTCAGACGCTCGAAGTGCAGGCTCAGGGTCTGCACGAGCAGCTGAAGGAAGAAGACTTTGATCTCGATGCGGTTTTGGCCACCATCCCAGAAGATCTGACCGAGGCCGCTGCCAACGAAGAACTGACCGCGATCAGCGCCCGCATCAGCCGCTTGGGGCCGATCAACCTCGCCGCTATCGACGAATACAAAACCGAATCAGAGCGCAAACAGTACCTGGATGCGCAGAATCAGGATCTGCAGGAAGCGCTGGAAACTCTAGAGAACGCGATCCGCAAAATCGATCGCGAGACACGCACCCGCTTCAAGGAGACCTTCGATCAGATCAACTCTGGTCTGCAGGAGCTGTTTCCCAAGGTCTTCGGTGGCGGCCATGCCTATCTGGAACTGACCGGCGAGGATATGCTCGATACCGGTATCGCCATCATGGCGCGCCCTCCGGGCAAGAAAAACAGCACCATTCATCTTTTGTCCGGTGGCGAGAAAGCTTTAACGGCGATCGCCCTTGTATTTTCGATCTTCCGCCTCAATCCCGCTCCTTTTTGTATGTTGGACGAGGTGGACGCGCCCCTGGACGACGCCAACGTGGGCCGTTACGCCCGCATGGTGGAGGAGATGTCCAGCCAGGTGCAGTTTATCTATATCACCCATAACAAAATCGCCATGGAGATGGCCCATCAATTGATGGGGGTCACCATGCATGAGCCTGGTGTTTCCCGAATCGTTACCGTCGATGTCGAAGAAGCCGCCGAGCTTGCCGCAGTCTAGGAACAAGGTCTTATGAAAGAGTGGTTAACGGTCATCATTGTCTTACTCATTCTCGGCGTGCTGCTGGATGGAATGAGGCGCATGCGCGCACATAGGCGAGACCATTTGCGGATGAAACATCGCGTGGTCGCCCGCGCCGATACGGATTCCGGTGAGGTGGAAGTTGGCGGCAGTGAATTTCCCTCTGGCGGCGCCCGCGTTGCGGCGTATCGCGATCCCGACCACGCCTTGAACGTCAACAAAGTCGTGCGCGAAAACCACACAGCCTCCCGCTGGACCCGCGGCGCGCCCAATCGTCTGCCGGAGCAGGTGAGCCTCAACCTTGATACCCCTGTGCCTATGCTGATGGATTCCGTGGAGGAACAGGCCGAGGAGCCTGTCGCCCAGGAGCGCGAGCCGGTGATTGGCGATCTGAGCAATCTGGAAGACGATGATCTGCAACCGGGAATCGACAGCACCGGCTTCGAACATCATGAAGAAGCTGAACCCGAGCATGAGCCGGAAGAGTTCGAGGAGGAAGGGGCTGACCCAGTGGCAACTGAACCTTCCCGAGCAGAACCGGCTCAGAAAAAGCGCGAACCTGAGCGCGCGCCGGAAGAGGCGCCCAAGGCGCCTGACGAAGTGCTGATTATCAATGTGATGGCGCGGCGTGGCGAAATGTTCGCCGGGCCGGAGCTGTTGGAAGCCATGGTGTCCCAAGGGCTGCGCTACGGTGATATGGATATTTTCCACCGCCACGAGTCCGAAGACGGGCGCGGCAAAATCCTGTTCAGCGCTGCCAATATGGTGGTGCCGGGCACCTTCGATCTGTCGGCGATGGAAGACTTCTTCACGCCGGGCATCAGCATGTTCCTGTCTCTGCCCATCGCCAGCGACAGCTTGGCCGCCTATAACCTGATGGCCAACACCGCGCAGCATATCGCCGAGGTTCTCGGCGGTGAGCTGAAAGACGAAAACCGCAGCGTTATGACGCGGCAGACCATCGAGCACGGTCGCCAGCGCGTGATTGAATACGAGCGCAAACGCCGCCTCGCCAAATCCTGATTCCCATGCCAGTCAAATCCCCCGATTTTCAGCGTCTGCAACAGCTTCGCGAGGAGCTGTTGCGCCACAATCACCGCTATTACGTGCTCGACGATCCGGAGATTCCGGACGCCGAATACGACCGGTTGATGCGTGAGCTGCAGGAGCTGGAAGGTCGCCACCCTGAGTGGATAACGCCCGATTCTCCAACCCAGCGCGTGGGCGGCGAAGCTCTGAGCGCCTTTACGCAAGTGACTCACTTGCGTCCCATGCTGTCCCTCGATAACGCCTTGAATGCGGAAGAGTTCATCGCCTTCGATAAGCGCGTGCGCGAGCGTCTGCGCACCCAAGAGCCGATTGAATATTCCTGTGAGCCTAAATACGACGGCATCGCCATCAGCCTGTTGTACCGCAACGGCGTGTTGGAACGGGCGGCGACTCGCGGCGATGGCAGCGTCGGCGAAGACATTACCGCCAACGTGCGCACTATCAAGTCCGTGCCCTTGCGCCTGCTCGGCGACAACTATCCGGAATTGCTGGAAGTGCGCGGCGAGATTTATATGCCGAAGGATGGCTTCGAGAAGATGAACCAGGAGGCGTTGGCTGCAGGCAGCAAAACCTTTATCAACCCGCGTAATGCGGCGGCGGGCAGTCTGCGCCAATTGGATCCCAGGCTGACCGCCAAGCGTCCCCTGAAACTCTGCGCTTACGGCCTCGGCGAAGTGGAGGGTGGCGAGCTGCCCAAATATCACACTGCCGTGCTTCAGCAACTTAAGGATTGGGGCTTTGCCATTAGTTCCGACGTGGGTTCTGCGCGCGGCGTTGAGGAATGCTTGGAGTTTCACCGCAAGCTGGGTGAGAAGCGTCCATCTTTGCCTTATGACATCGACGGCGTCGTCTACAAAGTCAACTCGCTGGAGCTGCAAGCCACTCTGGGGTTTGTCGCCAAAGCACCGCGCTGGGCGGTTGCATTCAAATTTCCTGCGCAGGAGGAGATGACAGTACTGCGCGCGGTGGAATTCCAGGTCGGCCGTACTGGCACCATCACACCCGTTGCGCGGCTGGAACCGGTGTTTGTCGGCGGTGTG
>ENA-UOVV01002259-UOVV01002259.1-compost-metagenome-genome-assembly--contig:-NODE-2259-length-11362-cov-3.500133_pt1 | contig 11362 bp, 8 predicted proteins | sample MGYA00238155_ERZ761577 | MGnify/ENA primary metagenome ERZ761577 (study PRJEB28898, sample SAMN06268775) | compost metagenome | isolation source: Emeryville, CA | place: USA:Emeryville, CA | collected...
GGGGTCGTCGGCGTGGGCGGTCACGGTGACCGCCAGGAAGAGCACCGGCGAGGCGACCGTGTCGCCGCCGGCCAGGGCGGCGCCGTGCCGCCCGGCGGCCGCGGCCGCGCCCCGGCCGATCCCCCGCAGGAAGCCCGGGTCCTCGCCCCGGGTCGCGCCCAGGCCGAGGTAGACCTCGATCCCGGCGTCCCCGGCGCCCATCGCGGCGAGGTCGGAGAGCGCGGCCGCGGTCGCCTTGGCCCCGATCCGCTCGGGGGTCGACCACTCCCGGTTGAAATGCACCCCCTCGACCACCGCGTCGACCGAGGTGGCGACCGCCCCGCGGGCCCGGACCACGGCGGCGTCGTCGCCGATCCCGACCGCGATCCGCTCCGGGTCCGGCGGCCGTTCCGTGAAAAGCTCGATCAGCTCGAACTCGGAGAGCGCCCGGGGGGCGCTTGCGTCGTCTCTCATCTGCTCTGACACTATGACCTGACCAATGAGCGAGGCGAGCGACCAGAGCCGGGGCTCCCGGGCCAGCCTGCTCCACCGGATCGGCCGGATCGGGGCGACCCTGGGCAAGGAGGGCCCACGCAAGCGGTCCACCCGTCTGCTGCTGCAGGGCTCGCTGGCCCTGGTGATCTTCGGGCTGCTGGTCTACACCGTGGTCTCCCAGTGGTCCGAGCTGCGCGAGAAGGGGGTCGCCTTCGAGCTGGTCTGGCTGCTGCCCGCGATCGCCTTCATGCTGCTCCACTACGTCTCCTGCGCCGCGGTGTGGGGGCTGATCCTGCGCTTCCTCGGCAGCCCGGTGACGCCGACCGAGGCCCAGCGGATCTGGGCCCAGCCGCTGCTGGTCCGGTACATCCCGGGGACCGTGCTGTTCGTCCTCGCCCGGATCCTGATGGCCGAGCGGGCCGGGGTCTCGCGGCGCGTCTCGACCGCCGGGATCGTGTACGAGCAGGCCGCCTCGATCGCCGGGGCGCTGACCATCGCCACCTGGTTCCTGATCGGGCACCCCGACCTCGAGGACCAGCCGGCGCGCTGGCTGCCGCTGGTACTGCTGCCCCTGATCGTGACCATGCTGCACCCGCGGATCTTCGGGCCGGTCGCCAACTTCGCGCTGGTCGCCCTGGGCCGCGAGCCGCTGCCGCGGCTGATGCGGTTCCAGGCGGTCCTGGCGGTCTACCTGTCCTACGTCCTGATCTGGGCGACGATGGGGATCGGGGTGTTCTTCGCCGCCCGGTCGGTCCACTTCTTCGACCTCGCCGACCTGGCGATCGTGGCCGCCTCGCAGATGATCGGGTTCCTGGCGGCGGTGGCCTCGGCGGTCGCCCCGGCGGGGCTCGGGGTGCGCGACGCCGCCTTCGCCTGGGCGGTCAAGGTCGCCCTGCCCAGCGGCAGCTTCGGGGTCGGGGCGGCGATCGCGATCGGGGTGCGGGCCACCCAGACCGTGGTCGAGCTGCTCTACGTCGGGGCGGTCACCGCGATCGCCCGGCGGACCGACCCGGCCCACCGGCCGCCCGGCGACGGCTCCTCCGGCGAGCCCCGGCCGCTCGAGGCCTGAGCCCGGGGATCAGCCGGGCGACACGCCGCCGGCGTCACCGCCGCCGGTGCCCCCGCCGCCCCCGCCGGTGCCGCCGCCCGTGCCCCCGGTGCCGCCGCCGGTGCCGGCCGGGTCCTGGCCGACGCCGGGCGCGTACTGGTCCGGGTTGTCGGTGTCGTCCTCGGCCTCGGTCGAGGAGTCGTCGCCGTCCTCGTCATCGTCGGACTGCGGCCCGTAGTCGCTCTCGGTGCCCGGGGCGACGGTGTAGCCGCCGCTGAACGAGCCCCACTGCATCGACTCGTCCGGCACCGGGAACTCCTCGCAGGGCACCGCCGCGTTGGCGAAGAAGTTGTGCCAGATGCTGGAGGGCTCGCCGCTGCCGGAGATGCCGGTGCTGATGTTGTTCGACTCCGGGTAGCCGACCCAGCTCGCGGCCGCCAGGTTGGCCTGGTAGCCGACGAACCAGGCGTCGGTGAAGTTGTCGGTGGTGCCGGTCTTGCCCGCCTGGCCGCCGCAGCCGGTGTACGCGTTGGTGCCGGTGCCGCCGGTCATGTTGCTGTGCAACACCTTGGTCACCTCGTAGGCGGCGGCCTCGCTCATCACCCGCTTCGGCTTGGAGCGGCCGGGACGGTCGACGTCCCCGTTGGGGAAGACCACCTTCTTGATCGCCGAGGGGTCGCGCCGCACCCCGCCGGCGGCCAGGGTCGCGTAGGCGCCCGCCATCTCCAGCGGCGAGACGCCGATCGTGAGGCCGCCCAGGGTCTCGGCCGGGTAGCCGTCGAGCTTGGTCTTGACCCCGAGCGCCTTCGCCATCTCGGCGACCTTGTCCGGGCCGACGTCGAGGGCGAGCTGGGCGAAGACCGAGTTGTCGGACTGCTGGGTCGCCTCGGCCACGCTGATCGTGCCGGAGTAGCTGTCCGAGTAGGTGGAGACGTCCCAGTGGCCGTAGACCGGGTCGTCGATGCTGAGCGGCTTCGACTCGTAGTAGGTGGTGTTCGGGTCGATGCCCTCGTTGATCGCGGTGGCGAGCGTGAAGGTCTTGAAGGTCGAGCCCGGCTGCCGCTTGCCCTGGGCGGCCAGGTTGAACTTGCTGTCGCTGTAGCTGGAGGAGGACACCATCGCCTCGACGTCGCCGTTGCGCGGGTTGACCGCGACCAGGGCGCCCGAGGGGCCGCCGGCGTAGAGCACCGAGTCGATCGCGGCCAGGCCGGCCGCCTGCATCGCCGGCTGGACGGTCGTGTAGACCTTGAGCCCGCCGTTGCGCACCGTGGTCACCCCGTACTTCCGGATCAGCTCGGTCTCGACGTAGTCGAAGAGGAAGGGCTCGCGCCGGTCGAACATGCCCTCGGCCGGGTCGAGCTGGAGGCCGCTCTTCTTCGCCTGGGCGGCCCGCGCCTCGGTGATGTAGCCCAGCCGGGACATCGAGTTCAGGACCTCGTTGCGCCGGCTCTTGGCGCCCTGCGGGTTCTGGATCGGGTTGTAGTCGGTGGGGGCCTGCGGCAGGCCGGCGAGCAGCGCCGCCTGGGGCAGGGTGAGCTTGCGCACGTCCTTGGAGAAGTAGACCCGGGCGGCGGCCTTGACCCCGATCGCGGTCCGGCCCTGGTTGGTGCCGTACGGCGCGGTGTTCAGGTACTTGCCGAGGATCTCGTCCTTCGAGTGGTCCTGCTCGTAGTCGAGCGCCATCTTGGCCTCGAAGATCTTGCGCTTGTAGTCCCGCTTCGGGTTGGTGATGTACAGGTTGCGCATCAGCTGCATCGTGATCGTCGAGGCGCCCTCGGAGATCCCGCCCTGCTCGATGTTCTTGACCAGGGCCCGGAAGCCGCCGACCACGTCGATGCCGTTGTGCTTGTAGAACCGCTCGTCCTCGATCGCGATGGTCGCGTTCCGCAGGCTCTGCGGGACGAACTTCAGGGCGACCGGGGTGCGGATCTCGTCCGAGTCGATCAGGCCGAGCCGGGAGCCGTCGCCGGCGTAGATCACGGAGTTCTGGCCCTTGTCGATCTGCTTGAGGTCGGCCGGGTTGGGGGCGTCGCTGGCCACGCTCAGCACCCAGCCGCCGGCGGCGGCCGCGGCCGTGAGCAGCAGGCCGCCGAGCACGGCGGCGGCCGCGATCAGCTTCTTGCGCGGCGTGCTGCGGTGCCGGCGCACCCTCTTTTGACGCCTGGTCATTCGGTAAAGGGTAGCTGGGCGGCCCTTATCCGTTTCTCAAGGGGACCGGCGGGCCGCGAGGATGCACCGATCGTTGCGCGGCCCGAGGTGTGAGAATGCCCGCCGATGGAAGAGCTGCGCCCAGACCGAGACCCGGAGCCCGGCGGCGACACGATCGCCGACGGGCCGCCGCCGGCCGCGGCCGGGGCGGCGAGCGCGCCGGCGCCGGAGGGGGCGGCCGGGCCGGGGGGCCGGGTCGAGCCGGACCGGCATCCCCGCGCGACCTGGGGCCCCTGGGTCGCGATCGGCGGCACCCTGACCGCGCTGGTGCTGGGCCTGGTCCTGGCCCTGCCGATCCTCGCCTTCGACGGCGGCTCCGGGGACGACCTCGGGACGACCGCCCGGGTCGGCATCCAGGCGATGACCGCGATCGGCTTCCTGGTCGTGCCCTTCCTGCTCGCCTACGCCGCCGGCCCGGGAGGCGCCGCCGCGGCCGTCCGGCGGCTCGGCTTCGTCTCCTTCCGCGGCCGGACCGCCCTGCTCTGGATCGGGATCGCGCTGCTGGGATACATCGTCTTCGCGGTGGCCTGGGCGGACCTGTTCGGCGCCCCGGAGCAGGACGACATCGCCGGCGACCTCGGGCCGGTCTGGACCCAGGTCCTGCTGATCGTGCTGGCCGCGCCGGTGGCCGAGGAGGTCTGCTTCCGTGGGATGCTGTTCGGCGGGATGCGGTCCCGGCTCTCCTTCCCGGTGGCGGCGCTCGGGGCCGGGCTGATCTTCGGGCTGCTCCACTACTCGACCGGCTGGTCGACGGTGCCGCAGCTCGCCGTGCTCGGCGCCGCCTTCGCCCTGGTCTACGAGAAGACCGGCTCGATCTGGCCGCCGATCCTGTTCCACGTCTTCAACAACGCCTTCGTGCTGGCCACCCTGAGCTGATGCCGCGACCGCCGGCGCCCGAACCCACGATCCCGAACCGGAGGACCCGACCATGACCGATCTCGACGCCACCCGCCAGGAGCTGATCGGCCTGCTGCGCGAGCACTCGCTGATCCTCGGCGAGGTCACCCTCTCCAGCGGCGCCCGGGCGAGCTACTACGTCGACGCCCGCCGGACCGTGATGCGGCCGGCCGGCCAGCGGGCGGTCGGCACCCTGATCGCCGCCGGCGCGGCCGAGCTCGGGGCGAGCGCGGTCGGCGGGCCGGTGATGGCGGCGATCCCGCTGGCCTGCGCCGCGATCTCGGTGCCGGAGGGCGAGGGCCTGGTCGGCTTCTTCGTGCGCAAGGAGCGCAAGGCGCACGGCCTGCAGCGCTGGGTCGAGGGCGGCGCCGAGCCGGGCGACCGGGTGCTGGTGGTCGAGGACACGGTCACCACCGGCGGCTCGACCGTGAGCGCGATCGAGCGGCTGCGCGAGGAGGGCTTCGAGATCGCCGGCGTGCTGGGCGTGGTCGATCGCCTCGCCGGCGGCGGCGACGCGATCGCCGCCGCGGCCGGCGCGCCCTACCGGGCCCTGACCACGATCGACGACGTCTACCCGGACCGCCCCGACCGGGGTTGAGCCTGCCGGGGCTGGGGCGTCGCCCCAGCCCCGGCAGGCTCAACCGAAGCGGTGACGATCGTGGACCACAGTCGGCGAGGATCATCACCGCTTGGGCTGGAGGTGACGTTGGTGCACGCGGTCCGTGCGGATGACGTCACAGGATCCGTGCAGACGTAGGGCCACGCGTGAGCGCCCGTCCGCCAGGTTGGCGAGACGATGCCGAGCAGCGCAGAGAAGCGGCGAATCGCGTACGCGTTGGCGATCTCGCAACACGGGGTGGTCGCCCGACGGCAGCTGCTCGAACGAGGCCTCTCGAGCAGCCTGATCCGGTACTGGACGACCTCGGGAAGGCTGGTCCGCGTCTTCGCCGGGACCTACGCCCTGGGCCGGCCGGCGGTGAGACGGGAAGCGTTGTGGATGGCGGCCGCCCTGGCCGGCGGCCCGACCGCCGTGATCGCGGGGGAGGCCGCGGCGGCGGCGTGGGGCTTCGCCGATCCCCCGAGCGTGGTCGACGTGATCCGGCCCGAGGGGCCGCGGAGGTCGGTCCGCGCCAGCCCTCCCCACGACGGCCTCGTCATGTCGCTCCGAAGAGCGCGTCTGGGACCGCACGAAGCGTGCCGGCTCGGGCCATTGCCGGTGGCGAGCGTCGATCGCGTCCTGACCGACCTGGCCGGCACGCTCCCCGCCGCCAAGCTGAGACGACGCTTCATCGAAGCCGGCCGGATCGGCCGTCTCACCCCGGACTGCCTCGCCCGCCTCGAGGCCTGCCGTCGGCGGTACAGGGGACGCGCCCGCCTGATGAAGCTGGTCGCGGCCTGGGGACCGCGACCCGGCAGGATCCGATCGATCCTGGAGGGGGAGTTCCGATTGCTGTGCGTGGAGCAGGGACTGCCGCTCCCCCTGACCAACCGACGACTCGGTCGCTTCGAGGTCGACTGCGTGTGGCCCGAGGCGAGGCTGGTCGTCGAGCTGGACGGACGCAGGTTCCACTCCGACCCGTTCGCCCTGGAGGCCGACTCCGAGAAGACCCGGGCGCTCAGGTCCCTGGGCTACACGGTGCTCCGGTTCACCTGGGAGGAGGTCACCGGCTCGCCGGAGGTCGTGGCCGAACTGATTCGCCGAGCCCTGGACGACGCCGCGACCGCCCCACGAGCACCGCAGCGGTGATGATCGGGGACCACCATGCGCCACGATCTTCACCGCTCGGGGTCGGTCAGCCCGGTCGGGAGCCTTCGCCCTCGCGGGCGTCGTCGGCGTCGGCCTTGGTGCCGGTGGTCATGACCTTGGCGGCGCCGCCGAGGAGGACGCGCCGGACCAGGCCGGGGACGAGGACCTTGAGCAGGGCGACCAGGGCGTAGGGGCGCGGGACGTAGCGCTCCGGCCGGCCGCCGGGGCCGGCCTCGAAGATCGCCTCGGCCGCCTTCGAGACGTCGGAGACCAGCCAGCGGGTGGCGAGCCGGGCGCGGAGCTCGGCGGCCGGGAAGCCCTCGGTGGCGATGAAGCCGGGCAGGACCAGGCCGACGTGGACGCCGTGCGGCCGCTCCTCGAGGAAGAGCGCGTCCGACCAGCCGATCAGGGCGTACTTGGAGGCCGAGTAGGCGCCGGCTCCGGCCCGGGAGACCCGGCCGGCGGTGCTGGCCACGTTGACGATCGCGGCCGGGGCGTTCGCCCGCAGCGTCGGCAGCAGGGTCTCGGTCAGCCGTAGGACCGCGTCGAAGTTGAGCGCCATCGTGCGGCGCACGTTCTCGTAGCCGCCCTCGGCGAAGGTGGCCCGCCAGGAGGCGCCGGCGTTGTTGACCAGGAGGTCGAGCCCGTCGTGGTGCTCCTGGACGTGGGCCAGGACCCGTCCGGGCGCGTCCGACTCGGTCAGGTCGGCGGCGATCCAGGTGGTCTGGCAGGGCAGGGCCCGGGCCAGCTCCCGCAGGCGGTCCTCCCGCCGGGCGACCAGGATCAGCCGGGCCCCCGGCTCGCGCGAGAGCCGCCAGGCGACCGCCTCGCCGATGCCGCTCGAGGCGCCGGTGATCAGCGCCGTCATCGGACCCTGTGTGCTCGGCCGCGTGTCCACGCCCGGAACCCTATGCGAGCCGGGTCTGCGGGCGAGCCGGAGCGCGGGCGGGCGGGAAGGGACTCGCTGATCCGTGCCGTATCTAGCGGCCATGACTCTTTCGGGGGGAGTAAGGAAGTTGTTGGTCTCACTGTGCCTCTTTGCGGGCCTGACCACCGTGATCGCGGTGAAGGCGGGGGCCGCAGACCCACCCACCGTGGACTGCAAGGCGGGCACCTACAAGACGGTCGAGGTCGGGATCGTCAAGGCGGCGGCCTGCTGGACCGAGGAGGAGAAGGACGGAGCCGTCATCCACACCGCCAGCTTCAACGATCACCCGCGCGGCGAGATCGACATGAACGGCTTCCTCCTCACCAACGCCTACCGGCTCAACGCCGGGATCCGGATCAACGAGAAGACCCACCAGGTCCAGTCGGTGGTGCTCGACGGCCCTCCCGGGATCAGCGATGTCCAGATCAACTCCTTCAACGTGCCGTACGAGGGGGAGCGCACCCGGATCGGATACCCGATCAAGATCGACTTCGTCGCGCCGACCACCGGCGAGATCGTGCTGGACAACCTCCGCTTCCTCAGCGGCAACGGCTGGGTCAAGGCCCTGGGCGGTCTCGCCTGGGTCGGCAACGTCGAGACCCCGATCAAGCTGCTGGACGAAGGCAAGGGGTCGATGACGCTGACGGTCGAGCTGACCGGCCAGCTCGCCCTCCAGGGGCGCCCGCAGGCCGTCGCCATCAACCTGCCGACCGCGGTCGGCGAGGGAACCAAGATCGACGGGTTCGAGCTGAACATCAACGAGATCACGATCGGCCGCTTCTTCACCGTCAACGGGCTGATGGTCGCCTACAGCGCCGCCGACAACGAGTTCAGCGGCAACGCGGAGGTCACCCTGCCGTACAAGCGGGGCCCGCACGGCGACGCCGGGTTCGTCGGCGGGTTCTCCCTCCGAGACGGCAAGCTGAGCCGGATCCGGGTCGGCTTCTCCGGCATGAACATCCCGCTCGGCGCCGCCGCGACGCTGAAGTCCGCCTACGGCGACTTCCGCTGGAACCCGGAGGTCCTGGTGTCCCTGAACGCCTCCGGCGGCATCGGGCCGAGCATCCCCCTGCCGACCGGCCTCAAGCAGGTCGCCGGCTACAACGCGACGCTCTCGCTCGGGTTCAACAGCGGCTGGCCGTACCTGCAGATCGCCGGCGGCGTCAACTTCGCCGACATCCCGCTGGGCGAGGGCTGGGTCGGGATCTACTCCGACGCCGGGGTCAACATCGCCGGCAACGTCGGGATCGGCCTGCCCAGCGTGCGCAACAACGACAACGATCCGTTCTACCTCGGTGGCCGGATCGAGGGCTGGATCGGGCCGAATGGATTCCAGCTGGAGGGCCGGACGCGGTTCACGCTGTTCGGGTGGCGCGCCTCCGAGGCCCAGGTCCTGGTCAACAAGCGGGCTCTCGGCGCCTGCGTCAAGTTGCTCTTCTTCGATGTCGGCGGGGTCTACGAGTGGGGCAAGAGCGTCGAGTCCTTCGGCGGATCCTGCGGCCTCGGCCGTTACCGCGAGAGCTTCGCCCACGGGGCGACCATCTCCGCCGGCGGGTCGCGGACCGTCCAGATGCGGAAGGACGAGGTCATGCTCGAGGTCAAGGGCGACGGCGAAGCGCCGCGCTTCTCGCTGCGCTCCCCCTCCGGGCGGGAGATCAGCGCCCCGGAGACCGGCACCCACGCGGTGCGCGAGGACAACGCCTTCCTGATCGACGAGGAGGGCAACACCACCTACGTCGTGCCGCCGAAGGGCATGAAGCGGTGGACGCTCACCCCCGGGAGCGGCAGCGCGACGGTCACCTCGGTCCGGGCGATCCCGAAGCTGCCATCGGAGCGCGTGCGCGCCAGGGTCGTCGGCCGGGGCAAGGACCGGACGCTGATCTGGCGCTCGGCCGGTGGCCCCGACACCCATCTCTCCTTCACGGAGGAGATGCCGGGTGGCCGTGACCGCGGCATCCTCACCACCGACAAGGCCAACGGGCGGCACCGCTTCAAGGTCACGGAGGGAGGCCACTACGGCAAGCGCAAGCTGAAGGTGACCGTGATCCACGGCGGCGCGCCCCGCGAGACCAAGGTCGCCGATCGGTTCCGGGTGAGTCCCCCCGCCAGGAAGCACGGTCCCCGCAAGGTCCGGGCGTGGCGTGACGGCCGCACCCTGACCGTGCGCTGGTCGCGCGTCAAGGGAGCCTCCGGCTACCTGGTCATGGCCGGCACGCGGCACCGCGGCAAGGTGACGGCCAACTTCATCCGGTCGGTCGAAGCGGACAGGGCCCGGGTGCGGATCCCGTCCTTCCCGGGCGGCGCCTCCGCGGTGGCCCGGGTGTTCACCCTGAACCGGGACGGCCGCACCGGCAGGGCCGGGAAGGCGACGTTCCGGCCGAGCCCGCGCAAGATGAGCCTGAAGCAGGCCGGGAAGGCCGGCGTCGACACCGCCCGCCGTTCCGGCCAGGGCGTCGCGATCCGGACCAGCTGCCCCGCCGGCGGCCACTGCCAGACGGTGGTCACCCTGAAGCACAACGGGCGCAAGGTCGGGTCGACGAGGTTCCAGCAGACCCCGGGGACCTTCCACCGCGTCACGGTCCTGCCGGCCTCGAAGAGGCTGCGCCGGCAGATCGCGCGCGGTCCGGTCAAGGGGCTCAGCATCGTGCTGTGGCAGAAGCGGACCTCCGGAAAAGGCGGCGACAAGGGCCGGGTCCGACCCGGTCGATCCCGAAGGCCGTCCGGGCCGGAGCCTCCCGCTCCGGCCCGGGTACCATCCACCGTCCCGCCCCGATAGCTCAGCTGGATAGAGCGACTCCCTCCTAAGGAGTAGGCCCCAGGTTCGAATCCTGGTCGGGGCGCTGGGCGGCGGGTCCGGCCTACGGGATCAGCGGCGGCGGGGCGCCCGGCGGGGTCGGCTCCGGCGGCAGGCCGAGCGCCTCCGCGGCGAGGGCGCGGAAGACCGTCACCTGGCCCCGGAGCAGCTCGTCCCGGCTTACGTCGCGGCGGTCGATCCACTCGACCGTGCTGACCTGGACGAAGGTGAGCCAGGTCCGGACCGCCCGCAGCAGCCCGGCCGGCGGGTCGTCCAGGCCCATCCGGGCGACGATCCGCTCCGCCACCAGCCGGTAGGTCACCTCGACCTCGGCCTGGATCTCGGGGTCGGCCGCCGGCCCGCCCTGGATCACGTGCGGGATCGCCAACGGGAACCGCTCGACCCCCGTCACGTAGCGGTCGAGGCCGGTCAGGAAGCGCTCGGTCGGCGGCAGCTCCGGGTCCGGGTCGCTGGCCTCGGCGGCCAGCGCCAGGCCGGCCCGGATCGACTCCCGGTAGAAGCTCCGCTTGTCCCCGAAGTAGCGGAAGACCAGGCCCTCCGAGGCGCCCGCCGCGGCCGCGATCTCGGCCACCTTGACCTCGTTGTAGGGGCGGGCCGTGAAGGCCCGGAGGCCGTGCTCGAGCAGCTCCCGGCGACGGTCCTCCTGGGAGAGGCGGCGGCGGGCCATTCAGCCGTCGGGGGTGAGGCCGATCACGCCGCCCAGCGTACCGACGTACAGGTTGCCGGTCGGGCCCAGGTAGAGCGCGGCGTAGTGGTTGTTCGCCATCGGCCCGGTGCCGGCCAGCCGCCGCCACAGGACCTCGCCGGTGGCGGCGTCGATCGCGGTGAAGTACCAGGCGTCGATCCCGGTCGGGAGGGCGGGCTTGGCGTAGGTCAGCATCAGCCCGTCCGCCGCGGAGACCTTGGAGACGACCGAGGGGATCCGGGCCGCCTCGGTCTCCCAGGCCGGGCGGCACTCGCCGGCGCGGCGGGCGACGTCGATCCGGGCCGCCCCGGGCTCGGAGCTGTGCCCGCCGATGACGTCGAGCAGCCGGTAGCCGTAGTTGTTCTCCACGAAGAGCGCGTCGCCAGCGGCGATCAGCGAGTTCTCGGTGGCCCCGGCCCGCTCCCCGAACACCGGCACCGAGCAGAGCAGCCGCGGCCCGCGGGCCCGGCGGCCGGCCCGGAAGACCAGCACGCGCAGGCGCGGGTCGGCGTTGTCGGCGATCGCGACCAGCCGGCCTCCGGCCCTCACGGTCGGGGGGG
>ENA-UOVV01002260-UOVV01002260.1-compost-metagenome-genome-assembly--contig:-NODE-2260-length-11357-cov-3.675544_pt1 | contig 11357 bp, 11 predicted proteins | sample MGYA00238155_ERZ761577 | MGnify/ENA primary metagenome ERZ761577 (study PRJEB28898, sample SAMN06268775) | compost metagenome | isolation source: Emeryville, CA | place: USA:Emeryville, CA | collected...
GCAAACATTGAATGGCTCAAATGTTTCATCGAAGGGAATGATCCTGAACAACAAACACTTTACTGGTCCGGCCTCCCTATTGTTCCCATTTTGCTGCTGGGATACGTACTCCTCGGAATTTATATGAACCTGTCCGTCTGGTACAAACTAACGGATCAAACCCGTTTTGGTCTGTATATCTCCGGCATCGGCGCTGTGCTAACAGTACTGCTTAACCTGATCTTAATTCCCCGTTATAGCTATGTGGGAGCCGTGTGGGTTACGGTGCTCGCATACGGCACCATGGTCGTTCTATCGTATGTTTGGGGCCAACGTCATTATCCCATTCCTTACCGGGTGGGCAAGAACCTTGCATACATCGTTTCTGGAACCGTCCTTTGTTGGTCGATTTTTGACGTGTTCGGGCGTCATCCGGTCATCGGCAACCTGCTCTTCCTGGCCTTTGCCGGTATTACGTTTCTCTTGGAACGTAAGACATTGGTTGCGTTGCTCCGGCGGTAAACTTAAGCCTCCTCGTATTCAAATTGTTCGCTGATCTCGTCAAGAACGGCGTGAATATCCGCAATATCGGTGAGAGAAACCAACTTCATGCGGTATTCCTTAAAGTGGGAAATTCCCTTAAAATAATTCGCGTAGTGGCGACGCATCTCAAAGATGCCGGTCTTTTCACCCTTCCACTCGACGGACTTTTGCAAATGAGTACGGCATACCGCTACGCGTTCGGCAATGGTCGGCCCCTGTAGGTATTCGCCCGTACGGAAAAAATGCTTGATTTCACGGAAAATCCACGGATAGCCGATGGAGGCCCTGCCGATCATGATGCCGTCCACTTCGTATTCCATCCGCCAGGCGGCGGCCTTTTCCACACTATCCACGTCGCCGTTCCCGAATATCGGTATACGGATTCGCGGATTACGTTTAACCTCCCGGATCAGCCTCCAATCCGCCTGTCCTTTGTACATCTGCGATCGCGTGCGCCCATGGATGCTCAACGCTTGGATGCCCACATCCTGTAGCCGCTCGGCCACTTCGTAAACGTTTTTGGTATGGTCGTCCCAACCAAGCCGTGTTTTCACGGTAACTGGCAAGTGAGTGGCCTCAACCACCGCCTTGGTCATGGCCGTCATCTTGTCTATATCCTGCAAGAGGCTGGCCCCTGCACCCCGGCATGCCACATTTTTTACCGGACAACCGTAATTAATGTCAATCAGATCCGGCCCGGCCTGGCTGGCAATCTCCGTTGCTTCGCGCATGGTGTCGATATCACTTCCAAAAATCTGGATCCCAATGGGTCGCTCGTACTCAAAAATATCCAGCTTCTGGCGGCTTTTTGCCGCGTCGCGGATCAGCCCTTCTGAAGAAATGAATTCCGTATACATCATATCCACCCCGTTTTGTTTGCATACAAAACGAAACGGCGGATCACTCACATCCTCCATGGGGGCGAGGAGGAGAGGAAAGGCACCCAGATCAATATTCCCGATCTTAACAGACATACGAATTACGGGTACAAAAGTACGGAAAATTTTCACGCCACGCGGCGTTAAGACAGGGAAAGGGCTACAGCTCCTTTACAAACTCCTTGATTGCCTGCGCCGGATCCGGCGTTCTCATGAAGTTCTCGCCGATGAGAAAACCCTGAAAGCCGGCCTGCCGCAACTGGCGGATCGTTGCCGGGTCACTGATTCCGCTTTCCGAAACCCTAATAAAGGATTCGGGGATCAATTCCACGAGCTCCAGCGAGTGATCCAGCGAAACCGAAAAGTCCTTCAGGTTACGGTTATTCACCCCGATGGCGTCCACGTTGTCCGTCAAGCTGCGCTCCAGCTCCTCCCGGTTATGTACTTCCAGTAGCACGTTCATCCCGAGCAACTTAGCAACCGCGGACAATTCCCGTATCTGTCCCGGGGCGAGGGCGGCCGCAATCAAAAGGATGATATCGGCGCCGTAGGCCTTGGCTTCCACCACCTGGTATTCGTCAACCATAAAGTCCTTCCGTAGTAACGGAACCTGAAGGGCCGCACGCGCCTCCGTCAGGTCGTCTAGCGTGCCCCGGAAAAAGTCAGCATCCGTGAGTACCGATACGGCCGATACGCCGGCCTCCTGGTAACCCAAAACAACCTCCGTCACAGAGGAACGGTCGTTGATGATTCCCTTGGAGGGCGAGGCCCTCTTATATTCAGCAATGATGCCGTTCCGGTTCGGATGATTTATACTGTCGCGCAGCAAGTAGCACGGCCGGTCGAACAACGGCATCGCTTCCAGTTCGGCGGCGGATGTCGACGCCTTCGCTTCCGCCACTTCCTGCTTCTTTCTTTCGATGATTCTATCAAGGATCGTCATGTTCTTCCAGTTTTGTCGTGGCCTTATGCAGAGTATGCCGTATGGGAATTAGGCCTACCGGCGTCTGTCTGAGCGGGAGCAGCGTGAAGCCAATTGGAAATCATTTCCTTTCCGTGTGCGGTCAGGACAGATTCCGGATGAAATTGCAGCCCCTTCACGTCCAGCGTCTTATGAGTCAGCGCCATAATTACGCCGTGTTCATCTTCCGCCGTGATCGTCAGCGTATCCGGAAAACCCTCCCGTGAAACGGCCCAGGAATGGTACCGCCCAACGGAAAAGGACGCCGGCAAGCCGTGGAAGATCGGTTCATCAGGATCAGTAACCGTTATCGGAGTGGCCGTGCCGTGCACCGGTCGGGCCAGGTTGTACAACTTCCCGCCATATACCTCGGCTATGGCCTGCTGGCCCAGGCAGATCCCTAAGATGCTCTTTGTGGTGCCATAGGTCCGGATAACCTCCAGCAGCAGGCCCGCCTCCTCAGGAATCCCCGGACCGGGCGAAAGCAGGATCTTGTCAAACGCGGCAACGTCTGCCAGTTCAAACTTGTCGTTTCTCCAAACCGTGGCATCATAGCCGCATTCATGCAGGAGATGTACCAGATTAAACGTAAACGAATCGTAATTGTCGATCACCAAAATGTGGGGTGATGTTTTTTGCAAACTGCTCATGGATCTGTTAAATATCTTGTGCCAGCTCCATTGCCTTGCGCAATGCAGCTATTTTATTGTTCACCTCCTGACGTTCTTTCTCCGGATCGGAGTCAGACACGATGCCCGCGCCCGCCTGGTAATGCAGTATATTTTGGCGGCTCAGAAAGGACCGTATCATGATCGCGTGATTAAAATCGCCATTGAATCCCATATATCCGATGGCACCGCTGTAAAAACTCCGCTGTTGGTTCTCATACCGGTCGATCAGCTGCATGGCCATGTGTTTAGGCGCTCCGCTGAGCGTCCCGGCGGGAAAAGTGTCTCCTACCACATCAAATGAATTAACCCCTTCTTTCAGGGTGCCGCATACTTTTGACACGAGGTGGATGATATGCGAGTAGTATTGGGCTTCTTTGTACGACTTAACATGCACGTTTTCACAGTGCCGGCTCAAGTCGTTCCGGGCCAGATCCACCAGCATCACATGCTCCGCGTTTTCCTTGGGGTCCGCTTTCAGCGCCTCCGCAATTTGTTCATCCTGCTCTTGGTCCCCGCTCCGTTTAAAGGTTCCCGCTATGGGGTAAATCGTAGCCTCCCGGTTACGGATAGTGAGCTGCGCCTCGGGCGACGAGCCAAACAGCTTAAAATCCCCATAGTCGAAATAAAACAGATAAGGAGAGGGGTTGATCGAACGCAGCGTTCGGTACACGTTAAATTCGTCGCCCCGGAACGGTCGCGCAAAACTCCGCGAGGGGACAATCTGAAAAACATCGCCCCGGTAGATGTGATTCTTCATGGTCACGACCAATGACTCAAACGCTTCATCGGTCATGTTGGACGTTTCTTCGCCATTGAGCGAAAAGCTGTATTCCGGAAAATTCTTATTTTGGATAAGGTGTTGTATTTTTTCCAGGCCCGAAGGGCGGTCATCCCCTTCCAGCTGATGCTCGAAAATAAACAGCTGGTTGCGGAAATGGTCAATGGCAATGACATACCGGTAGACATGGTATTGCAGGAAAGGGATATCCCGATTGGGATCCGGAGCGCTCTTTAGCTCGATATCCTCAAAATGGACAACCGTGTCAAACGTGAAAAACCCGAAAAGACCGTTTGAGATAAACCGGAAGTCTGTTTTCTCCACTTCCTGAAAAGCATTCCGGAACTGCGAGACTTCCTTCCGCAGGTCAATCTCTGAGGCTGATTTCCGTACGGGCTTTCCTTCCGGATACTGAATTTCCAGCACGTCCCGATCCAGCTTGATACCGGCAATGGCCTCACAGCAGATGTAGCTCATGTTGTTTTCGCGGCTGTGGTAGTCTGAGCTTTCCAGTAACAGGCTGTTCGGGAAAACGTCACGAAGCCGGAGATAGATGCTTACCGGCGTGGTCGTGTCGGCCAGCAGCTGTTTGTACGTAGTTTTAAATTGATATGTCATCTCTCACCTTATAACAAAAAACCCGACGGATTTTAGAAACGTCGGGCTGAAAATTCCAAAGCCTTGGTTGATTAGGAATATATACCTGTTCCCCCGGGCCCGACATGTTTACCGTCGAGCCACCACCATGATGCCATGTGGAACCTATTCTTCATCATACGATGACAAAAATATAAAAAATATTGAGCAAACAAATTTTTGAAAAAAAATATGCGTTTACTTAACTAGCTCCAGCTTATCCAGTTCTGCCGAAATTAAGGCTGTTTCTTCTGCCGTAAGCTTCGCTTCCGTGGCCTTCGCATTCTGAATAGCCTGCTGGGCGTTCCGGGCGCCTACCAACGCAATGGTTATACCGGGTTGCTCCAACGTCCACAACAGCACCAATTGGCCCAGGGAGATCCCCTTTCCGTCAGCAATCGGCCGTATCGTATCCAAAAAGGCATTGGTACGCCGCAGATTCTCCTCGCTGAAAAAATAGAGGCTGGCCCGGTGGTCCCCTTCACTGAATTCATGTCCGGGCTTCATCTTACCCGTCAGCAGGCCCCGCTCCATCGGACTATACGCCAGAATGGATTTCCCCTGTTCGATACAATAAGGAACGACGGCCTCCTCAATGCCGCGCTTCACCATACTGTACGGAACCTGGTTGGAAACGACATCCACGTACCGGGAGGCCTCCTGCAGCTGCTCCACGTCGTAGTTACAAACACCGGTGTAGCGGACTTTGCCCTGTTGAATAAGTGTAGCCGCGGCTTCCATGGTTTCCTGGATAGGTGTCGTCACGTCCGGCCAATGAATCTGGTAGAGGTCTATGTAGTCCGTCCCCAGCCGCCGAAGGCTGTCTTCGCATTCTTTGATAATGCTCTCCTTGCCGGCATATTTATAAATATCGATTGCCCTTCCCGTATTGTCCTTGCTGTGGGAAGCCAATGTTCCTCGCGCCAAATCCCAGCGCATTCCATATTTCGTCAGAATGTATACCTTGTCACGTGGCAGGGTTTTAATGGCTTCACCCACAATCTCTTCACTCGTGCCCTGCCCGTAAATGGGCGCCGTGTCAATCGCGTTCACACCGAGGTCATAAGACGCTTTAATGGCGTCAATCGCATCCTTCCGCTCGGTGCCGCCCCACATCCAACCTCCCGCAGCCCACGCTCCAAATGTGATGACCGGCAATTCCAAGTCGGTTCCTGTTAATGTTCTGTATCGCATAATCGTATGTTTTGTGATGGTTGTTCTACTGTCGAAAGACCCTGCAAAATAACACAACAGCGGAAGGAATGGCAATAATTATTAAAATAAACAGTTATTGTCTTAAAAGTTCGATATATTGACCGCTCAATGATGACGATGAAAATCAAGCTTTTATTATTATTTTTTCTGATTTCGACTGCCCTATCAGGCATGGCTCGCGACTTTTACCAGTTGAAGATCTACCACCTGGCAAACACGCAGCAGGTGCAGCAACTGGATGATTTTCTGGAACAGGCCTATTTGCCGGCCCTACACCGCGCGGGAATTCCCAAAGTGGGAGTCTTTAAGCCGATTGCCAACGGGGAAGCCGACGGCAAGCTGCAGGTGTACGTATTCACCCCCTTTAAGTCGTACAAACAATTTGCAAAGCTCGACGCCGTATTGGCCAAGGATCAAGCTTTTCAAACCGCCGGTAAGGTCTACTTGGAGGCCTCTTACGACCGCCCACCTTATGACCGTATAGAAACCATACTTCTAAATGCATTTGTCAACAGCCCACACGCTGAACTGCCCAAGCTGACATCGCCGCGCTCCGAGCGGGTGTATGAGTTACGGAGCTATGAAGGGCCTACCGAGGCCTACTACCGCAACAAAGTGGATATGTTCAACAGGGGCGATGAAATCGGCCTCTTCAAACGGCTGGGTTTTAATGCCGTATTTTACGGGGAGGTGGTGGCCGGAAGCCGTATGCCCAATCTGATGTACCTCACTGCGTTCGCCAATAAGCAGGCCCGGGACCAGCATTGGCAAGCATTCAGTAACGATGCCTACTGGAAGGAGCTATCTGCCAAGCCCGAATACCAAAACAACGTTTCGCGCAACCAACAAATTTTTTTATATCCCACAGACTACTCGGATATATAGTATCCCCAGCTCGCGCTTTTTTGCCTTCCCCGGGCTGTAACATTTCGTACAGCCCGTTGGTCTTACTGGCGGAATAGCTTGAAAGCGATGGACAACGTAACCCTTTTTTTTTGGTGGTGCAGCGGCGTACACCAAGCAACGCTGACTCAGTATCCTGCCGAGCGCAACAAATACGTGGGCATTGGGGCTACGGTTTTCTTTACCGGATTGTTCGCCGCGCTTTCCGGCGGGTATGCCATCTATTTCGTCTTTAGCGGCACACCTTTTTCAGGTGTTTCCGCTGTTCTTTTCGGGCTCCTGTGGGGATTGGCGATCTTCAACATGGACCGATACATCGTGGCTAGCATCAATAAAAATGCTTCCGGAGCCAGGCAGTTCCTGCAGGCTGCGCCCCGCATTCTCCTTGCCGTCCTCATCGGTATCGTTATTGCCCGGCCGTTAGAGCTGAAGGTGTTTGACAAAGAAATCCGCGAGCAATTGAGCGCCACCTACCTCAAGCGCCAGCGGGCGCATATCGACACCCTCAACAAGGCCTTTGAGACCAAATACGCGATCGAGTTGGCAACGCTGACCGAACGGAAAACCGAAAGGGATTCGTTGGAGGCCACCATTAAATCGGACCGCATGAAGCTGAAAATGGAAACCTTCGGCGAAAAAACGGTTGAAACATCCGGAATCGTTGGCTATGGCCCGTATGCGAAACAACGGGAAGCCGAACTCGCCAAACAGGAACAATATCTTGACACACTCCGTGCACGGATCGCCCGGCATGAAAGATACATCCAGCAACGAAAGCAGTTTGAAGGGCTGCTGGACCAGCGATTACTAACAGGTGCCTCGCTGGACAGCGCCGTGCGCGTAGCGGGATTCGCCGACCGCAACGCAGCCCTTGGTGATTTGAAATACCATGCCGATGGAACGCGTAACGATGCCAACTATGGGGCTATCGTCTTTATCATGCTCCTTTTTATTTTCTTCGAATGCCTCCCGGTCTTCGTGAAACTGATGAGTGCGCGGGATGCATACGACATAGCCCTGAACGACCGGCAACGGGTCGACATCCATCGCTCTGCCAAAAACCGTGACGCAGCAATTACGGCGCTTGACCAGACACAGGAACAGCACATCCGGGATTTGGTGCAGCGCGGTATCCGCGAAACCACGCTTGACACGCCGTAGACAACTGTACGGTTCCGAACACCGGCGCACGATGTCGGACAAGCCAGCAACCCAAAAATATTGCAATCCTCTTGAAATCTTTCGGTTAGGTTTTTGGCGCAAACTTAATCAGCGCTTAAGCTGCTCCGTCGTCCTCTTCGACGAACTTCGCATGTGCTACAACATTACCCGACAGGCGTATGCATACCAAGCCGTGCAACTTAGTCCTGGGCGGGAAGCTCCACCTGGGTCAAAACGTTAACATCCACCCGGCTGCCGACGGGAGTCCGGCCCGGATCGGTACTGATGACATTCAGGGTAAGCGGGCCTCCACGGACCGTAAGCTCCTCATAAAAGCCTTTGAAATGTGCCGCCGTCACGATAAAAACGGAGTCAGGATTAACCTGCAGCGATATCCATTCAGGGTGAATAGCAACGGTGGATTCGTTGGAAAACCCTAACGGCATCGCCTCGTACGGAGCCAGCACGTTGCTCCTTGCGAGTAATCGTGCAATATAGGCGTCAGGCGGACGATGATACAGGTCCGCAGGCCGACCGGCAGCGATCAGCCGTCCGCTTTTTAACACGATCAGCGCATCAGACAGGGACAGCACTTCTGCCGGGTCATGAGATACCAGTACCACGGTCAGCCCCGATTCGGCAACGATGCTGCGGATATCTGCCTGTAGGGTTTCCCGCAGGGAGGCGTCCACCTGGTTAAAGGGCTCATCCATCAACAGAACTTCCGGGTCGTTGATCAACGCCCGGGCTATCGCCACGCGTTGCTTCTCGCCGCCGCTCAGGTCAGCAATACGCTGCTTTGCCAGATGCGAAATCCGGAGCCGGTCCAGCATCAGGCCGGTACGACGGAATTTACTCTCTAATTCGGTATTTGACAATTGAGACGCTACGTTGTCCCACACATTGGCATATGTGTTCAGATCGTCAAACCCCTGCGATACCATCCGCATGGCGTCATGACCGGGAATCAGTTTCTCACGGGGCCCGGGCACCCGCCAACCCCGGTACCGCACCTCGCCCTCATCAGGCTCCAGCAGTCCGTAAATAAGCTTCAACAGCGTGCTTTTTCCGCTCCCGCTCTCGCCGATGACCGCCGTAATCTGGCCTTCGGCGATGCCGAATGACATGTCCCAAATAGCCGTAACCTCTTCTTTCCCCGGAAACTTCCGGCCAACCTTTTCGCCATGAATCAGCGGAAGGCCGTCTCGCCGGATATCATGGGGCACAGAACAGGAGGGGGGAGGTACGTGGATGACTGCCATAAAAAAAACCGTCCCGGAACATACCGGGACGGCACAAAAGTACGAATTAATTCGGTAACGGGCTAAAAGCCAAGCATCAGACCAAACGTGAAATTCTGGAGACCTGCCTGCTTAGGGCTGTTCTCAAAAAGATCATTAAAGTAGTATTTGCCGTAGATACCGAATGAGCCCACCCCGAAGCGGGCAAAAGCACCATAGCGGAACTGCGTGAAATTGTAGTCATCCTTAAACTTCTGCTTACCCAACTCCTCGCTTTTAAACCGTTGCGTGCCCTTCAGCAAAAATCCCCCTTCCGGTCCGAAGGCAAACCGAAGCCGTCCCAATCCACTGTAGTTCTTGGTCCGGAATTCAAACGTAAGTGGCAACCGCAGGTACGTAGAGGTGAGGCGGTTTTTGGAGTAGTCGATATCCGAATATTCCCAATCCAGCGGGGTGGTGTTTTCCAGAAAGTCGATATCTTCCCGCAACCGAAGGTACGTCCAGTCGAATCCGCCCGATAAAAAGATGCGGAAGTGGTCACTGAAGCGGTATCCCGCCTGCAGCAGGTCGAAACCGAAATTGACAGTTTTTCCCGGACGGTATCGGAAATCGCGGTTATCATCTGACAAGGTAAAACTTCCGTTGTCCATCAGCTTCACCAACCCCAGATCGATCCGTGAAAACGTTACCCCGTAGATAGGACGGGACTTCCGGGAATGGTCCTCCGTGTCTTCATCCGCTGGTTTACTGCTGCCATCGGGATGCTGAGATTTCTCAATAGTGATGACGCCGTCGTCGTTCGGCGCGACGATACGGAACGTGCGCTTTTCACCGGTGTTAACATCTTCCATGACAACCGTATCAATAGGGGTTCCCTTGCTCTTGCGGGGGGCGTCAAGCCGTTTTTTTTCTTGGGCAAAGGATACCGTAACAATCGAGCAAAACAAGAGGATAAGGCTAATGTGTTTCATCGTATTCTATTTTAAGCGTGTAACTATTTAATCCTTTTCTTTTTATTTCTGGCCAGGCTGAAGTTGAAGTCCAGTTTCAACGATCCTTCTTCGTCGTTGGAAAACGTTACCAGCTTTTCGTCGCGCTGGTCAACCGTTTTCACCACATAGTTGAGAATACTGCTGACGCCAAACGGTTGTTTCGCCGGGTCGGAAGATGCCAGCATAGTCTCCTCCTCTTCCAGCACCACCGGCGGCTCTATCGGCGGTACCGCCGTAATCGCAGTGTTTACCTTCTTCAGCGTATCCCCGGGCCGCAGTGAACGGTCAGCAGGGGCGACCTCCGTTTCGTGGGAGGCCAGTTGTGGGGAAGCAGCGCTCCCCAAGACCTCCGCCGATTGCTCCACGGGCTCTTGTACACGCAAGCGCTTTTTATCCGAAATATTTCGCTCCCTTTTAGCAAATACGTGCCGGAGCTTTTCCAGATCCAGCGGCTCTGCGGGTAGTTCAGCGGTATCCACGGGGGCGGCAGACGCAACGGGTTCTGTCGACTTTTGAGCCGGAAAAACCGGTTCCTCTGCCCGTGCATGCAGGTACGTTACAGAGACGGGCCTGTTCTGCCAGTAGACAATGCCGGATACCACTACAATGGTAGCTGCTACCGCCATCCACCATGTCGGGACCCTCCGCCGCCTGGGATGCTGCTCATCCAGCTCCGCAGCTATCTTCTCCCACAAACCGGCCGGAGCGTCCGGCCGGAAGCCTTCAAACTTCTCCCGCAGCTGCTCATCAAACTGATTCTTCTTACCTGGATTCATAGTTCCCTCCTTCCAATTGTTTTATTTTCTCCCTAAGCCAAGTACGCGCCCTTGACAGTTGCGACTTGGATGCCCCTTCACTGATGTTCAGGGTCTCGGCGATCTCCCTGTGGGAAAATCCCTCCAGGGCGTACATATTAAAAACCATACGGTATCCATCGGGCAGCGTTTGGATAAGCTTTAACAGATCTTCGCATTCCAGCTCATCCATGGAAAAGGTCTGCTGCCCATCCTCCGTTACGGCATCCATCTCAACGGTCAGCCCGCTCCGCTGATTCGCCCGGTACATTTCAATGGCCGTGTTCACCATAATTCTGCGTATCCATCCTTCAAACGAACCTACTCCCCGATAGCTGTCGATGTGGCGGAACACCTTGATAAATCCTGTTTGAAGCATGTCTTCGGCCTCAAACGTACTGCGCGCATAACGCAGACAAACACCCAGCATCTTGGAGGCCAGCGCACGGTAAAGCCTTTCCTGTGCCTGCCGGTTGCCAGCCTTACAGCCTTCGTACAAACTATCAATAGTAGTAACCGTTTGCTTCAATTTGCCAATATTTACTGGTAAGATGACCGAAAGGAGGAAAAGGTTGCACCGGAAAAATGTTTTTTATCTTTTTATG
>ENA-UOVV01002261-UOVV01002261.1-compost-metagenome-genome-assembly--contig:-NODE-2261-length-11348-cov-4.362968_pt1 | contig 11348 bp, 12 predicted proteins | sample MGYA00238155_ERZ761577 | MGnify/ENA primary metagenome ERZ761577 (study PRJEB28898, sample SAMN06268775) | compost metagenome | isolation source: Emeryville, CA | place: USA:Emeryville, CA | collected...
GGAAGCGCTCAAAGCGCAGAACCAGCGCCTGGAAGACTCCAGTCTGACCGATCAGCTAACCGGGCTGCGCAACCGTCGCTATCTGCAGAAGTATCTGGATTCCGACGTCGCCCTGACTCTGCGTTCCCATCGCGGCCGGTCGCCGGACGAGCCGCCGCCACCCAACTCAGACCTGCTGTTTTTCCTCCTGGATATCGACCAATTCCGAGAGGTCAACGAGCTCTATGGCGAAGCCGCCGGGGACAAAGTGCTGGTGCAGCTCAGACACATCATGGAACAGGTGTTCCGCGAATCCGACTTCCTGGTGCGCTGGGGCGGCGAGGAATTCCTGATGGTGGCCCGCTTCAGCAACCGCAAAGCCGCGCCGCTGATGGCCGAGCGCCTGCGCCAGACGGTGAACCAGCACGTGTTTGATCTGGGCAACGGCCAGACCATCCACCGCACCTGCTCCATCGGCTTCGCCAGCTTCCCCTATCTGCTCAACGACCCACTGGCGTTCAGCTGGAAACAGGTGGTGGATATTGCAGACATGTGCCTCTACGCCGCCAAACGCAGTCAGCGCGACTGTTGGGTGGGCGTGGAAGCTCATACCGCCAGTGAACACCAGATCAGCTATCAGGCGATCGCCACACGGCCGCAACAGCTGATCAGCGAGCGCAAGCTGATCCTGCATACCTCCATCTCGCCGGACAAACCTGTGCACTGGTAGACAAGCTTTTGCATTGATCACCCATGTGCCGGTGATATCGCGCGCAACCATCTGCGCCGCGCTGGGTCTATGGCCGGACTGCTCTTTGTTTGCGAGAATCTTCGCCCACTGCTTCCCGACCGCCCGAGGTGACTTATGCTGATCCGCCGGACCTCTGATATCCCCTCCTCCGAAATCACGCCCGAATCCGTTTATCGCAACCGGCGGGAATTTATGCGCGGCGCGGTGGGGCTCACCGCTCTGAGCATCGGCGGCGCGGCCTTCGCCAAACCCGGCAACATCGCCGACGCGGAAGTCGCCGGCCCCGACTGGCTGAAAACGCAAATCGCCTCCGCCTCACCGGGCAAAGCCGATAAAGCAGAAGATTTGACGCCCTATCAACACGTCACCGGCTACAACAATTTCTACGAATTCGGTTACGACAAAACCGATCCGGCTGATAAATCAGGCCTTTTGAAGGTGGACCCCTGGCAAGTGGAAATCGCCGGCGCGGTCAACAAACCCGGCACCTATCATCTGGAAGATTTACTCAAAGGCGTGACGCTGGAAGAGCGCATTTATCGCCTGCGTTGTGTGGAAGCCTGGTCGATGGTGATTCCGTGGATCGGATTTTCCCTGGCGGATTTATTAAAACGTTTTGAACCCACCAGCAAAGCCAAATACGTCGCTTTTACAACGCTGCAGCGTCCGGAAGAAATGCCCGGACAAAAAGCGCGCTTGAGCACCATCCAATGGCCCTACCGCGAAGGTTTGCGTTTGGATGAAGCCATGCACCCGCTCACGCTCTTAGCCGTTGGTCTTTATGGAAAAATTCTGCCCAATCAAAACGGCGCACCACTGCGTTTAGTGGTGCCGTGGAAATACGGATTTAAAAGCATTAAATCCATCGTCAAAATCGAACTCACCGAAACTCAGCCCTATACCAGCTGGAGCGCGATCGCAGCGGAAGAATACGGCTTTTACGCCAACGTAAATCCCAAAGTGGACCACCCGCGCTGGAGCCAAGCACAAGAGCGGCGGCTGCCCAGCGGTTTATTGCGCCCGAATATTATTCCCACAGAAATGTTCAACGGTTATGCCGATCAAGTCGCGAGCCTTTACAACGGTATGGATCTGCGCACTTTTTATTGAGACTGTTTTATTTTATTGAGCTTATTTTTTTTATTGAGATCGCTTTATGCCCGTGCTGTGGCGCCGGACTGGGATTTTTCTTTTATCACTCGCGCCATTGGGCTGGTTGGTGTGGGCGACCCTGACAGATAAACTCGGCGCCGACCCAGCCAAAACCATCGTTTTATTAACCGGCCATTACACCTTTTATTTTTTACTGCTCACCCTCGCCGTCACTCCTCTGCGCAAATTAATTAAATTCCGCTACTTCCATTTCCGCTGGCTGCAAACCCACCGACGCATGCTCGGACTTTTCACCCTGTTTTACGCCCTCATCCATATGACGGCATTCCTCGTCTTTATCCTCGGCCTCGACTTCTCCCTCTTCGCCACCGAATTAGTCAAACGCCCTTACATTTTGTTTACTCTGCCCGCTGCTGTCCTGTTAATTGCACTGGGCATCACTTCAACCCAAGGCATGATGCGCAGACTCGGAAAAAACTGGAAACGGCTGCATAACAGCATTTATCTGATCGCTGTGTTGGCGTGGCTGCATGTATTTTTGCAAGTGCGGTCGAGCTATCAGGACGCGGTGGTGTTTGGGATTGGGGTGGCGGTGTTGTTGGGGGTGCGGTTGTATTGGAGGATTTTTGGCACAGGCCATCCTCGTACCGCGAGCGGTTCTAAATAACAACGCATAGGATTCGGAAATGAATTTATACGGATACAAAAGAGAAGAGCTTTTGATTGACAATACCAGACCATCAGAACTGGCAGAGATCACTCTCGTCGCCACCCCCGAAGAATTGCGCCGCATTGCCAAATTTATTGAGGCTGCGGCAGAGAACATGGAGCGATTGGGAAACTCTTATGAGCATGAACACCTTTCTGACCAAATGCCTGTATTTAATGAATCCCCACAGATTATTGTCGTCAGTGCAGATCACCCCCGTCTCTAAAATAGGCAGACGCGAATTGTGTTGAAGAACCGCCATTTCGAGCTGACAACCAGAGAGCATTATCGCCTCCACATTTTTAACGTTGCTTAGAGAATTCCATGGAACCCATATCATTTGAAGATTTTTTAAAAGTCGAACTTCGCGTCGGGCGTATCATCAGCGCCTCTATCTTTAAAGAAGCACGCAAGCCCGCTTATGTTTTGCAAGTGGATTTTGGTGAGGAGATCGGCATCAAAAAATCCAGTGCGCAGATAACGGCGCTTTATCAACCGGAGGACCTGATCGGCAAACAGGTGGTAGCTGTAGTCAACTTTCCTCGCAAACAAATTGGGCCACTGATGTCGGAATGCTTGGTGACCGGCTTTCATAATGAAAATGGTGAGGTGGCGCTCTGCGTGCCGGATAAGGAAGTTCCTTTGGGGACTAAGCTGTTATAACAACGGCCAATCCCATTCACTATAAAGCGGCCTGAAAATGACAAACACGATCCAATTAATCACGGAAATCATTCAGTCCATAGAAAGCCAGGCTGCTTTTTCCGCAAAAGATATTGGTAACATCTTGGATATTGTTTCGGACAGAGTTTATAGGGTAAGACCTTTTAATCAGTCTGCGACTCAGGTGTTGGTAAATGAAGTTCGTTTTCCTTTGGTGGAATTGAACTATTACTTCAAAGATATAGAGTTTGCTTTATCAGACCTTACCGAGACTCTTGGGGGGTTTTCGATTCATTACAATCACAGAGAGAATTATACGGAGTTTAGGTTTGGCTCAACCTTTAAAAGAATCAAAAAGATCTACCTGATCAAGGAAAACAGAATTGATCCTATTGACCAGGGTAGATTTATAGAGGTAACACCGAGAAGTGAGGAACATTTGATTACCAGTCTGACCTTCAACCTCATATCCATGGATGTAGAAGCAGACAAATAAAGTTTACTGCAGATTGAACGAGGATTAGGCACCACATCTTAGTCCGCCTCGCGCTTGCTCCCGGCACGGTTGGAAGCATCTGATCTCTGAATCTGACACCCAGCTCAAAACCCAAAACAACTCACAAAAACCCCTTCCTGTCCTGGCATAATGGCGTCCCATAACAACCGATAAACCGATGTTTGGGAGCCTCCATGAACTATCGCGGCCAGGACAAAACCTTCCACGAGCGGCAAAAGCCCACTGTTGGCGTACTTCTGACCAACCTCGGCACCCCCGCTGCTCCTACCGCCGAAGCGCTGCGTCCCTACCTCGAAGAATTCCTCTCCGACCCCCGGGTTATCGAACTGCCTAAATGGAAGTGGTGGCCGATCTTACACGGCATCATCCTACGCGTGCGCCCGAAAAAATCCGCCAAACTTTACGCAAGCGTTTGGACCGAGCAAGGCTCCCCTTTGATGAGCATCAGCCTGGAGCAGACGGCCAAATTAAATGAGCACTTCGAGCGAACGCATCCGGGAAAAGTGCGCGTGAAATTGGGTATGCGCTACGGCGAACCGGCGATAGGAAAAGTGCTGCGCGAATTTCAGGATGAAGGCATCAGCCGAATTATTGTTTTGCCACTCTACCCGCAATATTCCGGCCCCACTGTGGGCTCCACCTTTGATGCCGTCGCCCAGGAATTAATTCGCTGGCGCTGGACACCGGAATTGCATTTCATCAACACCTACCACGACCATCCGCTTTATATTGAAGCGCTCGCCAACACCATCAAAACGCATGTCGCAGAACACGGTGAGCCGGAAAAATTAATTCTCTCCTACCACGGCATGCCGCAACGCTATTTCGACGGCGGCGATCCCTACTACTGCTACTGCCAAAAAACCTCCCGACTGGTAGCCGAAAAACTCGGTTGGGACAAAGAGCGCTATATCACCAGCTTCCAATCCCAATTCGGCAAAGAGGAATGGATAAAACCCGACACCAGCGCCACCCTGAAACAACTCGCCCAAAACGGAATAAAAAATGTCGCCGTTATTTGCCCAGGATTTAGTGCGGATTGTTTGGAGACCATTGAGGAGATTGGTGTTGAGAACAAACACCTGTTCTTAGAGGCGGGAGGGAAGAGTTATCACTATATTCCTGCGTTGAATGCCGGGGAGGAGCATATAGAGATGCTGGGGGATTTGGTAGGAAGATACATAGGTTGAGCAATAGACCCTGAACAAAGAAGAATTCATCGACAGAACAAATAGCACGCGAAAAATGGCGAACCTGGGTTCGCCAAAAAGTTAATTAATCCCCTCAAGATACCGGTCGGTTGATATCAATCCCGGATTTGCCCGGCGCTAATATGCCGTTGGGGTCGAGCGCGCGTTTAAGCGTATGGTTTATTTCCTGCTGCGCCTTCCCGAATGCCTTGGCGACGCGATCCATATAGACGTTATTGACGCGATACACACCGTAACCCGCTTTTTCAAATTCATCGAGCAATTCAGCAAAACAATCGTGGGCGCGATGCATTTCCTCTTCATCGGTACGATCGTAAAGCACATCGATAATGTGGTGCATACAGCGCTGGGTCACAATAAATTCACCCACATAATCCAGGCCGTATTTATTGAGGATTCGGGTTGCCAAATTCACTTGCTTCAATGTTTCCGAACCCTTCGCTTGCGACACAGGTGCAAACCACATAGAGCCACCGCCACCGCGCCAGTTATACAAACCAAACTCGGTCATGGTCATATTGCCGCGCATTAAATCGGCTCGGTATTTAAAGGCTGGATCATCACCGGCTTCTTTTTCGGTGACTATTTCACCCTTACCCAAGCGCTTAACCAGATCGAGCACGATTTTCCAGTTAACCGCCACTTGCTCAGCGGTGCCGTAAAGCGCCCCATACATATTCCAGGCACCGATCTTATGTTCATCGCGAATTTTCTGAATGATCGCCTTACTCGTCGCGCCTTTTTCCGTTGTGTAATCGGAGCGCCTTATAGTGGCCGATGCTTCGTACAACGTACCGGCCAATACCACGCCGTTTGGAATAATGTTATTGATCGACAAAGGGCGGAAAGCATCAACCAATTCGCCCACATCATCGTCGTTTTTAAATTTAATACAGAAAGGTTTGTACACCGGCGGTTCAGGCATTAACCACAACCCCATTTTGGTGACTATGCCGTAATTCGATTGCGTGAAAATACCGTCGAGATAAGGGCCGTATCCCCATTTAAATACTTGCCAGGTATTGGAGCCAGCCACGCCACCCATTCCGGTTCTCAGCACAGTGCCGTTTGCCAGGACCACTTCCATACCGCATTGCACCATAAAATGCTCTGCGTAAGGTGTATAACCAACACCGCGATCCAGGGTATTACCCACCGGCCCCACAATCGCCGAGGGCGCGGGTGGATCGACCCACAATTTGTAACCTTTTTCTTTTAAATAATCGACCAACTGCTGATAAGTAACGCCGGGTTCGATAAGCGCAGTGCAAAGTTCAGGATCAACTTCGATAATTTTATTCATGCGTTTTAAATCGAGAATCACCTGGCCGGCATGATGGGGAGCCGCAGTACCGTAACCAAAGTTATTTCCGGTGGAAACTGTCCAGATGGGAATTTTAAATTCATTACACACCCGGACAATTTCTTGCACCTGCTCCACCGTTGTCGCACTAATAACGGCAGAAGGGGCAAATTCCGCTTCTGGTTTTGGCATCATCACTTTCATATAGGGCGCGATTTGTTCGTTTTTTAGCAGAACGTTTTCTTCACCCAACAGCTCACGAAATTTACCTACCGCCTTATTAAAATTCGCTTCGGTCACCTTGCGCGGCAACACAGTTTTGCCGTCATTTTCCATGAGCTACTCCTAACAAGTTTCGATCAAGAAAGTCACTGCCGAACCGCTAATCAATTGACTCGGCTGGTTCAGAACAAGAGGTGTGTTAGCCGCGCCTTTGCCAACGTCATGGAGCGCCAAGGCTAAATGTCCTGTCCAGGCTTGCGGATGGGCCTCCGTCGCTTTGCCGGAAATTTTGCTGGAATTTAATCCCTGCTCGCGCACAGCATGCGATGCCTCACAAGCGCCCAACCCTTCAAGCAGTGAAGCGTGGCAACTACTGCTATCGCCACTTTTAAAAATATTATGGGCGGTGGAATGATCGTAAATAGCGTGTTGGCCCAGCCAGTGAATTTTTGCATTGTAATGACGGCTGAGTTGCACCAGCACCGCCGCGTTGGCGTGATCAATAATGCCTACCAGATTATTTTCTTTTTGCGTGAGCAATTCATTCAAAGAGGGAAAATCTACACCATCCAAAATAATTTCTGCGGCAGGCTGTGTCGTGCGAATCGCTTGCATAAAGGCGGAGCTTTTAAACGATTCTATCGCGACCGCCACAATCGGTTTTTGCACCAAATCGCCAGCGCTGGTTTCACGCAATGTCACCAATGCCCGCCCAATAGGATCAGCCAATACCACCTGCGGTGCGACCGTTGAGACTGCGGCAGTAGCGGTAATGCCTTTTAATAGAAGACGACGTTTTGCGTCCATGATTTATTCCTCATTCCGCGCAGGTTTAATAGCTGCGATACCCATAGGCACTTCGCCTTGGGTGTGGGTGTCATTGGCAGATCCGGTGTCAGCGATTGGAACAGTAAATTCCATGACAGACGCCTTGGGAGCATTTGGACCGGCTTTGGATTTTTCAATGAATTCAGCCACATTCTTCAAGGCAACATCATCGATAAAGCTCGGCTTCATCGCCGGCATTGCACGCGACCCATTACGCGCCATGTATTCGATAACTACCGCAGGAAATTGTCGACCAAGCAAATAGGGGCCAACGCCCGCCTCATGACAATACGCGCAGACTTTTCGATAAGTCTCCTCGCCACTGGCCCATTTTCCGGTTCCATCGGCATAGCTTGGTAACGTAAATGCAAGAGATAAAAAGAGAGAGATACAAAGGGAGAGCCTGGCAGGCGGACTCTTTATAATGCGCCTAATCATAAAAACCTACTCCTGTAGAAACCTATCGACGGGGAGGCAGACATCTCTGTAAAAATACCTAGGGATGGTACGACAGCTGCAGCCTTTAAGCATAGATATGATTCGATAACGCGTTTATTAACTCTACGCTCAAAGCTAGTTTTAAGTCTTAATATGAATAAAGAATGACGCGAAAAAACTCTAATTGTCGCAACAGCCGCAAAAAATTTCCTAACAGTTTTCTAACATTAATTTTTATATTTCGTTTTTGTAGGCAACCGTCGTTTGATGCGCGTTTTGCCCCGTCTCGACAGCAATCCCCCTTTAAATGCCGCTCCGGAAGCCCTCTCCTCATGCAGCCTCCCACTCTCTCGAGAGCCAATTTGTTGCCCACCTCACCACGCACCGCAAACGCTCTCCTGCGCCCTCCATCGCCTCGCATTGGGGCAGCGCCATCCGACTCTCCATCCTAGAACCCTAAAAAATACATTTTAAAATCAGTTGCTTACACGTTGTATACAACAATGTATGCATATTGCTTGGCGCTTGCTTGAACGCTTTTGAGATCGGCGCCAAACCTGTTGGTGCCTTCACGCTCGCCGGACCGATCGTTGGCATTAGCCGTCGCTGTTGACCTTGGTCCTCCATCCTTTACGACCTTGGGAGTCATCGCTATGAACTCGATATTGCACCGGCCGCAGCTTTGGCGGCCTGGAGATTGGAATGCGCTGTTCGGTTTTGGTACCAACATTCTGGTGAATATGTTGGTGTTGACCGGGCTGCTGCGCTATGTGCTGAAAATGCCGGATGAGATCATCTTTGGCCGCATTTTGCCTGCAGTGGGCTTGATGATGTTTTTGAGCACGGTTTATTACGCTTACCTTGCCTATCGTCTCGCGCAAAGAACCGGTCGCACGGATGTGTGTGCCCTGCCCTCCGGCATCAGCGTGCCGCATATGTTTGTGGTGGTGTTTGTGATCATGCTGCCGATTTCGCTCAGCACGGGCGATCCCATTAAAGGTTGGGAGGCCGGTCTTACCTGGGTATTTGTGCAGAGTTTTGTGTTGATGATCGGCGGATTTATTGCGCCGTTTATTCGCAAAATTACGCCGCGCGCCGCGCTGCTCGGCACGCTTGCGGGCGTGTCGATAGCATTTATCTCCATGCGCCCGGCGCAGGAAATGTTTATCACTCCGCTGATCGGCGTGGTGTGTTTTTCTGTGATTGTGGTGAGCTGGTTTGGCGGTGTGCGTTATTTTCGCGGTGTACCAGCGGGATTGGTGGCCATCGCGGTCGGCAGCTTGATCGCCTGGGGCTCCACTGCTTTTGGTTTGGATTACGGCGGTATGTCCATCGCCAATGTCACCACAGCGCTTTCAGATTTTGGCTTCTCAGTGCCGGTGCCCGCCTTTGGCCACGTGTTTTCTGGTTTTGAATTTCTCGGCGTAATTTTGGTTACCGCGATTCCTTTCGGTATCTACGATCTGGTGGAAGCCAAGGACAATGTGGAAAGCGCTGCGGTGGCCGGCGACAACTACCCGACTACCCGACTACCCGAGCGCTGACAGCGGACGGCGCCATCAGCCTGATCGGCTGTTTGATGGGCAATCCGTTTATCAACGCGGTTTATATCGGCCACCCGGGCTGGAAAGCCATGGGCGGCGGCATCGGCTATTCAGCGGCCACAGGATTAGCGGTGATCCTATTTTCCTGGTTCGGCATTATCGCGCTTCTGATGGCGTTGATTCCGGTGGTGGCGATCTCGCCGATACTGCTTTATATCGGCATGCTGATCGGCGCCCAGGCATTTCAAGAGAGTCCGAAATCCCACGCACCCGCCATTATCCTCGCTCTCGCACCGCACTTGGCCGCCTGGGGCAAAATGCTGATCGACAATTCCCTCGGTGCCGCCGGCACCAGCGCGGCGGCGGTAGGGCTGGAAAACCTCGGCCAGGCCGGTGTGCTGTATCACGGCCTGGAAGTGCTGGGCGGCGGCGCGATTCTGGGCGGATTGGTGCTCGGTGCCATAGGCGTTTGCGTTATCGACCGCACCTTCTCCAAAGCACCTTCTCCAAAGCCTCTGCTTTTGCTCTCGCCGGCGCGGTGCTGACTTTCTTCGGCTTTATGCACGGCGAATCCATTGGTTTTGGCGAAAGCCCGATTATGGCGCTGAGCTATCTGGTGGTGAGCGGCGTTTTACTCGGCTGCGCCAAATTCGCCAAACTCGCGCCGCAACCGGCGAAATTGGAAGAGCATGGTGGGCACGCTGTTCCGGCTTAATTTGCCTACTCTCACGGAGAAATAAAAAAGGCGCCTCGGCGCCTTTTTTATTTAATAACGAATAAGAGAGCTCGCAATATTCACGAATTGACTTATTCACAGGAAACAACCTTAGTTCCCGCAACATGGTCGTGAATACAACGTCGGTCTCGGGCAAAAATAAATAAAATATTAATTAATGAGAAAAATTGTCCAACATAGGGAATTTGCCCAGGCAGCATAAAAACGGCATAGCGTTTGACAAGATGATTGCCCACATCAGGAAGCTGTCCATCAAGCGTTACGATTTTGATTTTCATCACCCGCTTGCCGATCGTCTGCCCCGATGACTTCAATAAATTGAAATTAATCGCCAAAAAAACCGCAATACCAATAAGACCTGTAACCAACGTATATAAGAAGGACGGCTCCTGACCAGTAGACACGCCATCAAACCCACCGGTGAAATACAGGAGGGGGATGATGATCACACCCGTGATCAAGCTATCGATTATAGAGTAAGCGTCCGGCCAACCCCACCTAGCGATGCCATTTGCAGCCCCTTAAGGTGATCTCTTTTTAATAGGAGATCCCTTATGAGAAGAACGGCAAAACAATGGCAGGCGTTGGTCAACAAGCAGCTGCGGTCAGGCCAGTCTGCCGAACAATTCTGCAAAAGGAGAGGCATTAATGCGGCCTACTTCAGTCAGGTTAAACGTAAGTACGGCGCTCAGAAGCCGCAGATGACTTCTCCTGATGCCGGGTTTATCAAGTTGCCAAGGGGTGCGCTGGATCAGCGAGTTCACCCTTTGGCCGGTGTGCAGTTGGAGTTTCGCGGTGCGCGGATAACGGTGCCGGAGCATTATTCGCCGATTTGGATGGCAGACCTGCTGAAGGCACTGATGCCATGAGCTGGTTAGCGGTTCCCGCAGAGATTTATCTGTATGGCGCGGATGTGGATTTCCGCAAATCCATTAACGGTTTGGTGCTATTGGTGGAGCAGGAATTAAAGCGCTCAGCATTCGAACCAGCGCTGTTTGTGTTTTGCAATCGGGGGCGGGATAAGATCAAAGCGCTCTATTGGGATAGAACCGGATTCGCTTTGTGGTACAAGCGGCTGGAGCGTCATCGATTTAAGTGGCCGAAGCTGGATGATCAATTAGAGTGGTCCATTTCGCAGGAGCAATTTCATTGGTTGTTATCGGGCTACGATATTGTCGGGCATTCCCCCGTTTATTTTAAAATGACCGGCTGATTTACGGTTTCTTTCTGTTTTGGCCGTGATAAAATCCGGTCATGACGATCACAATTGAACAACTCCCTGATGATATTGAAGCGTTGAAAGAAATTATTTTCTCTCAGCGCTCTGAAATTCA
>ENA-UOVV01002264-UOVV01002264.1-compost-metagenome-genome-assembly--contig:-NODE-2264-length-11334-cov-14.320418_pt1 | contig 11334 bp, 8 predicted proteins | sample MGYA00238155_ERZ761577 | MGnify/ENA primary metagenome ERZ761577 (study PRJEB28898, sample SAMN06268775) | compost metagenome | isolation source: Emeryville, CA | place: USA:Emeryville, CA | collected...
TCGGGACTTGTCTTCTTCGTGATGACGCTTGCGACCTCGCAATCGGCAAAGCAGGCGATGCGGCTTATCGTCTTTGCCGGTCTCGCCGTTCTTGTGGGCGCCATTGTCATTATGGTTGCGCTTGCCGATCCGAAGATTTCAGCACTTTTTAGCGAACGCGCCTCGCTGACGCAGAATTACGACACCGACCCGGAGCATGGCCGATTCGAGAGCCAGGAGCGGGCCTTCCGCATGGTGCTGGAAAAGCCGCTCGGCCTTGGCCCTGCGCAATGGGCGATAATCAACGACCTCGACACCCATAATGTCTATCTGCATGTGCTGGTGGCGGGCGGCTTCCTTTCCGGTTTTGCCTTTATCGGTTTCGTGATGCTTTCTCTGGTGCGCGGCTGGCGGGCGGCCTATCGGGGAGAACCGGAGACGGGGATACTCGTTGTCATCTTCTCGGCTCTGGTCGGGCATTTTGCGGAAGCCGTCATCATCGACATCAACAACTGGCGGCACCTCTATCTGCTGCTCGGGCTGCTCTGGGGGGCGGTCCTTGCAATCGAGGCGCGCAAGGGCGCTGTCAGACCGATTCTTGCGGGCAACAACCAGCCGGATACATTCCGCCTTGCCCCGGCGGACGGTTTCCGGGCCTGAGGCGCCCGTTTGGGCGTCTAAACGCTGATTTTCCGAGAAATATTGGAGGCCACGCCCGGAATCGAACCGGGGTATACGGATTTGCAGTCCGCTGCGTCACCACTCCGCCACGTGGCCTTCGCCTGCTTTCGCCGGACAGGTCCGTCATCAGCAAGGCGGGCGGGGTATAGCAAATTCCATCGCCCGGGTACAATCATCATTGCGCATCTGCCCCAAAGAGGTGTTAACCGGGGTCAGACCGGCGCTCGAAAGAGCCTTGCGGGCGGTTCGGAAGGGTTCTCCCATTCAGCGAATTGAGTTTGCCATTCGGGCGCTTTATAAACGCGGCAACCCTCTCAGCGTCTTTCCCGGATGCCCGGATAGTCATCAGGACCAGATATGACCGATTTCGCTGCTGCCCGTCTCAACATGGTCGAAAGCCAGGTTCGCGTGAACGGGGTCACGGATGAACGAGTCCTCGCCGCCATGAACTCTGTCCCGCGCGAACGGTTCGTCCCGGCTGCCCGGCAGAGCCTCGCCTATATGGACGAATGTGTTCGCCTGACGGATGAAAGCCCCGCGCGCTATCTGATCGAGCCGCGCGTGTTCGGGAAGCTTGCCCAGCTTGCAAAAATCACCTCGAAGGATCTCGTTCTCGATATTGGCTGCGGCACCGGCTATTCGACGGCGGTGCTTGCCCGGCTTGCCGGTACGGTGATCGGCCTTGAGAGCGACGCGGCGCTGGCGGCCCAGGCGGGTGCGCTGCTCGGCGAGATTGGCGCTGACAATGCGGTGGTCGTCAACGGCGCTCTGGAACAGGGCCATGCCGCGCAGGCACCCTATGACGTGATTTTCGTCAATGGCATGGTGAGCGCGGTTCCCCAGGCGCTGGAGAATCAGCTCCGTGAGGAGGGGCGGCTGGTTGTCGTGGTGGGCGACGGGGTGACGGGCAGGGCGAGGCTCTATATTCGCTCCGCCGGCAGCTTCAGCGGGCGCGACGCCTTTGACGCCAATATTCCCTTCCTGCCCGGTTTTGAACCTGTCGAGACCTTTGTTTTTTGACAGTTACTAGCAGGTTGCATCTATTCCAGCGAAATACTGTGCCATAGGGGAATAGCATTTCGTCGCGCCTGCATTTAGCCTGCCGGACGAAATTCATTTCGCGGAAGCGTTGAGGGACGAGGCCGCCGTTAGCTGAGAAGTAACGAGAATGAAGAAGTCCAGAATTACGTCCCCTGACAAAAAAACCTCTCTCCGGTCCATCGCCATCATACTGGGAACGACCGCGCTGGTCGCCCTTTCGCCGCTTGCGACGGCCTCGGCCGATACGCTGGTGGATGCGATGGCGGCAGCCTATCAGACCAATCCTGTGCTGCAGGCCCAGCGCGCACAGCAGCGCGCCACGGACGAACGGGTGCCGCAGGCGCTGTCCGGCTGGCGTCCTTCCGTGCAGGCGCAAGGCTCTTATGGTGCGGTGGACACCAAGACGACGCTCAATGCGGGCGTCACCTCGCGGGATGATCTGCGTCCGCTCAATGGCGCTGTCACCCTGAGCCAGAATCTTTTTGCCGGTGGCCGCACGGTCAGCGCCACGGATCAGGCGGAGGCCGTGGTGATGGCGGGCCGCGCGAACCTTGAAAGCGTGGAGCAGGCGACGCTGCTCAATGCGGTGCGCGCGTATATGGATGTGATCCGCGACCAGAGTGTCGTCGAACTCAACAAGAACAACGTCGAAGTGCTGCGCCGCCAACTTGAAGCGACCACGGATCGCTTCCGCGTGGGCGAGCTGACGCGCACGGATACGGCGCAGGCCGAAGCGCGGCTGTCTCTTTCGCGTGCGAACCTCATTGCGGCTGAAGCACAGCTCACGGCAAGCCGCTCTTTCTATGAGCGGGTGGTGGGACAGATGCCGGGCACGCTGGAGCGGCCTGCAAGCCTGACCGACCTTCCCGAAAGTGAAGAAGCCGCGCGCCAGATTGCCGAGATGAACAATCCGACATTGCGAGCTGCCCGCCATGCCGAAGCGGCGAGCCGCGAGGCAATCAACGTCGCCAAGGGTGCGCTGCTGCCGACTTTCGATGTGCAGGCCCAATATCGCTATGGCCGCGACCCTGCGAGCACCATCCGCGATGTGGAAGAAAGCTCGATCCTTGGCGTGCTGACCGTGCCGCTTTACCAGAGCGGCGTCGAGTATTCGCAGGTCCGCCAGGCGAAGGAATTCAATAATGAGAGCCGCATGCAGGTGATGGCGGCGCAGCGCGAAGTGCATGAGGCGGTGCGCAATGCCTGGGAAGTGCTGCGGGCCTCCCGTGCCGGCATTGTCTCCACCCGCGAAGCCGTGCGGGCGAGCGAGATTGCGCTTGAAGGCGTGAAGCAGGAATCGGAAGTTGGTGCGCGCACCACGCTTGATGTGCTGAATGCCGAGCAGGAATATCTCAACACCCGCGTTTCGCTTGTCAGCGCCGAGCGTGACCTTGCCGTGGCCGAATACGGGCTTCTCGCGGCGATGGGGCTTCTGACGGCGCGCAACCTCGAATTGCCGGTCGAGTATTACGATCCGGCTGCCAATTATGGCGAGGTTCGCAACAAGTGGATCGGCTTCGGCACGGCGAGCGACGAGTAATCCGCGCAGCCATTGGCCGTTTCAGAATATATTAAGGGGACGTTGGCAAAGTGGTTCAACTTCTCCTAAGGTTTTCTTGTTATTCAGATATCAAGATCACCTTTTAAACGGACCGGGCGGGACGATCGTATGAGCAATCAGGGCCAGGCACAGGAACCGACGATGGAGGAAATCCTTGCCTCCATCCGGCGGATTATTTCTGAGGATAGCGGGCCAGATGACAGCCCCCGCGCTGCGGAAGCGGCACCGCCGCCTGCGCCGGAGGATGAGGCTTACGACATCGAGGAAGACATTCTCGAACTGACGGAGGCGCTGCCCGAAGAGCCGCCTTATCAGGAACCGGCCTCGATCGAGCCGCCTTCGAGCGCGCTTGTGGATGATGTGCAGTTTGCCGAACCGGAGCCTGCTCCTGAACCCGAACCTGTGGCCGAGCCGGAGCCTGAGCCGGTCTATGAGCCAGAACCCGTCTATACGCCGGAACCCGAGCCCGTGGTTGCGCGGGTGGAACCCACCCCTGTAGCGCCCGAGCCTGTGACGCCGGTTCAGCCTGCGATTGAGGAGCCTGTCATGCCCACCGAACCGGCACAGCCTTCGCCTGCTCTGATTTCTCGCGAAGCTGAGGCGGCAGCTTCTGCTGCTTTCGGTATGCTGCAAACCTCGCTTGCCTCGTCCAATAGCGGCCGGACGCTTGAGGATATCGTGGTGGATATGCTCCGCCCGATGCTGAAAGAGTGGCTGGACGACAATCTCCCCTCGCTGGTGGAGCGGCTTGTAGCGGAAGAAATCGAGCGGATCGCCCGCCGCCGCGGCTAAGACGGCTTTTGCGGGCCTGTTTGGCCCGCCCTTGTGCACCGATGCTTGATAGGGTGGCGCTGCCTGTGTAACACAGGCTCGCGCCGCCCTTTTTTGCGCCTTTTTCCTACGGATGTGACCTCCCATGCTCGAAAAGACCTTCAACCCGCAGGAAGCCGAAGCCCGGCTTTATGACCTTTGGGAAGAAAGCGGCGCGTTTCGCGCTGGCGCAGGCGGCCGGGTAGAGGCGGGCGCCGAGTCCTTTTGCATCGTCATACCGCCGCCCAATGTGACGGGCAGCCTGCATATGGGCCATGCGCTCAACAACACATTGCAGGATGTGCTGATCCGTTTTGAGCGGATGCGGGGCAAGGATGTGCTTTGGCAGCCGGGGCTCGACCATGCGGGCATTGCAACGCAGATGATCGTCGAGCGGCAGCTTGAGGCGGAAGGCAATATCCGCCGCCGCGATCTGGGCCGCGAGGCCTTTATCGAGCGCGTCTGGAAGTGGAAGGGCGAAAGCGGCGGCACGATCATCGGCCAGCTTCGTCGCCTCGGCGCTTCCTGCGACTGGAGCCGCGAACGCTTCACGCTGGATGAAGGTCTTTCAAAGGCGGTGCTCAAGGTTTTCGTGGAGCTGTACCGGAAAGGGCTCATCTATCGCGACAAGCGGCTCGTGAACTGGGACCCGAAGCTCCAGACGGCGGTGTCGGATCTCGAGGTCGAAAACATCGAGGTTAAGGGCCATTTCTGGCATTTCCGCTACCCGCTTGCCGATGGCGTGACCTATGAATGGCCGCTCTTCGATGAAGAGGGCAACCAGACGGGCACGGAGGCGCGCGACTATATCGTCGTCGCCACGACGCGCCCTGAGACCATGCTGGGCGATACCGGCGTTGCCGTGAATCCGGAAGATGAGCGCTACAAGGCGCTGATCGGCAAGCATGTGATCCTGCCGCTTGTCGGCCGCCGCATTCCGATTGTCGGCGACGAACATGCCGACCCGACACAGGGCTCCGGCGCGGTGAAGATTACGCCTGCGCATGACTTCAACGACTTCGAAGTCGGCAAGCGGTGCGGGCTTGAGCAGATCAATATTCTCAATACCGACGGCACGCTGAATGATGAAGTGCCGGAAGCCTATCGCGGCCTCGATCGCTTCGAGGCGCGCAAGAAGGTGGTTGCGGATATCGAGGCGCTCGGCCTCCTTGATCGTATTGAAGACAAGATCGTCATGGTGCCCCATGACGAGAAAACCAAGATGGTGGTGATCGAACCCTTCCTCACCGACCAGTGGTATGTCGATGCGGCGACGCTTGCGAAGCCTGCCATCGAGGCGGTGGAGCGCGGCGAAACTGTCTTTGTGCCGAAGAACTGGGAAAAGACCTATTTCGAATGGATGCGCAACATCCAGCCCTGGTGCATCTCGCGCCAGCTTTGGTGGGGCCATCGGATTCCGGCGTGGTATGGGCCGGACGGGCATGTCTTTGTCGCCTATAGCGACGAGGAAGCGGCAGCGGAGGCTGAAAAGCATTACGGCAAGGCGGTGGAGCTTAGGCGCGACGAAGATGTGCTCGACACATGGTTCTCGTCGGGGCTATGGCCTTTCTCGACGCTTGGCTGGCCGGATGAGACGCCGGAACTGAAGCGCTACTACAAGACCGATGTGCTCGTCACCGGCTTCGACATCATCTTCTTCTGGGTTGCCCGTATGATGATGATGGGGCTGCACTTCATGAAGGAAGTGCCGTTCCACACGGTCTATATCCATGCGCTGGTCCGCGATGAGAAGGGCCAGAAAATGTCGAAGACGAAGGGGAATGTGATCGATCCCCTGAAGCTCATTGACGAATATGGCGCGGATGCGCTGCGCTTCACGCTGACCGCCATGGCCGCGCAGGGCCGCGACATAAAGCTCGCGACTTCGCGCGTTGAAGGCTATCGCAATTTCGGCACCAAGCTCTGGAATGCTGCCCGCTTCTGCGAGATGAACGAATGTGCGCGGGTGGAAGGGTTCGATCCCGCCGCCGTCCAGCAGACGGTCAATCAGTGGATTGCTGGCGAAGTGGCGCGCACTGCTTCCGAAATCACGGCGGCGCTTGAAGCCTATCGCTTTAACGACGCGGCGAATGCGGCCTATCGCTTTGTCTGGAATGTTTTCTGCGACTGGTATCTGGAGTTCATCAAGCCGCTTCTGATGGGCGAGGATGAGGCTGCGAAGGCAGAAACCCGCGCAACGGCGGCATGGGTGCTCGATCAGATCCTTCTCATGCTACATCCCTTCATGCCGTTCATCACCGAAGAACTCTGGCAACATACGGCGAGCAAGGGGCCGGCGCGTGACAGTTTGCTCGTGACCGCTGCATGGCCTTCCCATGAAGGGCTTGCCAATGCAGGCGCGGATGCGGAGATGGATTGGGTGATCCGTTTCATCTCGGAAGTGCGCTCCGTCCGTGCCGAGATGAATGTCCCCGCCGGTGCGAAGATTGCGCTTCTGATAAAGGATGCAGGTGCTGAAAGTCTCGCCCGGCTTGACCGTCACAAGAGCCTCATCATGCGGCTTGCGCGCCTTGAGAGCGTTGAAGTGGCGAACACTGTGCCGCAGGGCGCGGTCCAGATCGTGCTGGATGAAGCAACACTGATCCTGCCGCTTGCAGATGTGATCGACCTCAAGGCCGAAACGGCACGGCTTCGCAAGGAGCTTGGCAAGCTTGAGGACGAGGTGAAGAAGATCAATGCCAAGCTTGGCAATGAAAAGTTTCTCGCCGGTGCGCCGGAGCATGTCGTGGAAGAACAGCGCGAACGCAAGGCGGATGCAGAGGCGACGATCGTCAAACTGGCCGATGCGCTGAAGCGGCTTGAGGAAGCAGGCTAGGTTCTTCTGCCGCTCACCGAAGCAGCGATGCCCAGATGAGGATGGCGACGGCAATGCCTGCCGCTGTCGCGAGAAGCGGTATGCCGAAGAGATAGAGCACGAAGAAATAGACGAAAGCGCCTGCGAGCAATCCGGCACCGACCCAGAGCAGGGTAATGCCGAGCCAGAGCACAACGGGCAGGAGCACGATCAACAAGATCAGCAGAATGATGAAGCTGAGCGGATCGGCGAAGAAGGTCGTTTCAGTCATGGAAACCCTCGTGAAACACTTTCGGGTTCGTCGCCTGTGAACGCGCAGGAACAGGCCGGGTTCCATAATCCTCTTCTGAAACAAAAAAGGCGGTCGTGAAAGACCGCCTTTCTCATGTGCCGTCTGAAAGGCTCAGGCGTCGAACACGATCACCGAGCGGGCGAGTTCGCCGCGCTTCAGTTCGTCGAAGGCTTCGTTCACCTGCTCAAGCTTGATGCGGCGCGAGATCATCTCGTCGAGCTTCAGCTTGCCGGACATGTAGAAATCCACGAAGCGGGGCATATCCACCGGGAAGCGGTTCGAACCCATAATCGAGCCTTGAATGCGCTTTTCGCCGAGGAAGTCCGCGCCGTGAAGTTCGATGTTCACGCCGACGGGGATCATGCCGATCACGTTTGCTGTGCCGCCGCGCCCGAGCATGCGGAAAGCCTGTTCGGTCGTGACCTTGAGGCCGATTGCTTCGAAGGAATGATGTACGCCGCGGCCATTGGTGAGTTCCATCACCTGCGCCACCGGGTCGCCCGCCTTTGCATCCACAACATCCGTTGCGCCGAACTGCTTGGCGAGGTTGAGCTTGGAGCCCTGCATGTCGATGGCGATGATGCGGCCTGCGCCCGCGATGGCGGCACCATTGATGGCGGCAAGGCCGACACCGCCGCAGCCAATCACGGCCACGGTCTCGCCGGGGCGGACGTTTGAGGTATGGATCACGGCGCCCACGCCCGTTGTTACCGAGCAGCCGATCAGCGCGGCACGGTCGAGCGGCATGTCCTTGCGGATTGCCACGCAGGCATGTTCGTGGATCAGCATCTGCTCCGCGAAGGAGGAGAGGTTGAGGAACTGGTTCATCGCGCCGGGGGCCGCGCCAAGACGAGGCTCTTCATCGTTGCCGCGCTTGGTTTCCGGGCTCACGCAGCGCGACATATGGCCCGTGAGGCAATGCTCGCAATGGCCGCAAAAGGCGGACAGGCAGGTGATGACATGGTCGCCCGGTTTCACCGTGTGCACTTCGGAGCCGACCTGCTCCACGATGCCCGCGCTTTCATGGCCGAGCACGGCAGGGAGCGGATAGGGGTAGGAGCCTTCCACGAAATGAAGGTCGGAATGGCACACACCGGCAGCCGCCGTGCGGATCAGCACTTCATGCGGGCCGGGCTTGTTGATCTGGACATTCTCGATGGCAAGCGGCTTGCCCACCTCGCGCAATACGGCTGCTTTCATGGATTTTCTCCCTGTGTTCCGGATTTCTGGGATTCTGGTTCCGGTTTTGGGTGATGTTCTCCCGTCGCTGCCCTTCGGTCAACACGCACAAGCGGGACGAGAGCGAAAACGGGCTTGCGATTGTGCCGCGACAAACTGGGGCTTTATCCGGGGCGGGGTTCCCCCTACTATCCGCCCGACTTTCATCACGAAAAGCCGGAGGCGTTTCCCTTTATCGGGAGCGCGGACATATGGACGCCAAGACATTCGACAAGTCGAAACTGCCGAGCCGCCACGTTTCGGTCGGGCCGGAGCGCGCACCCCATCGGTCGTATTATTACGCGATGGGCCTCACCGAAGAGCAGATCAACCAGCCTTTCGTAGGCGTGGCGACCTGCTGGAACGAGGCTGCGCCCTGCAACATCGCGCTGATGCGGCAAGCGCAATCGGTGAAGAAGGGTGTCCATGAGACAGGCGGCACCCCGCGCGAGTTCTGCACCATCACGGTGACGGACGGTATCGCGATGGGCCATCAGGGCATGAAGGCGTCGCTTGCGAGCCGGGATCTCATCGCCGATTCGGTTGAGCTCACCATGCGCGGCCATTGCTATGACGCGCTGGTCGGCCTTGCGGGTTGCGACAAGTCGCTTCCGGGCATGATGATGGCGATGGTTCGCCTCAATGTGCCGTCGGTCTTCATGTATGGCGGGTCGATCCTTCCCGGTCGCTACAAGGGCAAGGACGTGACGGTTCAGGACGTGTTCGAGGCGGTCGGTCAACATTCGGCGGGCAATCTGCCGGATGAAGAGCTGCACGCGCTTGAATGTGTTGCCTGTCCCTCCGCCGGTGCCTGCGGTGGCCAGTACACGGCGAACACCATGGCTTGCGTTTCCGAGGCAATCGGTCTTGCGCTGCCGGGTTCGGCCGGTGCACCTGCGCCTTATGAAAGCCGCGACGAATATGCGGAGGCTTCTGGCCGCGCTGTCATGCAGCTTCTCGCCAACAATATCCGCCCGCGCGATATCGTGACCCGCAAGGCGCTGGAGAATGCGGCGGTTGTTGTGGCGGCGACGGGCGGCTCCACCAATGGTGCGCTTCACCTGCCGGCCATTGCACATGAAGTGGGCATTGATTTCGACCTGCTCGAGATCGCCGAAATCTTTAAGAAGACACCCTATATCGCCGACCTCAAGCCCGGCGGTAACTATGTCGCGAAGGATCTCTTCGAAGTTGGCGGTGTGTCGCTCGTGCTGAAGACGCTGCTTGATGGCGGCTTCATTCATGGCGACTGCCTGACGGTTACGGGCCAGTCGATTGCCGACAATCTGAAGGATGTGAAGTTCAACACGGAGCAGAAGATCGTGCGCCCCGTGAGCAATCCGATCACGCCGACAGGCGGCGTTGTCGGTCTGCAGGGCACGCTTGCGCCCGATGGCGCCATTGTGAAGGTAGCGGGCATGGAGAAGGACCATCTGAAGTTCCGTGGTCCGGCGCGCTGCTTCGACAGCGAGGAAGAAGCCTTCGAGGCGGTCGAGAAGGGCAATTACAAGGAGGGCGAGGTTCTCGTCATCCGATATGAAGGCCCGAAGGGCGGGCCCGGCATGCGCGAAATGCTCTCCACCACGGCGGCCCTTTACGGGCAGGGCATGGGCGACAAGGTGGCGCTCATCACTGATGGACGTTTCTCGGGCGCGACGCGCGGGTTCTGCATCGGCCATGTGGGGCCGGAAGCGGCGGTAGGTGGTCCGATCGCCCTGGTCGAGGATGGTGACATCATCTCGATTGATGCGGAAAACGGCACCATTGATCTCGAAGTGGATGCCGCGGTGCTCGAAAAGCGCCGGGCCACGTGGAAGCCCCGTGAGACGATCTATGCCTCCGGTGCGCTGTGGAAATATGCGCAGCAGGTCGGTCCGGCCCGCAAAGGTGCCGTGACCCATCCGGGCGGCAAGGCGGAAAAACACGTCTATGCGGATATCTGAAGCCACGGCTTCACCACAATTTGCGATCTAGTATGCGTTTCGGGGCCGTTCTGTCAGAATGGCCCCGAATTTTTTGTTCTGACGGGAGTGCCCATGACTGTTCGGAAAAGCCTGACGACCCTTGCTGCCGCGCTTGGTCTCACTGTTGCTATGAACGGGGCGGTCTTTGCGGAGCCAGGCCCGCAGGCGCAGGCCGCTTTCGACAGGGGCGTCGCCGCCTATGGCGGGGGCGATGCGCAGGGTGCCGTGGTCGAGTGGGAAGAGGCGGCAAAGCAGGGGCATATCGGTGCTGCCTGGCTGCTCGGCAATCTGTATGACAAGGGCGTGGGCGGCGTTCCGCAGTCTGACGCCAAGGCCTATGAATATTATTTGCAGGCAACGCGCGGCGGGCAGCCGGAAGCGGCGGTGCGGCTTGGCAAGATTTATCTTGAGGGGAATGAGTCCATCGGCCTCAAGCGCAATTATCAGGCGGCGCTGACGGCTTTCGAGGCGGCGGCTCTCGCGCCGCGGGCGGACGCACAATATTACCTCGGCCTCATGCATCGCCGTGGTTGGGGCACGCCGGTTAACCGCACAGAGAGCCTGCGCTGGCTCTATCTCTCTGCCAGGAAGCGCTACGCGCCCGCACTATCCGAGCTTGGCCGCATTCACATGGAAGGTGAGGGCGTCGAGAAGGATCAGGCCGAGGGCTGGAGCTATTTCCTTCTGGCAGACCGCTTCGGCACGGATGCGGAGCGCGCCGAAGCATCCGCCTATCGTGAAAAATATGACGGCAGAATGAAGCGCAGCGAAAAAGACAAGGCGCGCGAACTGGCGGATGCCTGGATATCCGCGCATGGGGGAAGCTGAGGGTTCAGCCAAACACCACCTTTTCCTCGCCGAACCAGAGAGGGGAGCGGGTGAAGTCGATGAATTTGCGTTCATCTTCATAGAGCTCGCGGCCCGCGGCCATGCCTTCCGGGCTTGTGGTGGCGGCGGCGAGGTCTTCCATGCT
>ENA-UOVV01002266-UOVV01002266.1-compost-metagenome-genome-assembly--contig:-NODE-2266-length-11328-cov-4.735652_pt1 | contig 11328 bp, 11 predicted proteins | sample MGYA00238155_ERZ761577 | MGnify/ENA primary metagenome ERZ761577 (study PRJEB28898, sample SAMN06268775) | compost metagenome | isolation source: Emeryville, CA | place: USA:Emeryville, CA | collected...
CAGTCCACCAAGTCCTCCAGCTCCGCCGCCAGCGAGCGCATCAGGCCGCCGGGCAACACCAGAATCCGCCCCTCCACCTGCAGCTCCACCTGTCCCTCCAACTGCATACGGTTGAACAGGCGCAACTGCTCCAGCAGATCCAGCAACTCATATCGCTCGCCCTGGGCCTCCAACGCCAGCGCCACCCGCCAATCCGCCTCGCCCTGCTCCACCGCCACCGTCCAATTGGCCGGCGCGATATAGGCGTGGCGAAAACCGGGGGCGAAGTGAAAATCCACCTCCGCCTCCAGCGCCGATCGATGCTCCAGCAACAGCGCCTGCCAGGCGGCTTTATCCTGCGGACGCCAACTGCCGCGCACAGAGCCTTGCGCAACCCGGCCCTGCAAATGCGTTTGCAGATAATCCGCCACGCGCTGATAGGCTGCGAGCTCGTCTGCCTCCCGATGCGCTACCGCCAGCAACCGCTCGCCATTCCAGAACGAACTGGCCGCGCCCGCATCGGCAAAGCGGCGGGTAAAACAGATAGCGTCGGACTCGTAGCAAAAAGCCAGCGTCAGCGCATCCAGCCAGCGACCATCCGCCTGCGCGGCGGATTCGCACACCAGCACCGGCCGCAGATTCGCGGCGATGCTTGTACTGGGCAGCTCCGCCGGCAGAGGCAAACCCAAACCGCGCCAGCGTGGCGCCGTCGCTTGCATAAATTCAGCGAGATTCTCCGGCTGCAGCACGCCCGCACTGCCGACCTCCGCCAGCGCCTGTTGCGTCAAACCACTCTGGCAGGGCCGCAGCTGATTGCCCTCCACCACCACGCCGATATCGCCACCGGCCAACGGCCAAAAGCGCCCGGCAGAGGCATGGCGCCAACTTAACGACTGCGCGCCCTCGGCGGAAATGCGCCAAACCGGCTGCACCGCACAGGGCTCGCCCCAGCTCAGCGCCTTATCGGCAAGGCTAAAAAAGCACTTCTCCGTCGCCAACAGCAGCCGCAAAAACGCCATATCCGCATCCCGGCAAAACCCCGCCGCGCGCCCGCTCCAATCCCCCGCGAGCAAATGCCGCAATACCGCAATATCCGCCGGAATCGTAAAAGAAGGCGGCTGATTGAGATGCGCCTGCTGCGCCGCATAAGCCTGCTCCAACTCACGCACCCGGCCGTTTTCCAGATGCGCCAAATGCATCGCCAGATACAGGCCATCGTCCTGCCAACTCAGGAGATAACAAAGCTGCAAACCGCCGGTGGCTACGGGGTTTTGCTTTTGGCGGAGTTGGGCTAGGAAACTCATGCGAAAGACGATGCTGCCTAAAAAAATGGGGGGTGCATTCTAGCCGATGTGGGGAGGTGATGGGGTTGGGTGGTGCGAGCTGGCGGTTTTGCGGATTTGGTGGCTGCGCGAAGCGCATCTCATTTCATTCGAGCGTTTAAAAATTGTTGAAAATTCCACCGTGTAATGGGACGAGGCGGAACTATGCTTGGTTTTGGGCTTTGTATTTTGTCTAGTCGCTGTGGGTCCAGGGAGGCTCAGTCTTAACATGTGTTCCACAATAAAGACATGCGAAGACGAATGCGGAAAGTGCTCCATCGAATTCACATGCATATCAAGGAATACAGATCTTACAACCTTGGACCGCGGCATAACGCACGCGCAACACACCATAGGCCTGTCACGAACTGGAACATGAGATGAAAAAGTGGTGGAAAAATGTCAGTGATTGGACTGGCGAAACAATTATTAAGTATTCACGAAGATTTAACGCACCATTTATCGGGGCTTTACTTCTCGCCCTTCCTCAAATCTCTGGATGCGCTGCGCTGTTCTGGCTGAGCTTCAGCAGATACACATCTGATATTAATCCTATCCTGGCCATTTCGTTCGCTTCCGCAACTTTTATCTTGGCGGCAATGCAAGCTTTTCTGGCAACTGACCACTTAATTCAAAAATTTAACCAAATTAGAAACGCATAAAATTATATAACTTTTCAAAAACCCAAAATAAAACAATGAATATCACTAAAATAGAGATACATAACATCAAAGGTATTGGAAGAAGATCTTTTCAATTTGACATATTGCCAAACAAGCCAAACATCTTGGTAGCGCCAAACGGATTCGGAAAAACATCATTCGCAATTGCATTTAAGTCATTAAAAAGCAAAAGAATAGAACTTGAAGAAAAATATTACTTCAATAACAACGCAGAAAACCGTCCCGCTTTATTCATTACACTTACTACAGGAGACGTACTTTCGGCGGATGACAATCAAAATGCGATTTCAGATCACTTCGATGTATTCGTGATCAATAACCAGACCGAACCAAAATCTAAAATTCAGAAATTTAACGGAAAACCCTTCACCAGACCCACCCTCGACATAGTAACCACAACATTAATTCAGACCATCCCACCCAAAGCGGACTTTGATTATAATTCAGCTAAAATGAAGATCGATTTTGGATCAAACGGGACAAGACTACTGGAAAATATTTCCAATTTATTTCGCAACTGCAAACTATTTAATAGAATAGATAACGAAATTGACTTCGGAAAATTTAAATCAGCAAGCTTTCTTAAGTCTTTTGAGCCATCAAGAACTCAAATTAACCAACAAATTGGAACTGGCGCAGCAATAAAAGCTTGGATGAACCAACATATCGTCCCAACCTTGAGAAATATCGATGAACTGAAAAAATTAGCCGATATAATCTTCAGTTTTGGTTTTCAGGAGGCACAAAACGAGGTCGATTCATACTTGGCAGCATGGCAAATCATTGTCGTCCGAAAGAACATGGGAAATAACTATAAAAAAGCATATAAGCACTTATGCTACATCGAAGAAAAAGCAGATCTCACGAAGACAATTGAAGCCCTCAACCCCGTTAGAGATAGGTTTGACATAAGACCAGAAGTAGACGGCAATAGCTTGGTTGTTAAGTGGCCAAAGGCACATGAAATATCAAACGGGCAAAGAGATATCCTTACATTTATAGCCCTACTATTGAAATCTCGTCGCAACCTCAAAAAGAATGACTGCATACTAGTCATAGATGAGATATTCGATTACATGGACGACGCAAACTTAATAACATTCCAATATTATGTATCAAACTTCATCAACGAGATGAAGCGAAAAAAGCGCAGGATATTCCCCATCCTTTTAACCCACCTAGACCCTCTATTCTTTAACCACTTTTGCTTTAATGACACTAAAATTAATGTTAACTACCTGAAACATATAAATATCAAACCCAACAAGCACATATTGAATCTTATTTACAAAAGAGATGATCCAAAAATAAAGACAATTGTTGACGCATACTTTTTTCACTTTCACCCATCAAATGAAGGCATTGACCTCACGACAGCATTCAAAAATTTGAAACTTAATGCCGACTGGGGGACACCAGATAAATTTCACAAAAAAGTATTTAGAGAGGTTCGTCGTTATCTGTATGAAAATCCAACAGAATTTGATCCGTTAGCAATTTGTTTCGGGGTTAGAACACACATAGAGAGACTCGTATATGAACAGATAGCCGATCAAAATAATAAGCAAATTTATATACAAAACACTCATGGAACAAAAAACAAACTTCTTTTTGCACAAAGCATCGGCATTCAAATCCCAGAAACATATTTTTTGCTAGGCATAATATACAACACCTCATTACACCTAACAGAAGGACAAGACATATCAAGACCCCTTGCAATAAAATTGGAAAACGACACTATAAAGAAGATGATAAAAAACATCTTTCATAAATAGAAATTTTTTCATGAGCACTTGTACTTTTCTTGCCCAGATTACCGTCATCTCGCGAAGTGGGAATCCAGCTTCTCAAGCTCGAAGAATTGGATCCTCGCTTTCGCGAGGATGACAGTCTTGTCACTCATGCGCTCGGCTCTACATGAGCATCAGAACGCAAAAGTCGAATATGGTACGGGCCGAAGGGAGTTCGACTTCGCTCGCTCCGCTGATTTATTGCACCTAAAAGATCTCAAAACACCCCGAGCCCTTATGCTCACCTATCCGCTGTCGAATATTGCAAATCGCATCGCAAGTGCTCTGAACCGAGCCAGGCTAATCAACGCTGCAACAGCGCTAGGAACGGATGGCATAAGTGCAATAGTATAGGAACCCAAAAAAGTGATCCTGTCGTCGTAGCCTTGCAGCCCCAGGGGAATGCCTGGAAGGATCCGGTATAAAATTCGAACGCGTTACCCAAGAGGATTGGTCATGAAATGCTCGCTCCAACATCTCGCCACAGCGGTTGCTTGTTTCTTCGTTGTATTAATCTCCGCCTGCTCAAACAGCTCTTCAGAAATCACAGAGTTCAGCGAGAGCGATAAGCAATCTGCCGAACAGGTAGAGCACATTGGCTTGGAGCTTGGAATCGATGATCCGACGGTATCCTTGTCTGAGTTTCGCGTATTCGCTGGTGCAAATAGCTATGCGGACACCGGGCTGGTGGTAGAGCTGAGCGGAGAGGTGGTGGCAGGCGAGCTGGAGAAGTCGCTGTGGGTCCAGCGGACTGGCCCGCGCAGCGACATATTCGAAGCATCCGCCAACAGTGCTTTGGTACTGATTCCAGAAGTAACGACGCCGACTCCTTTGACATTCGCGTTTTTAGCCGCCGATAAAAATGGCAATGTAGCGGAGGATATTAAAGTCATTACCGCCCTACCCGTGCCGAAGCCATTTAATGTCCTGACGAATTATCTTCGCGGCGAATCCCTTCAGATCCGCTTGTCCATCATTCCCACCGACCTCGCCAACGCACCTTCAGCCTTACGATTTTTCACGCAGGATGGCACAGCTAAAGCCGAAGAAGATTTTATTGCCGCCGATGGCGAGATAGCGCTGGAAGGCTCCACAGGCTCCATTGTCATCCAGGCGCCGATTATCTCCGGTGCAAATGCCAAATATTTTTTGCTGAACTTAGTATCGGATCAGCAGACTCAGAGCGTGGCGGTGGTGATTCCGGCCGACTCCGAGACGGGATCTTCCAGCTCATCTTCTTCAAGTAGTTCATCCAGTTCGAGCAGTTCCAGCTCATCTTCAAGCTCCAGTTCATCGTCAAGCTCCAGCAGCTCGGGTATTCCCACAGGATTGGCGGGTACGTGGCATCAGGTCGGAATAGAAAATTCAGAATCCGTGCTGTTTTTGTTTGCCGACAGTCGATTTGCACTTGTTGAATACTACGGTGAAGAAAGCGGCGCTTTCGAGCTGGGGACTTTTGCTTCGGACGCAGACGCAACGAATATTGCTCTGCAAGTTGAGTATAGAAATCAGAATGGTGAAGAGGTGCCGCCGCTGTTGACACAGCATACTGCTCGACTCGTTGATGGGCAGCTGCTGGTAGACCAGATGCAATTTTCATTTATCCCTTTGGTTGGCGAGACTTCCGATTCTGTTGTTTCAGGCTGGTCGATGAACATGACCAACATGGTCGCCGCGCTTGCGTTTACCCCCACCCACTACTTTTTCTTCCAGTATTCCGAAGCGACTGAAAATGGCTGGCCAGGTATGGAATTTGGCACATATACCCTTAACACCCAAATTCATGAGGTGGATTTTGTCACGATTGCTAATACTGACGGCGAATGGGGTCTGTCTCACCCGTGCGCGGTGTTGGATGTGCAAGGCATAAATAATCTCGCATGTGGGCCGGAAGGGAGAGATATTGTCCAGACACTTGAAGTTTTCGATGGTTATCTCACCTTTGTGAACGAAGCCAATAATTTAGCTGAGCGGAGGGAAAACCCGTATTTGTTTACGAAGGTAAACGGCGATGATTTGCGATTCCATAAGACAAATATGGCAGACACTACAGAATACGTAGTGTTTTATGACAACCAGGAATGTCCGTCTCCAGGATGGCAAATAGAGCGCTTATATTTTGGCGAAGATTCTTATTCTCTTGAATTGTGTGATGGAACGGTCGAAAACGGCAACTACGAAATCCTTTCCTCCGGCATACTCGCGATTAGCTGGGAAGGCGGCGAGGAATATATCCAGCGCTTATCTTATTTGGATTCCAATTCTATTTGGGTCGGATGCTGGGCCCAATCGGAAGAGGAAACAACGCGTTGCACAGAAGATTCATTGGTGTATGTTTTTGGCTCGCAAACAGATGCTGAGGAATTTATTCGAAGGAACCAAGTACAGTAGGAGGGGAAATGGTCGAATCAAGGGGCCAGAGCACTTAAAATTTTATTGCCCCGCATACCATCATTCCCGCGAGAGCGGGAATCCAGCTTCTCCAATGCGTCGAAAATATGGATCCCCGCTTTCGGAGGATGACAGTCTTGTCACTCGTCTGCACGGCTCCATATGAGCATCAATATAGAAAAAGTCGAATATGGTACGGATCGAAGGGAGTTCGACTTCGCTCACTCCGCTTGATTTATTGCACATAACCGTGACTGGATGCCTCACCGACGAGAATTAAAAGTCAGTTAAAGCGACAGGCGCCCAAACAAGGGAGAAACTTTGCGCTCCCTTAAACCTCTAATAAAACCAATCCCCCGAAACTCTGAGGTGCACAATGGCCGGTGGCTGGACTCGTGATGGCGCCGTTCAAGATCAGATCGACGCAAGTATTGACGACGCAGTAAAGAAAGCTCGTAGCCTTATCCCAAGCGGTGAGAGCCTCACCCATTGTGAAGAATGCGGCGCAGCCATACCCGACGCACGGCAGAAAGCGGTACCGGGCGTGCGTTTATGTGTGGCGTGTCAGTCCGAGCTGGATGAGGAGCTGAAGAGGACCAGCGGCGGGATAAATCGCAGGGGGAGCAAGGATAGCCAGTTGCGGTGATGGTGCCCGTCTAAATGCGTTAAATTACCCTCCTTCCCTATTCCTATCTTCAAACTGAACTTTGCGTAAAATAATCCCCTCCTTTTGTTTCCATCCTCATTTTTAAGGTTTGATTATGGCCATCATTGTTGCAGGAAGATTAACCATTAAACCGGGACGGCGAGATGAATTTGTCGCGAGATCAATTGACGCCGTGGAGCAAGCCCGAGCCCATGATTCCTGCGAAGACTTCTCTGTCTCTGCCGACCCGGTCGATTCCACGCGCGTGAATATTTTCGAAAAGTGGCAAAGCAGAGCTGCTTTGGATGCATTCAGGAATGCGGGACCAGAGTCGGACTTGTTTGATCTCGTCGAGTCCTTCGATACGAATGAATATGATGTTTGACGTTAAGAATTGAGCAGCCCTGAAAACTTACAGACCAAGGAGCATGGTTCCGACCTTATATTAGAGCATTTCACCCAGGCCAGCCTTCAAATATATATACCTTCAACCCCCATTTAACTGCCAGCAACAGCCTTTAAACCCGTTCAAAGTTGATGTAAGCTCGGCACCCAGTTTCAACAACCCAAGGAAGAACTGTATGAATGCTCCCGCCACCCATCCGTTACCCGAAGATGCCAAAAACCAGAGCAGTATCGATAGGATTATTTTCCTACCGAAAACACTGGCTGAGCGCCAAAAAATATTCGATGCCGGTCTAAATGAGATGAAACGGCAAGGATTGCCTAGCGACATCACAATTGTGCCACGCTTAGAAGAGATTCAAGTTGGATACATCAATGCGTTAGGGCAGTACGAATACAGAGATACCATCAAAGATCCAAAACGCGCAGAAGCCGCTTTAAAAGCAAACCCCAAGTGGTTTGCTGCAGACGGTGTTTATCATGGAAAAGGCAAAATATCGATTTTTGCTACAGCTACCTCCGCAAACACCAGATTAACTGTAGTGGCCAATAGCTTGTTGGAGTTGAAACTCAGTTCGGGCATGGGCTTCCATTTAGTCTTAACAAGTATTGAGAATGTTATTCAAACGATCGCCCATGAGGTCGCACATCACAACAAACTCGGGCACGGCGATGTTGCTTTATACAACTGCGAATTCCTCGCCATCAAAAATTACAGGTCTCGCCAATGAAGAACCTTCTGCATTTTTTTTCCACGCAGCTTGCAGCCAACCAGCTTAGGAAACTATTGATCTTGCCCTTTGCCATTTCGATAATGGCAGGATGTGGAATTTATAAACCCGCATCACCTTTACCGGACGGCGCGCCGGTTAATCATGCCATTAAGCATCCAGTGGAGCGCCATGAAAAATTATCGCTGGAAAAGCTACGCTTGCTCGGCTTTGCCCCTCAGGTGATTGATATGGGTGATAAAGAATATGGGATTTACATCACTCAGAATGGTGAAATCAAAAGAGCGATAAATACCGGAAAAATCCGTATCAACTTTAGTCTCTGGGACGCTAACGACAATTTTGTTTTGGCCATCCCCGCCGCCGCAGATGATGCCTCACCTTTTATCGTTGTCGAAGGATATCAACTTCGGATAGCACTGATTCCTACGGAAATTTATGAAGGCCTGAAGCCAGGCACCAGTTATATCACTAGCCTGAACTCTCGGCAGGCAGACAAATAGCGCCGCCTAAAGCAAATGGACTGACCTCGGAATTAATGGGAACAGATTTATTTCCACTATGTCGGCGGATTGAACTGCCGGTGTAATATTCCCCACCTAAGGGCCTCAGGCTCCGCGCGACGGGGTGGTTGCGCAAAACGGTATTGCTGCTTAGGATTCGCAACTGTTAACATCGCCGCATTCGACTAGCCCATCATAAGGAGATGCCATGAACCAGACCGCTGAAGGAAGCGCTACGAGATCGGACGAAGAGAAATTCCATTCTTTTATACATGCGGCAATTGATAAGCCCTACCAGATCGGTAAGCCACATAAGCGTGAACATAGTAGCCGATGGGCAGACACTATTGTAACGTCGGCTACAAAAAGCATCGCTATCACAGTCCACATCAATTTCAAGAGTCCGAAGTTAGCAGAGACAGAACGCCTAAATTTGATTAGCCTTGCGGCGCAAGGTATAGGCAAATATTGGAGCCGGGATATCACAGTAAATGGATCTTTGTATAAAGTAAGCGTGACCGCGCAACATAAGCCTGATAGCCCACTACCCACAATTCTTAAAATCGAGCAGGGTACGGAAGATTACGGCCGTTCGTTTAATGCTGGCGTCCTTGGGGTGGACGCCCGATTCATTTACAACAAAGGATTTTTCCCTAACACAAAGCTTGCGGATGACGACTTTATGCTGGTTTGTGCACATGAGTTCGGTCATTCGGTGTTAAAAGCTGCGGGCGGCATAAGTCTATCCTGGGGTCATAAAGGGACCACTGGGGTCATTTCCCAGGCTGTAAAAAAATCTACACCTGGATACCCCGCTTCTGGCCCGATAGATCTTATGAAGTACTACGATGATAAGAAGCAGAAGGCAAGTTTTTCTCAGCTCGTCGATGATTCTATTGTTAGTGAAAAAGATTTAATGCGCTTGATTTGGCTCTCAAAGATTCAATGGAAGTGACCATGCCTCTACTTTCTCGTTTATTTCTGATATTCCTGCTTTTAACTTTTGCTGCCTGCAAAGAGCCCGACCCCAGCTTTGTTTTTCTCGAAAACGCCACCGCTGACAGGTTGCAGGTGATAGCTGAATTTGATGGGACTAATACTGCGTCGAAGCCATTGATATTCGAGCTAGATCCGGGTCAGCAAGATGGATGGCGATTTATCTCTGATAAAAAAGAAGCCAAAAGCTTCGATTCCTCTTTTCGTTCGCTATTGATAAGATCCGAAAAGTGCGAACGAAAAATCGAAAGATCGACACTTGCGAAGCAAATTCGTAAGGATGGCGCTTGGATACTTCGCATAGATCAGGCGCTGTTTTCTTGCTGATAATCAAGTGGCGGAGTACTTGAAATTTTATTGCCCCGACTACCGTCATTCCCGCGAGAGCGGGAATCCAGCTTTCACTTGATGAAATAGAATCCGGCACACCGCGCGACATCACCCTGACTGAACTTAGCATCGAGCTTTTTTATCCGTCAGATGCAGAAACGGATGCTTTGCTGCATGGCCTTTCTCAACCTACTTAGGGACACAAATTCGACGCTGCAGCAGTGGGAGACTTCTACAGCTCTGTTTTACTCATTTCCGGTGAAACGGTTAGGTCGCCGGGCATCACCGCTGCGCGACCGTTAGCTTTTTCAGCACTCTCGCCACACAATCAGGAGGCATTACCAGCATGAAAATTGTCGGAAATATTATCGCCGGAATAATAATGGTGCTCGCAATCCAGGGATGCAAAACCGATAACACAAAGCACGAAGCCATCACGGAACAAGTAAGCGCCGCGAAAGAACTGGTCATCAAAGGCCAAGTATCGGTACCGCTACCTGAGGCTTATGAGAAAGTAATTCTCGAAGAGAACTCCATGGTAATTACCGCCGAAAAATACACGGTCGTTTATCGATGGATAGAGCAGCAAGAAATAGAATTTATCGGCTCGAATAAATCGCCATACGACTTCTTCGAAAGTGTTTTCAACAACCCGACATCTGATGAAGAAAAGAGGTTTCTAGAAGGTCTTCAATATGAGGTTAAGAGAGCAAACTCATTAAATTCACTTAATTTCTATTACTTTGACAACGGCCGCGGCCGACAAATCTATATCTTGTCGGAGGCATTAAGCTTTGTTGTAGAAGTTACCTATAGAGGCGAGGCTTATCACCACTACATCGATAGCGTTATTAAGCACTCTAAACTTTCTTATTCCGAATAGGTTCGACTAGCAAGGAGCCTGGCACGGAGTGGGCTTTATCCTGCCACCCTACCCGCTCTTTTCCTACAACATCATGCACTTGCGGAGTCTGTCTTGATGACTTGCCCCCGTGCTAGCATCGCACAGATTTATTTATCAACCCCGACAGGACGCAAAACTGCAACAAGGAGCCATCAATGAACAGCGCTTACGAAACACCTCAATCAGTAGATTTTCATACGAATGATCAGCAGATCAAAAAGCCGGGAATTATCCTAATAACCTTTACCGTCTTGTTTACGGTGCTGGCATTTTCAGGATCGTTTTTAAATCAACTTTTGGCCACAGGTCTTGTGGCGAGCGGCGTGGGCGGCGGGCTAGCACCACTTATATTGGGGGGCTTTGTCGTCGGAATTTTTCAGATTGGCAAGGGCTTTAGAAACAGAAGCTCCCGCTACAAAATATTCCTTTTCTGCCAGATTTTCTTTTTTATCAGCCTCTCGATTAGTGTGCTCGGCCAATTTGACCGGTAGAATTGAGATTTTTTCTACAGCCCACCTCTGCAAACACCAGATAGCCGTGGTTGCCAGCAGTTTATCGGAGTCTATTTTTAAATTGCAGCGAGTTCGACTCGGCTCAATTTGCATTTAAAAAACCACCCCCGCCTTCGGCGTACCCCTCCGGAGG
>ENA-UOVV01002267-UOVV01002267.1-compost-metagenome-genome-assembly--contig:-NODE-2267-length-11323-cov-4.476748_pt1 | contig 11323 bp, 9 predicted proteins | sample MGYA00238155_ERZ761577 | MGnify/ENA primary metagenome ERZ761577 (study PRJEB28898, sample SAMN06268775) | compost metagenome | isolation source: Emeryville, CA | place: USA:Emeryville, CA | collected...
GCCCCACCAGACCATAGGCATCCACCACCGGCTGGCCGATATAGACGCCATCTTCGGTGCCGCGGTTGATCATCACCTTGTGCTTCATGGGATCGGGGGACACGCCGATTAATTCAGCGACCAGAACCCGGTCTTCAATGGTGTCAGCGGAATTGAGCAGCTGGCGCAGGCGGGTGTTTTCCGCCGTCAACGAGGCCATCTGCTGCAGTTTGCGTTTGAGCACCAGCACTTCAGTGCGCAGTGCTTTGTTTTCTTCCTGCAGGTCCACCTTGGAGGCGAGACGGTCTTCCGACCAGCGGCTGACCTGCCCCGGAATATCGGTGACCCAGTAGAGCGGAATGGTGAAATCGCTGACCCGCTGGCGCACGCCATCCAGCCAGTCGGTTTTGCTGTAAATCAGCGCGATAGCGAGGGCCAGCAGGGCCAGCACCGTGAGCCTTGCTCCCGGAGACGGACCCTTGGCAAACATGGGTTTGATAGGCGGACCTCAGCGCAGGGAAATATCAGTAATGGAGATGGATAGCGCGGCTATCCATGAGTTCCATAGCTTTACCGCCGCCGCGGGCGACACAGGTGAGCGGATCTTCCGCCACCAGTACCGGCAGACCGGTCTCTTCCATCAACAGACGGTCGATATCGCGCAACAGCGCGCCGCCGCCGGTCAGCACTATGCCGCTTTCGGCGATATCAGAAGCCAATTCAGGCGGAGATTGTTCGAGAGTGCTTTTGACTGCCTGCACGATACCGGAGAGCGGCTCCTGCAGAGCTTCAAGAACTTCGTCGCTGTTCAGAGTGAAACTGCGCGGCACCCCTTCGGCGAGGTTGCGACCGCGGACATCGATCTCCAGCACTTCACTGCCGGCGAAGGCGCAGCCGATTTCTTTTTTGATGCGCTCGGCGGTAGCGTCGCCGATAACCGTGCCGTATTTGCGGCGCACATAATTCACAATCGCTTCGTCAAAACGGTCGCCACCGATACGCACAGAATCCGACAACACCACACCGTTAAGAGAAATAATCGCGATTTCCGTAGTTCCGCCGCCGATGTCCACCACCATGGAGCCGGTGGCTTCTGCCACTTTTAAACCAGCGCCGATTGCCGCCGCCATAGGCTCTTCTATCAAGCGCACTTCGCGCGCGCCAGCGCCGAACGCGGATTCGCGAATCGCTCGTTTTTCTACCTCGGTGGACAGACAGGGCACACACACCAAAACGCGCGGACTGGGCTGAAACCAGCTGTTTTCATGCACTTTGCGGATGAAATGCTGGAGCATTTTTTCGGTGACTTGGAAGTCGGCGATAACACCGTCTTTGAGTGGGCGAATGGCGGTGATATTTCCGGGGGTACGGCCAAGCATACGCTTCGCTGCCATGCCCACTGCTTCGACGGATTTCTGGCCGTTGTGATTGCGAATGGCAACAACTGAAGGTTCGTTAAGAACGATGCCGCGCTCGCGCACGTAAATCAGGGTATTGGCGGTGCCCAGGTCAATAGAAAGATCGTTGGAAAAAATTCCGCGCAGACGTTTAAGCATAGTGGTGGAGAAACCTTATTTTTGATGTCAACCCGGTGAGAGGGCGGGTATTCCGCTGGTCGCTGTTGTTTGTGTCCGGTTCTACCGTTATTTGCGTCCGGATTTACATGGAAAACAATGCGGAATGGTAAATCGGGGCACTCTAGCAACGCCGGGGATTTAGAGCAAGGCGCAAATGTGGTAACTTAGCGCGCCTTATAAATCCCACACAGTATAGATGAAATTTAACGTGCGACCGCCGCCGTGAGCGCTGTGCGGTGACCGCGCAGGAGAATTACGGTGGACCGTTCCGAAATCGAAAAATTAGCGCATTTGGCGCGTCTGGAAATTAGCCCGGACGCCCTCGACGAAGTCGCGAGCCGCATCAGCAATGTGCTCGCGCTGGTGGATCAGCTGCAGGCATTGGACACCGCTCATGTGGAGCCCATGGCCCACCCCCTCGATGCGGTGCAAAGACTGCGCGCTGACACCGTGACCGAACCCGATTGCCGCGATGCCTATCTCGCCATCGCGCCCGCCACCGAAAATGGCCTTTATCTCGTCCCCAAAGTCATCGATTAAATTTCCCGCGGCCAATGCCGCGCAGCGGATATTCAGCTCATGCACAATCTCACCATCGCACAAATGATCCGCGAGCTGCGCCGGAAATCTTTTTCCAGCGTGGAATTGACGGAGCATTTTCTTCAGCGCATCGAACGCCTGGACAGCCAGTACAACAGCTTCGTTTCCATCACCCGCGATCAAGCCCTCGCCCAGGCGCGCGCAGCGGATGCACGTCTGGCTGCGGATAATGCACCGGCGCTTTGCGGCATTCCCCTCGCGCATAAAGATATTTTCTGTACCAACGGCGTGCGCACCAGCTGCGGCTCCAAAATGCTCGATAATTTTGTGCCGCCTTACGACGCCACCATCGTGGAAAATTATTTGCGCGACGGCGTGGTGATGTTGGGCAAAACCAATATGGATGAGTTCGCTATGGGCTCCTCCAACGAAACCAGCTATTACGGTCCGGTGAAAAATCCCTGGGCGCTGAATTGTGTACCCGGCGGCTCCTCCGGCGGTTCCGCTGCCAGTGTCGCGGCGCGTATCGCCCCGGCAGCTACCGCGTCAGATACCGGCGGCTCAATTCGCCAACCCGCCAGCTTGTGCGGCATCACCGGCATCAAACCCACTTATGGCCGCGTGTCGCGCTGGGGCATGATCGCCTTTGCCTCCAGTCTGGACCAAGCCGGTCTTATGACCCGCACAGCAGAAGACGCCGCTCTGCTGCTCAACACTATGGCGAGCTTTGACGGCAAAGACTCCACCTGCGTCGATGAACCCATTCCGGATTACACCGCTAATCTGAATCAATCCATCAGCGGCCTGAAAATCGGTCTGCCCAAAGAATATTTTGGGGAAGGATTGAGCGAAGGCACCGCGCGCGCGGTGGAAGAAGCAGTGAAAACCTTTGAAAAACTCGGCGCTACTGTGCACTCCATCAGCCTGCCCCACAGCCATATCGCGGTGCCAGCCTACTACGTGATCGCACCGGCGGAATGCTCCGCCAACTTGAGCCGCTTCGACGGTGTGCGCTACGGCTACCGCTGCGAAAATCCGCAGAATCTCGAAGATTTGTACAAACGCTCACGCAGCGAAGGCTTCGGCGAGGAAGTGAAGCGCCGCATCATGGTCGGCTGTTATGCCCTCTCCGCCGGTTTCTACGACGCCTACTACGCCAAGGCGCAAAAAGCGCGACGACTGATCCAGCAGGATTTTGTCGATGCCTTTAAACAGGTGGACGTGATCATGGGGCCGACGTCGCCCTCTCCCGCATTTGAATTTGGCTCCAAAGGCAAAGACCCGGTGGCCATGTATCTGGAAGACATTTACACCATCGCCACCAACTTGGCGGGTCTGCCGGGCATGTCGATCCCCTGCGGTTTGGTGGACAACAAGCCAGTCGGACTGCAGATCATCGGCAATTATTTCGCCGAGGCGCAGATGCTCAACGTTGCGCACCAGTTCCAGCAAAACACCCAATTTCACGAACTGGCCCCCGCCGGTATTCAATAAAGGTACAACGTAATGGAATGGGAAACCGTCATAGGTCTGGAAGTTCACGTCCAGCTGGCCACCCGCTCAAAAATGTTTTCCGGCGCGAGCACCGCTTTCGGGGCTGAGCCCAATACCCAGGCTTGCGCCATCGATCTCGCCATGCCCGGCACGCTGCCGAGCGCCAATGCCGAAGCCTTTCGCATGGCCACCATGTTTGGTCTCGCCATCAACGCGGAGATCAATCGCCGCTCCATCTTCGAGCGCAAAAATTATTTCTATCCCGATCTGCCCAAGGGTTATCAAACCACGCAACTCGCACGCCCCATCGTCGGCGCCGGTTATCTCGATATCACCTTAAGCAGTGGCGATACCAAACGTGTGCGCATTCACCACGCTCACTTGGAAGAGGACGCGGGTAAATCGCTGCACGAAGATTTTCACGGCATGTCCGGTATCGACCTCAACCGCGCCGGCACACCGCTGATCGAAGTGGTCACCGAGCCGGATATGCGCTCCGCGGAAGAAGCGGTCGCTTTCGCTAAAAAATTGCACGGGTTGGTGACTTCCCTGGGAATTTGTGACGGCGAGATGTCGCAGGGTTCCATGCGTTTCGACGTAAACATCTCCATCCGCCCCAAAGGCGAGGAAAAACTCGGCACGCGCACCGAAACCAAAAACCTCAACTCATTTAAATTTATGGAAGAGGCCATAGAGCTGGAAATCGAACGGCAAATTCATGTGCTCGAATCCGGCGGCAAAATTGTGCAGGAAACTCGCCTGTACAACGGCGATACCAAAAAAGCGCGCGCCATGCGCAGCAAGGAAGACTCCAACGACTACCGTTACTTCCCCTGCCCAGACCTACTGCCGGTAGTACTCGACGAAGCCTATATTGAAGACGTGCGCCGCCAGATGCCGGAGTTGCCGGAAGCCAAGCGCGCCCGCTACATCGCCGACCTTGGCCTGCCGGAATACGACGCGGGCATTCTCAGCGGCGACGCGGCTACCTCCGCCTATTTTGAAGAAGCTGCGCGTCTGTCCGGCCAACCAAAACTGGCTGCCAACTGGGTGATGGGTGAGATCGCGGCGCAGCTGAATCGTCAGGAAATCAGCATTCGCCAGTGCCCGATCACTGCCGCGACGCTCGCCGGGCTGATCAAGCGCCTGGAGGACGGCACCATCTCCAGCAAAATGGCGAAAACTGTATTTGAAGCCATGTGGAACGGTGAAGGCGACGCAGACACTGTGATCGAAACCAAAGGCTTGAAACAGGTGTCGGATTCTGGCGCGCTGGAAAAAATCGTCGATGACATCATCGCGAACAATCCGCAGCAGGTGGCGAACTACCGCGGCGCAGCGGAAGACAAACGCCCGAAAATGCTCGGCTTTTTTGTTGGCCAAGCGATGAAGGCCTCCAAAGGCCAGGCGAACCCGCAGGAATTGAACAGAATATTGCTGGAGAAATTGGGAGGCTGAAAAAGCCTCAATCTCCACTTTCAAATTGCTGATACAGGATTATTTATGACTCTGAAAAAAGATAAAGCCAAAGTTCTCGGTGAACATTTTGACGACGACCGCATCCGCACCTTTTTAAATGTGGAACCTTACGGCGGCTTGGAACACGACTACTGCGCCCTGGAAAAAGCCTACCGCGGCATGAACGCGGAGAACTTTGCGACCTTTACGCGCTTTTTTGTCGAGGCTGGCCACAACATCAATGCCTCCAACGGCGAAGGCAAAACCTTTCTGCAAGTGATCAGCGCTCATCGTCATGCAGAAGAATATATCGACGCCCTTAAAGCGGCCGGAGCCAAAGACGACGGGGCGAACTGATTCGCCCTCCCATGCACTCTGAGTTATCCCGCAATAATCTCGCATCCGGCGCCCGCTATTTTATCCGCGGGCTAAGCCTGCTCTTACATCCGCGCCTGCGCTGGTTTGTGTTGGTGCCTATCGCGATTAATTGTCTGCTATTCGTCGCTCTCACCACCTTCTTATTGCAATATTTTGATCAGTTGGCGAATTGGCAATTACCGCTGCCGGAAATTTTTCAGTTTCTCGAAAAAACCCTGAAATGGGTGGCGTGGTTTCTGATTGTGGTGGTAGTACTGATCGCTTACGGCTACTCGTTCAATATCATCACCACTATTTTTGCCGCACCTTTTTACGGTCTTCTCTCGCAGAAGACAGAAGAATTGGTCACCGGCATACCTGTCGAGGACGAGCCGCTACTGAAAATGGTGGTGCGCACTGTGCTGCGCGAACTGCAAAAGTTGGTGTATTTCATCACCCGCGGAATTTTTATTTTTCTGGTGATGCTGCTGCTTGGCCTCACGTTTATTCTGAATATTTTTGTTCCCGTAGTAGGCACTTTATGGAGCGCCTGGTCCATGGCGATCCAATATGTGGATTACGCGGCGGACAATCATCAAACCAACTTTGTCCTGCTGCGTAAAATGCTGCGCAAACGCCGTTATAGCAGTGTTGGTTTTGGCGGCACCGTGATGTTGTGCAGCATGGTGCCCGTGCTTAACATCATCGCTATGCCAGCCGCCGTTATCGGCGGCACGTTGTTTTGGGTAAATGAAATAAAAGGCCTGAAAGTGCTGCCGGAACATCTCGACAATTAATAGCGAATCGCTCGCTGTCTTTTTCTAACACATAAAAAAATGCCTCTCCTAGGAGAGGCATTTTTTCGTATTGGGAACAATAGAACCTAAATCAACGACGCGGCGGTCGGCGTTTGTGGCCGCCGGAGTGATGCTGGCGGGAGGCGCGGCGGTCTTCCGCGTGCTGAGCATCCAACGCTTTCTGCTGTTCCGGCGGAATCGCTTTCAGAAGATTTTCCGGCGGCTGTTCGCAGCGGATGGGATGGCCCAATAACACCTCAATTGCCGGCAGACGGAAAGCGTCATCCTCACAGGCAAAACTGATGGAAGTGCCGCGACTGCCCGCCCGTCCGGTGCGTCCGATACGATGCACGTAATCCTCGGGTTCCTCCGGCAGGGTGTAATTCACCACGTGGGAAACATCGTTGATATGAATTCCGCGACCGGCAACATCGGTGGCGACCAACACTTTAATCTGGCCATTCTTAAACGCATCCAGGGTTTTGACACGTTTGTTTTGATCGATTTCACCGGAGAGCAGACCGGCTTTGAAACCCAAACTGCGCAATGCGCCAAACAGCTTGCGGCACTGATCGCGGCGGTTGGCAAATACCATCAGGCTGTCCACATCCTCCTGCAGCAGCAGGTTGAACAGCATAGTGTCCTTCTCATCGGCAGCCGCCAGATAGACATGCTGCTCCACCGTGTCAGTGGCCACCGAAGTGGGCTCGATCTCTACCCGCGCCGGCTCGAACATCCACTGGTCGGCGAGATTCAAAACGTCGGAAGAGAAAGTGGCGGAGAACATCAGGGTCTGGCGATTCTCCCGGCGCGGCGTCAATCGCACTATGCGGCGCACCTGCGGAATAAAGCCCATGTCGAGCATGCGGTCGGCCTCGTCGATGACCAGCACTTCCACCTGATCCAAAAACACGTCGCCACTGTCGCAGAAATCGATCAGCCGGCCCGGCGTCGCCACCAGAATATCCACCAACTCGCGGTGCAATTGGTTGCGTTGCTTGCCGTAATCCATACCGCCCACCAGTGTGTGGACCTTCAAGCCGGTAAACCGGGTGAGCGCCTTGGCGTCCTCGGCAATCTGCAATACCAGCTCACGGGTAGGAGCCAGCACCAGCGCCCGCGCCTCGCCGGCGTAACGTTCGCCGTCAATTGGGTTGCGCAACAGATCCTCAATAACACTGATCAGAAACGCCGCCGTTTTACCGGTACCAGTTTGCGCGCGCCCCAAGACATCGTGACCCGCCAAACTGTATGGCAGCGACTGGGCTTGAATGGGTGAGCAGTATTGGAATCCGAGGGCTTGAATGCCTCTCATCAGAGGTGCGGAGAGTTGAAAGTCGTGAAAACGGAGTTTGCCCTCAGCGGGCGGAACCTGAAATTGCTCGATGCGCCACTCTTGCGCATCTGCAGGGGAAGATTGTTTCGTCAAATGGTCTACCAACGGTGTTATAGCTATGGCTGAAGTGATCGAACCCCAATCAGGGGTGCGCAATAAACACGCAGTTTAACACGCTGTTCGGGAAATACAGCACCCGGTCGAACGCTCGCAAAATCACCTTCTGTCACCTCCATCAACAGCAACGACACCGCATCCATCACGACGAGCGATAAAGCGTTTCAGCTCGCGCAATCCAAGCTATGATGCCCGGCGTCCAGATTCCCGCACTATCGGGAAGTTTGGCATATACTTAATCACAGCCATAAAAAGCAGGACGCTAATTGCGCTTATTGCGTTAAGCAACTCTCCTTTTTGCAATGCAAAAATCGCAATGTCTTTCACGTCAGTGACCGATAAAGATTACGAATCGACCTAATGGAGGAAATCATGAGCCGCGCCTTCCCACGCATGTCAAACGCAACGAAAAAACCGCTGTGCACCGCCATTTCCCTGATGTGCGCACTCGGCACCGTCAGCGCTTATGGACAGCAGAAAATCCTCGAGGAAGTTATCGTCACCTCACAGAAGCGTGTGCAGACTCTGCAGGAGGTCCCCATCTCGGTCGCTGCGGTAACCGGCGATAAAATCGAAAAAATGGGCGTGGAAAATCTGGAAGATCTCACCGTCTACGTTCCCAATATCCATTTCACCGAAACTGGCCTCAGCACCCAAATGCGCATTCGCGGCATAGGGTCGGATAACAGCCAGGGGTTTGAACAATCCGTTGGTGTTTACAAAGACGGTATTTACCACAGCCGAGCCCAACTGTTCCGCGCACCCATTTTTGATGTGGAACGCGTAGAAGTCATGCGCGGCCCTCAAGGCACCCTTTTTGGAAAAAATGCCATTGCGGGTGCGCTGGACATTATTACTGCCCAACCAACGGATGAATTCGAAGGTAAAATCTCCGGAAGTTACGAAACCGAATTTGAAACCAAAGAAGTTAATGGATATATCTCCGGCCCGCTGAGCGACAACTTACAAGGTCGCATCGCCATGCGTTATTACGACGACCCGGGCTTTATGTTTAACACCACCAAAAATCGCGACGAACCGGACAGCGAAGAAAAATCTGTGCGCGCATCACTGGCTTGGCAACCCAATGACAAATGGGATGTTTTGTTAGTTGCTGAGCACAATGCATTTGATGTTAATGGACGTGCAATCGAAATTACCCAGGATGTCGCATCGGTTTCTACCACCCCACCCCCTGGTGGTGTTGGCGGTCTCACATTCCAACAAATATTAGGCGCGAGCTTTGGTGCCAGTATAGATAGCCAAGCGGACTACAGACGCCAGATTGACTCCCCCGAAATCAGCACCAATAAAATCGATTCTCTGACACTCCGTGCTGACTATCACGTAGGTGATTACACCATCACCTCTCTGACTGGCGGACTGCGCTTTGAATACGACGAAAGTTGCGATTGCGATTTCACACCGGTCAATTTCTTTAGCTTAGACATGTACGAAGACTATGAGCAATTTAGCCAGGAAATTCGTATTGCTTCGCCAGAAGATAAAGCCGTAACCTGGATTGCCGGGGCCTTCTATCAAACTTACGATCAAAGTTTTGACGACGACTTCAACATCCCGGCCACGGGACCGCTCGGGCCATTGGTGGCGTCCCGCGTGATTCCAGCTTATCAGCAACAAATACCTTTCCTGCAATATTCTCCGCTGTTTGCAGGCAGCAGGGTTGCCCGCCGCTTCAATCAAAGCTCCGATATCTGGGCACTATTCGCCGAAGCAACTTGGCATGCGACGGATAGACTGGCTCTTACCTTCGGTGCGCGCTTTACCGAAGAGGACAAGGATGCGGACAAAACCATTAATGTGCAGAGCATTGCGACAGGCAACGTTATTAACGATGCGGATCTTGCCAATGTCTTTGCCTATATTTTCCTGACCGACACAGAACAAGGAACAGGTCACAACGTCTCCGGCTCCAGAAGTGAATCGGCGTTTACACCTGCTTTCACCATCACATTTGATGTCAATGACGACATCATGACTTACGCCAAAATCTCCAAAGGATTTAAAGCCGGCGGTTTCGACCCGCGTACCAACAAAGCATCTCGCTTTGAATTCGAAGAAGAAAAAGTTACTGCCATCGAATTGGGTAGCAAAATGCGCTTTATGGATGGTAGAAGCGAATTAAACGTCGCTTTATTCCATATGGATTATGAAGACCTTCAAGTTAGCCAGTTCGATGGCGCGGTGGGCTTCAACATCGGCAACGCCAATAGCACGATAGTTCAGGGCATTGAAATCGATGGCCGCCTGCAGGTCACCGATTATTTAACTGCAAGCTACGGCGCAGCGGTGCTGGATTTTGAATACGAAGATTTCACCAACGGCAACTGCTATTTCGGCCAAACTCCAGACTCCACTGTTGGCACCGATAGCTTTTGTGATTACACCGGTTTACGCGGTGTCTATACGCCGGAAGTTACCCTCAATGTAGGCCTGCAGTACATCCGTCCGATAGGCTCAATTGAATTTGTTGGCGGCATAGACGCTCAATGGGTCGACAAGCAACAAGTGCATGTCAACCTCGATCCTCGCGGTGAAATTGACGCCTATACCATGCTGGATGCCAGATTGGGGCTTGAAGGAGAGAGTTGGGAAGTTGCGATCTTAGGCAAAAATTTGCTGAACGAGGAAATCATTTCCTATTCCGCCAATGTGCCGCTCTCCGAAAAATTCTTCGAGACCAACACTTATTACAGCTTCCTTCGCCGTCCACGCACCTTAGCTTTGGAAGCCACCTTTAAATTCTGATACAAAAAAGGGAGGGCACCAGCCCTCCCTTATTAATACTTCCTCACCAGCCCCACTTGGATGCCCGCTAAAGCGGCCACCGATTTCAAACTGCGAAAGACCAAATTTAAAGATTCCTTAGCAAATCCAACACCCGACTTTTCAGAAGCGCGTCAGAGATTTGGAACTCTTGATAACCTACAGACTGAAATTTCAGATCAGGCCGACTGAAGTTAATCAATAAAAATCCTTTTTCTCCGGGCCCACCCGCATTCATCGAACGACGGATTTTTAGGTTTTCGCCTGCAATCTCACGCTCCACGTGATTGATACCTGAGGGTAACCCGCCCTCCTTTTCTGAACGCCAAAGCTGATTCTCAATAGAATCTACCGTCCATTTGGCGGCAGCCCTGGGAAACTCGGTTTGGAATACCGAACTACCATCTGGCTCATCCGCTTGAGCGGGAACACGACACGGTGCCTTTACCAAAAAAACCACGTCCTTATCCGACACCAAGAGATACAACGTTTGATATTCAAATATGTATTCTATACAACCAACCAACGAATAATCTTCAGGAAGGCTGTTAATATCAATAAGCATTAATTTAATTCACTTTCATCACGAATGATGATTCTCGAAATGACACTTCAAACTCATAAGAAAAGAAAATACTTAGAGATCTTTTAACATATCCAAAATATGATCTTTAAGAAGCGCATCTGAAAGCTGGATTTCCTGGTATTTTTTTGACTTCAATGTTCGATGTGGGCGACTTAAATTCATCAACAAAAATCCTTTTACACCTGGACCACCCACATTCATCGAACGTCTAATTTTCAGGTGCTCGCCTTCAAAATCACCTTCCACATGGTTTACTCCAGAAGGCAATCCGCCCTCCTTTTCTGAGCGCCAAAGT
>ENA-UOVV01002268-UOVV01002268.1-compost-metagenome-genome-assembly--contig:-NODE-2268-length-11323-cov-3.734114_pt1 | contig 11323 bp, 12 predicted proteins | sample MGYA00238155_ERZ761577 | MGnify/ENA primary metagenome ERZ761577 (study PRJEB28898, sample SAMN06268775) | compost metagenome | isolation source: Emeryville, CA | place: USA:Emeryville, CA | collected...
GTCATCTCCGTTTTTCCTAGTTTAGGGAAATGACACAGATTTATGAACACTACCTGCAATTTTGTAATTTTTGTTCGCTATTATTTTTGATTTGCTGTTGTTCAGCCAAGAACCGCTGCATCGCATCCTCGATTCCTCGCCTAGCAGCATCTTCAGCAGCTCTCTGAATAGCTATTCTCATTGCCTCATATCCTTCGGTGCTTATTTGGGCGCCAGCATGGGTTCCTCTCTTTCCTGTAACGTAGATTTCATCAACTGATTGAGCGAACGTGGGACAATGAAGTGTGGAAAAAGCTAAAAAAAACAGCGAATATCAGTAGTGCCCCGGTTTTGCGATAGACAGAACCGCGCGTTTGAATAACAGCGCCCAAGACCCAGGCATGGGCGTCCCGCAAGGGGAGCCACTGCCGAAGTGCCTCGATAAAGTGACTGGACATGGTTTTCCACGGCGGCTAATTGTTATGGGCAGGTAACTTGGCACAGGGGCTGGCGCCTAGGGAGGGGGATTTGTATTCGGAAGCCGGAAAGCAAAACGGGAAATCTTTCGATTTCCCGTCGGAGGGTAGCACAAAAGGTGCCGGTGGCATTCAATGGGGTGCTTCCATGCCCATTTCCAGTTTGCTCGCTTCCCATCCTCTGCCTAGTCAGTGTTTCCGCTTTATTGTCGTTTTTTATCTTTATTTTCTTCTAGCGCTGGTCAGTCTTGTTATTAGTCTTTTTATTCTTGGTACTTCTTCTCTTGTTATTGTTTTTTGTTGTTATGGTCCAGCTTTCTGTTGTTATTGTTTGTTGTTGTTATTCGATTTTTCAGTTTCTTATTGTTTGTTGTTGTTATTGGATCTTTGGATATTTCTTATTCTTTGTTGTTGTTATCTTTGGCGCTAAAGAAGGCACTTTCTGTGCCAATGTTAAAAAGTGTAATAAATTCAGTTGGTTAGTTTTTTTCATTCTCGATATATTCCGATTGGTTATTTCGAAGAGTTACAGATCTAAGGAACTTTTGTTACCGCACTTGATCGCGGTAACAAACCGGGGTGGGTAACAAGCCTGGGTGGCGGGGTAACGGACTGGCGCAAAAAAACGATATTTGGCGGAAATTTGAGCAATGGTGTCACCTGTAACGGTGACACTAAACCGGATATTCAGAGGGAGTGGCGGGGAATTACTTGGCGGTGGTGGCCGATTTGTTGCGCGGTATGCCCAGACGCTGACGGCGTTCCCACAGGCATTTGCGGCTGACACCCAGTTTGCGCGCCAATTCGGTTTCACTCATGGTGTCCTGATGTTCAAGTACAAAGCGCTGGAAGTAGTCTTCAAGAGACAGGTCCTCGGTGGGATCCTGGGGGGCGGTGCGGCTGGGTCTGTCAGTAGCGCGGTGTACGCCGAAGGTGGGTTCATCGTCTTCTTCATCAAAACGCACCAGATCTAGATCGATGGACAGGAGTTCGTGGCCTATCTCTTTTTCGTCCTCACACAGAATCACCGCTCGCTGCATGGCGTTTTCCAGCTCGCGCACGTTACCCGGCCAGGTGTAGGTGGTAATGGCCTGTATGGCCTCGGGTGACAGCTTCAGCTGAGGCTTGCCGAACTGGGCGCAATAGCGCTGCAACAGGGATTCCGCCAGGGTGATGATGTCCTTGCCCCGCTCCCGCAGTGGCGGCAGCTCCAGCTGGACGACATTGAGGCGGAAATAAAGATCCTCACGGAATTTACCTTCTTTGGTGAGTTTGCGCAGATCCCGGTGGGTGGCAGCTACCAGGCGCACGTCCACCTTGCGCGATTCCACCGATCCTATGGGACGCACCTCGCCTTCCTGCAGTACCCGCAGCAGTCGTGCCTGGGCTTCCAGGGGCAGCTCACCGATTTCATCGAGGAAGAGGGTGCCGCCGTCGGCAGCGGCGACCAGACCTTCGCGATTGCTGGCCGCGCCGGTAAAGGCGCCTTTTTCATGGCCGAAAAGTTCGGATTCAATCAGGGTTTCGGGAATGGCGGCGCAGTTGACGGAAATCATCAGCTGGTTGGCGCGGTTACTTTCTTCGTGCAGGGCACGGGCCACCAGCTCCTTGCCTGTACCGGTTTCGCCGTGAATCAGCACTGTGGCATTGGTGGGGGCCACCTTGTAGATGCGGTTGTAGAGGTCCTGCATCACTTCGCTGTTGCCGATCATGCCGGCAATGGCGTGACTGGCAGTATGGTTGATATGGGAGGATTCCTTGCCGGCGCGGGCCTTACCTATCACCCGTTTGACGGCAGTGACCATCTCGTCGTGGTCAAAGGGCTTGGCGATATAGTCCACCGCGCCCATGCGCATGGAATCCACCGCCGAGCGCAGGCTGGCGTAGCTGGTCATGATCAGTACGGGAACTTCGCCGGCGAGCTTGATCAGGTCGGTGCCCGGCGCGCCCGGCAGGCGCAGGTCGCTGATGATGAGATCAAAATCCTTGAGCTGGTACTTGCTGGTGGCTTCCTTTACCGAAGGCGCCTCGCTTACCTCGTACTGATTGCGCTCCAGCAACTTGCGCAGGGCGGTACGGATAATGGTTTCATCTTCAACGATCAGAATCTTACTCATAGCCAGTGTCGCTGTTTACCGGTTTTCAGTGGGCCCTATCCTACCTCAGATTCAACTTAATGAATCCAGGTGTCGTGGCAATTTGATGGTGAATTTCGCCCCGCACTTGCGCTGCGGATCGGCGGGGCTGGTAATGTCCAGAAATCCACCGTGGTCGTCCACAATGCTGTAGACCATGGCCAGTCCCAGTCCTGTGCCTTCTCCCGGGTCCTTGGTGGTAAAAAAGGGTTCGAAGATCTTTTCGATATGCTCTGGCGGTATTCCCGGCCCTTCGTCGGTTACCGAGAAAATAATGCTGTATTCGTCCTCTTCACTGGTGAGCATAACACGACCTTCCACTGGACTGGCGTCCCGGGCGTTGGACAGCAGGTTGATAAACACCTGAATCATCTGCTGTGGGTCGCCGGCCACTATGGCGCGGGGCGATATATCGTTGATGAACACCACCGGATTGCGGTCCTTTTGCAGCGACAGCAGGTTGATGGCCTCTTGGGCGCAATCCCTCAGTATCACCGCCTGGAAGCCGCTTTTCCTGTTGTTGCCCGAATGGGAGAAGCTCATCAGCGACTGCACTATACGGCTCACCCGATCGGTCTGGCTCAGTATCTGATCGGCGGTTTCGAGAATTTCCGGGTCTCTGGAGTCGTAGCGCAGGTTTTGCGCCAGACAGGCAATGCCGGTGATGGGATTGCCGATTTCGTGGGCCACGCCCGCCGCCAGTCGACCGACGGAGGCCAGCCGCTCACTGTGCACCAGCTCCTGCTCCAGCAGCTGGGTTTCGGTCACGTCTTCCAGCAGTATCACCTGGTCGTAAACCCCCACTTTCATGGTGCCCTCAATGGCAGCCTTGTGCAGGCTGACCCAGTGGGGACGGCCATTGAGCTCGATTTCGCGACGGTAGTAATGGGCCTCGCTGCTCCGGCTGAAATCCAGCAGCAGGCTGCGCCAGGGTTCGGCGATATCCTGCAGGTAGGAACCGGTGACCTCCTCGCTGGGGGTCTTGGTCAGCTCCGCCATGGCCTTGTTCCACATGAGAATCTCGCTGTCACGACCCAGTGAACAGACCGCCATGGGCAGTTCCTGCAGGGTTTTGCGGTGGTAGAGGCGCAGGTTGTTCAGCTCCGCCGCCATGCCCGTCAGGTGATCCCGGTACTGGGAGAGGCGGTTTTCGATCAGGTTGATGTCCACGCTCTCCATGGTCTGGGCCGCCTGGAAGGGCACGTGCTTGTCCATAATTTCGCTGGCCACGTGAATACCCATGAGGCTGGAGAGGTTGCCCTCAATCTGGTCCCGCAGGCGGCGCAGGGCATAGGGGCGGCGCTCGTTGATACTTAAACCCAGCTCCGCCAGGGCTATATCCACTTCGCGGTTGGCGGTGACTTTGCCCAGGGGTTTGGCCAGTCGGGCCTTGATTTCCGCTGCCGACTGCACTTCCAGCGCCTGGCGCACCGGATGGCTCAGCTCGTCGGCAGCGCAGAGATCGGCGTTGTACTGCTCATCTTCCGTTTGGCGGGTGATCAGGGACAGAACAATAAAGCAGAGTGTATTGATACCCAGTGACAGTAAGGTGACCTGACTCCAGTAGTCATTGCCCAGGGGTATCTGCCAGTCGAGCCAGCCAAGGTTGAGATATTTGATGCGAGTAAGCGCAGGTACCAGCAGACCCAGTACCCAGATAAGCGTGCCCACGGTAAGGCCGAAGATCATGCCTCGGCGGTTGCCACGGGACCAGAAGACTATGGCAAAGGTGCCAGGCAGGAACTGCAGGGTGGCGATAAAGGCCATGAGCGCCAGATTGGTGAGGCTGTAACGGCTGTCCAGCAGCCAGTAGAACAGATAGCCGCCGAAGAAAATGGCGGCGATCAGTACCCGGCGCAGCCAGAGCAGTTGGCGGTAGATATCGTGACGGGCGCGCAGGTGAACACTGGGCAGCAGCCAGTGGTTGAGCACCATGGTGGCCAGCGCCAGGGTCATGACCACCATGGCACCGGTGGCCGCCGACAGGCCGCCGATAAAGGCCAGCACTGTCAGCCCCGGCGATTCAAAGAGAATGGGCACGCCCAGAGTGAAATACTGGGCAGGCAGGGGCACCGCCAGCTCAAAGCCGGCCCAGAGGATGGGGAACACCGGCAGCGCCATCAGCAGCAGAAACAGCGGCACACCCCAGGAAACCGTGTGGGCATTGCGCATCAGCGGGTTTTCTGCCAGGCCCAGTTGGAAGATATGGGGCATGGTCACGGCGGTGGCTACGAATACCAGCAGCAGTGTGTGAGCCGAGCCGTCGCGAATGGGGGTATGCAGCAACGCCAGGTTTTCCGGGTGCTCCATCAGCCAGCTATCCAACCCTTCCATGCCGCCGAAAATGCCGAATACTGCCACCAGTCCCACGGCGCAGAGCGCGCAAACCTTGAGTAGCGACTCAAAGGCCATGGCGGTGATCAGGCCTCTGTGCTGCTCCCGGTTGGAACCGAACAGGATGGTGAACAGCGCCAGAATCACGCAGTAGCAGAGCGCCATCAAATCCTTGAAGGTCAGCCCTGTCCCCACCAGCGGCAGCGAGGGATTACTGCTGACGGTGAGAATGTGCATGGTGTCCGCTATGGCCTGAATCTGCAGCGCCATAAGCGGCAGTATGCCCAGCAGCATGCACAGGGTAGACAGGGCGCCTACCAGGTGGCTGTGATAGCGGAACACCAGCAGGTCGGCGAGAGAGTGTACCTGATGGCGCCGCGCCAGCTGGGCCAGAGGGGCCAGGGCTACAGGTGCAAACAGAAAAAGGGCGCCGGTGCCCAGATAGTAGGCCAGGGCGCCGTAACCGTAGGAAAAGGCCAGATCTATAACCCCATAGAACGCCCAGGCGCTGGCAAAGATACCCAGAGACAAAATGTAGATGATGGGGTGAGAGGTGACCTTTTCCGGTATCCAGCCGCGTTCGGTTATCCAGGCAATACCAAACAGCAGCAACAGATAGCTGATTCCGATAAGAGCGACGTGGTAGAGATCAAAGGTCATTGTGCGTTGGCAGCTCGGTCAGGCGTTAGGGGTCAGGGCAGATCCTGGGGCTTTTTACGCCGCAGCTGTATGGCGAACGCAATGATGATCACCAGCATCCAGATGATATAGGGCCTGTACCAGGCACCCTCCGGGTTGATGATCCAGGTAAAGAGAGTGGGCGAGAAAATATAGCCAATCAGCAACAGCAGTATGACGAGGCGCTGGTTGTTCATGAAAGATCTGTCCGCAGAGGGTGGCAGTGATTGGCTGGTGCCAGCCGATTGCCGAGACTGGCGAGCTGCTCTGGCTGCCAGTTGGCCGTTGCCCAGGCGAGCAGTTCGCCCGGTTCGGCGCCGGTCAGTTCGGCAGGGGGATTCTGCCCTAAAAACACCAGCGCCTGCCACAGGTTGTTGGTCGCGCAGCGGTTATCCAGCGCCAGAGCCAGATTTTGCTTGCTGAGCTTCTGCCCCTGGGCGTTGAGTGCCAGCGGCAGATGGCCGTAAACAGGTGCCTCTGCCTCCAGAAGCCTAAAGAGCGCTATCTGGCGCGCAGTCACCTCCAGCAGATCCTGGCCGCGAATCACATGGGTGATCTGCTGAAAGAGGTCGTCCGCCACCACCGCCAGCTGATAGGCATAGAGGCCATCCTTGCGCTTGAGGATGGGGTCGCCCACCGTCTGGCGCAGGTTCTGACGCTGCCGCCCCTGAAACAGATCCTCAAATTCCAGCCAGTCAGCGTCACCGGGTTGATCCGGATAGAGTCTGAGCCGCAGGGCGTGGGGCTGGCGGCGATCCACCTGCCGGTGGCGGCAGCGGCCCTGATAGATACCTCCCATAGTATGGAGATCCTGGCGGGTGCAGTCGCAGGCATAGAGCAGCCCGAGGCTGTCCAGTTTTACCAGTGTTTCCTCATAGGCGGCACCGCGTTGACTCTGATAGAGCAAACCGTCCCACAGCAGTTGATGGGCTTCCAGGCAGAGGAGAATGGCCTCGGCAGCGCCCGGCTGCTCCCTCGGTGGATCTATATCCTCCATACGCACCAGCCAGCGTCCACCCTGGGCGCGGGCGTGCAGAAAGCTGCCCAGGGCGCTGACCAGAGAGCCAAAGTGCAGGGGACCAGTGGGTGAAGGCGCAAAACGACCTGTGTAATTGCCGGAAGGAACAGCTGTCGGGTCGCTGTGGGAGAGAAGGGATTTACGCATGGGCCTGTCGCGGGCGAGGGCCGGGATGGGTGAGCTGGCACCGGGCGCCGTAGCGCCCGGATCGGGGATCAACCGCCGATTTGCTTTTCCTTGATTTCATCAAGGGTTTTGCAGTCCACGCACAGGGTGGCAGTGGGACGGGCCTCCAGACGACGAATACCTATTTCGACGCCGCAGGCATTGCAGTAGCCATAGTCATCGTTTTCGATCAGCTCAATGGTGCTGTCGATCTTCTTGATCAGCTTGCGCTCGCGATCGCGAGTGCGCAGTTCCAGGCTGAATTCTTCTTCCTGGCTCGCGCGGTCGGCGGGATCGGGAAAGTTGGCTGCCTCATCCTTCATGTGGCTGACGGTGCGGTCTACCTCCTCCATCAACTCCATTTTCCAGTTGAGCAACAACTGCTTGAAGTGCTCCTTCTGGTTGGCATTCATGTACTCCTCACCTTTCTTCTCTTTATAGGGAACAAAGGGGCGCAGAGCGAAGGTTTCGGTATTGGCTGAACTTTTGGGCATGATTTAACGCCTCGTCTGTCTTCCTGAATCTTGCACCCAGATTCGAGCCTGAGCGCTTATTAGGGGGTTGACTTGCCATTTTCGCCCGCCAGGGGGGAGGGCGAAAATCGAAGGGAACGCAAGCTACCAGATAACAAATGCCGGTGCCACTACTTTTTGGTCGGCCCCTGTTCCCAGGCTCCTCGGGTGCCACCAGCGTCTAACTATAGCCCTTTGCCCCCGGTTGGCCAGTGGGCTGCTACCATGGCAGCCCGATTCTGCGAGGTTGTCTATGTTGAAATGGCAAGAAGCGCGACTGATTCGCCGCTACAAACGTTTTCTGGCCGATGTGCAGCTGGCCGATGGTCGGGAACTGACGCTCCACTGCCCCAACACCGGCTCCATGAAAAACTGCGTGCTGGCGGACTCTCTCTGTTGGTTTTCCCTATCGGATAATCCCCAGCGCAAATATCCCGGCACCCTGGAAGTGGTTACCACGCCGGGCGGCTATCTGGCGGGTATCAATACTGGTCGCGCTAACCAGCTGGTAGAGCAGGCGCTGCAAAAGCGCGTTATCAAAGAGCTGCAGGGTTATCGCACCCTGGCACGGGAGCAGCCCTACGGTGAAGAAAAATCGCGCATTGATTTTTTGCTTGGCGATAAAGCTGGCGACCCGCGCAAGTGTTATGTCGAAGTCAAAAACGTCACTCTGATGGAAGAAGATGGCCAGGGATTATTCCCCGATGCCGTGAGCGAGCGTGGCAGCAAACATCTGCGCGAGCTTATTGCGATGGTGCAGCAAGGGCATAGAGCAGTGTTGTTATTTTGTGTGCAGCACACAGGCATTCGTTGGGTGGAGCCGGCGGACAGCATAGATCCTGTGTATGGGCAACTTTTGCGTCAGGCGATCACGGCGGGTGTTGAAGTGTTGGTTTATGGGGCGGCAATCAAACCGGCCGAGGGATATATCGAGTTGCAGCAGTCTTTGCCGCTGAAGATTTGTTAATTAAATAGAAATATTTGTTTCCGGACTATTGTGTCCAACACCTGATTTTTGGCGATGGCTCGCTGGTCATTGATCACTTGGAGCGGCGCTGGCGCCTCTTAATCCTGGGTGTGGATATAACCTCCGGCGCGCAGATAGTGCGTCAGGCGAGCGAGGCACTGTGCGCTGGATTCAAGCGAAGTGTCTATGCGAATTTCCGGGTGCTCCGGCGCCTCGTAGACGGAATCTATGCCGGTGAACTCTTTGATGTCGCCGCGCCTTGCCGAGCGGTAGAGTCCCTTGGGGTCCCGCGATTCACACACCGCCAGGGGAGTATCCACAAAAACCTCGATAAATGTCCCTTCCCCCAGATTGTCGCGAATGCGTTGACGGCTGGCGCGCAGCGGAGAGATGGCGGCCACCAGCACGATAAATCCGCTGTCGCAAAAGAGTCGGGCAACAGCGCCCAGGCGCCGGTTGTTTTCCTCGCGGTCTTCCATGCTGTAGCCAAGGTCGGCGCACAGCCCCTTGCGCAGCTGGTCGCCGTCCAGCAGCTTGCTCAGATAACCCCGGGTTTGCAGATATTCCCCCAGCAGGTGGGAGAGGGTGGATTTACCCGCGCCGCTCAGTCCGGTAAACCAGATAACGCAGGGGCGGGGGGCAGTTTTGAAGGCTTGGGTGTGAGTCATAGTCGGTTTTGTGGTGTCTGGGTTAAAACAGTCGCCAGTATGCCTGCAGCTGATTTACTACCTATACTTTTTTTGTCTGCTTGTCCGAACAGGAGGTTAGACCATGTCCGAGAAAGTTAATCCGAGTGTGCGCGAAACCCATGGTAATCCCTTGAGCCCTCTGGAGTTGCTGCGCGATGGCGCCTCCCAGGAACTGGAGGGGTTGATCAAGCTGGAGCTGGCTGCCGAAGAGATGATCAATGAGGAGCGCGCACTGCTGGGCGCTTATCTGGCAGAGGATACCAGCAAAGTTCGCGGCTTTTGGCACGAGTTGAAGGGCGATATGCAAACCCTTGAGCTGGAAGTGGGGCAATGGCTGTTGAGTGCTGCCGATCCCACCCGGGTTGAATGGCAGCTCAGCCACTGGTGGGATGGGGAAGATCCGGGCAAACTCCACTGATTCAGCTTGCCGACCACCCAATTGGGGAGACCCATGATCAACCAATTGTGCGGGTGCTTGCGCCCCCTGTTCTTTTTTTATCCGCGTTTTTTGTGCCTGGTACTGGTTGGCGGATTCTTGTTTGCCCAAGGGAGTCTTGCCCAAGTGTCTGAAACACCCACCCATCCTATGCCTCTTTGGCCGGAAAAGTCCCCCGCCACTCCCGACCGGGAAAAACTGGAAAACAATCGTCTCTACGCCGTGGATAACCCTGCGCTGGTGCCTTTCTGGCCGGAGCAGGGCAAGGCCAATGGTGTTGCCGTGGTGCTCTTTCCCGGCGGCGGCTATGTGCGTCTGGCGGTGGATATCGAGGGGGAACACATAGCCCGCTGGCTTAATGAAAGGGGTGTGGCCGTGTTTATGGTCAAGTACCGCATGCAGGAGTACGGCTTTCCTGCGCCCCTGCTGGACGGCTTGCGCGCAGTGCGTCTGGTGCGCAGTCAGGCGGAGCACTGGGGGCTGGACTCCCGGCGTATCGGGGTGATGGGCTTTTCCGCCGGCGGCCACCTGGCAGCCAGTGTCACCACCCGCTACGGTTTTCGTGATCCGGCCGGAGGTGAAGATCCTCTGGCCAGAATCAGTGCCCGTCCCGACTTTGCCATTCTCGGCTACCCGGTCATTACCCTGGAGGGGCCGGATGCCCACGAAGGCTCGCGCCGCGCCCTGCTGGGCGAAAATCCGACAGAGAAGCTGGTGCGGGAAAATTCGCTCCAGCATCAGGTGAAGCAGGGCATACCGCCGGTATTTATGTTTCACGGCATAGGTGACAAGGCGGTGCCGGTGGGCAACAGCCTGAAGTTCTTTGAGCGGGTGCAGGCCTACAACAAGCTTTCCGAGCTCCATGTATACCCCACCAGCAGCCACGGCTTCGGCATGCGCGAGGGAGAGGGTACTGCCTCCAACTGGCCCCAGGCGCTGGAGGCTTGGCTGAAACAGCTGGAAATCCTGCCCCGATAAGCAAATAAGCGCCGCCACACCTTGCGGCCTGAGCATCACTGGCTTACAATCGCGGCCCCTGAAAACCCCTATACGACGCTAGTCACAAATGCCAGGGCATGTCGTCCGGCTACTTCGTGTCGTCCAAATGCAAGTTGGAGCAAGTATGTACGCTATTTTTGAAAGCGGTGGCAAACAGCACCGTGTGGTGGAAGGCGAAACCCTGAAACTCGAAAAAATCGAAGTCGCCACCGGTGGCAAGATCGAATTCGACAAGGTTTATCTGGTAGCCAAGGGTGACGACGTAAAAATCGGTACTCCGGTTGTTGCTGGTGCCAAAGTAGTTGCCGAAGTGGTTTCCCACGGCCGTGCTGACAAGGTGAAAATCATCAAATTCCGTCGTCGTAAGCACCACATGAAGCGTCAAGGTCACCGTCAGTGGTTCACTGAAGTGAAAATCACTGGTATCCAAGGTTAAGAGGAGTTTTACACCATGGCTCACAAAAAAGCAGGCGGTAGTACCCGCAACGGTCGCGATTCCAACGCCAAACGTCTCGGCGTTAAAGTGTTCGGCGGCCAGGCCATCAATGCCGGTGGCATCATCGTGCGTCAGCGCGGCACCCAGTTTCACCCAGGTGTGAACGTGGGTCTGGGCAAAGACCACACCCTGTTCGCCAAAGCCGACGGCTTTGTGAAATTTGAAGTTAAAGGTGAGTTCAACCGTAGATACGTCAGTATTGTTACTGCCTGATCTATCGGTGAATGCCTCGCCTGTCTTCTGACGGGCACCAGTAAAAAGCCCTGCCGCTCGACCGTCAGGGCTTTTTGCATTTTCTGTTCTACTGTATTTTTCGTGCCTATTCTTTTTTCATGGCACAAACTTTCGAGGAGTTGGTGTACAGGGAAGTATTTACGGCGTGTTTCACACTCCTGTACGCCAACTCCATTCCACTACCTTGGAGTAACCCGTGAAATTT
>ENA-UOVV01002269-UOVV01002269.1-compost-metagenome-genome-assembly--contig:-NODE-2269-length-11319-cov-12.498935_pt1 | contig 11319 bp, 6 predicted proteins | sample MGYA00238155_ERZ761577 | MGnify/ENA primary metagenome ERZ761577 (study PRJEB28898, sample SAMN06268775) | compost metagenome | isolation source: Emeryville, CA | place: USA:Emeryville, CA | collected...
TGCTCTTTTTCCAATTTTTTTGCCGCAAGTTAGAAATTGAGCATACCCAAGGAAAGAGATGGTTTATAGGGTGTTTACCTTAATACAGATATTGCCCCTGTGGCTTTTAGAGAGTGAAAACGACTTTCCAGATATTTTTTAAAGCTCATTAACGTGTAAAAATAAGGATCATCGGAGGAGCCCTCGTCTTTTTTTCATTCCATTCTTTTGGATCAATGGCATGCCCCAAAGAAAAAGAAACCCTTTCAGTGCCGTCACTGATTCGAAAATAGAGATTTTTTTCTTTCTTTATTTATATAGATAGAGATAGAGGAAACAAAAGATAAAATTGTGGTCCCCTTGAGAGCTTTAAAGCTGATGGGGGAAATCATGAGTGCGATGGGGGAAGGAAAGCCTGTTTCGTTAGTGCCGGTTGCCACTAAAGTCACTACGCAAAAAGCTGCTGAGCTGCTGGGGTGTTCTCGGCCACACCTGGTGAAATTATACTGGAAAGCGGAGAGCTGGCATTCACCAAGGTCGGAAAGCACAGACGTATTCTCTTCAAAGATGTTTTGAACTACAGGCAGAAAATGAAAACAGAGCAAAAGAAACACCTTATCGATATCATGAACAATGATGAAAAAATAGGTCTGTATGATTCATAGCGACAGGTTTAAGGCTGTTCTTTATACCAATGTGATTTTTGTTGATTACTCCACCCCACACCTGTCCAAAATAAATCCTGAGATACCATATAAGAGGGAGACTCCCACCTGAAAGTGTAAGGTTTTAGTTGCAAATAAAAATCTAAGATTCTCCCGATGGTAGAAAATCAATTTTCAGTCAAATGCACAGTCTGATCCCCCGAGATAAATTCAATCGCTTAGGATCAAAACACGCTTCGGATAAGCATCAAAAGGGGATTAACTCCGGGGCGCGTTGTCATGGACCCATCTAGTTGCCATGTAATTCTGTCACATCGAAGGTGCAGCTTCCGTCGGGGATTTCAGTAACGGACTCACCAGTACGACGGACAATTTATCTCATCTCGGAGTGAATCGGGTTCCGTGCAAGTCTAGCTTGTTGTATATTAATAAAAATCGGATTCCGAAATCATACAAATCGGTAAATTTTATGCTCTTGAAGCATTTAAGTGGGTCTCAAAAATTTCCCAGATCAGGTCTTGCCAAGCCAAAAGTGAAATTTTTTTAGCCAGCGCCAGCATAATTCCTCTCTGTTTGAAAGTATTTGATTGGGCTTTTTTCGAAGTCAAAACGGAGCGGTAAAGCTGCATACAGTGCTTGACTACAACGGTATGCTACCCGTATTCGTCAAGCTGACTGGTGCTAAAACACATGAAGTTAAAGTGGCCAGTGAGATGAGTATTCCAAAAGGAAGCACTATCGTGGTGGATCGTGGCTACCCGGGTTTTGCTTGCCTAAAAGTTTTGGACAGCAAAGGGTGTTTCTTTATGACCCGGGCTTTACTTTGTTGTAATTATAAAAGCTCCAAAAGCTAAATTTTCGTATTGTGACAATAGTGGCGAATCCCATCGCTCAAACGAAATCGATGATATACAATCCGAGCAATGTCGGGGAAGTTTATCATAGTTGACGGGAGTGACAAGTTCGTTATTTACAATAAAAGGGACCATATGATCCCACAAAGCTATCGGAAGGAGGCGGTCTCTATAATGAGAGTACACATATTGATGAAACGAAACACCCGGTGATTCAAATAAGTCTATCCCAGAAACGGAATATTTAAAACCAACTTTGGTCAACTTCTCTTGATCTCGGGAAATCCATTGACGAACAATTCGCAGGCTGTCGGGCAAAACAATATTTTTGTTTTTACTCTGGATCAAAATTCCGTCCACAACCAAGTGAGCCGTCTTCTGACGATATGTAGATTTTATATCGAAGCCATTCGTCGGTACCGAAGTAGATAAATTACCCTTCTCTAGGCCTTTAAGTTTAAATTGTTCCTCACCTTTGATAGGACTATTTTGACCGCTGCAAACTCCAGATAGAGCCAGTAGAACCAATAGACTCAATTTGAAGAACCCATTCTTCTGTATTGCGCTTTTATATGCTCCCATAATATTACTGTTTATTATTTGAGTCCAAGTTTTAGCTACCTGCTGGGCTTGGAGAACGTAGTAAAAGCAATTTAGGGGTAAATGCTGGAAATTCCTATTCTTTATGGGCTGGCTTTTGCCCCTTTTAGACTCATAGTGAACAACATAGTTCTTCATAAAATGAAATGACCCATACTTTTACTAGGGCGCCATGTTGAGTCGTCAATCCATATTTTATTCGAATAACTACACCATTTATGATCGTTTTAGAGTGTCCGAACCCTATTTAAGCAAAGCTCAATACAGCAGGCGTAGGCACCATAGAAAATTAAGTTCTTTGCGCGAATGCAAATCCCCCATTCGGATTTTACTTCAAAATAATATAATATTGTTACAACTTTGTAGGTAGATAGTAGACACGCTGCATGCCCTTGGCTAACGAGACAGTTGGGACTGATCAAGAACTATGGAACGCTTTTCGGAAGGGTGAGGAGCAGGCTTTTGCCCAAATTGCCCGCCAATATTACCCCGGTTTGTTTAGCTATGGCGCCAAATTTAGTCGCGACAGAGAGTTCGTAAATGACTGTGTACAAGACCTGTTTCTTGAACTGTGGTCAAAGCGGGAATCGATCGGTGATACCCAATTTGTAAAATTCTACTTATTTAAATCGCTACGTCGCAAAATCCATCGCGAAAGTATACGTCGCAACCGCTTGGGAGAAGAACAAGAGCTAGAATGGGACTACGAAATTTTATTTGATGAGTCTTTCGAACAGCAATTAATCACCCTCGAGACGAATGAACAACGGTTAAAAGCCCTCAACCAACAGTTAGAATCGCTTTCAAAACGACAACAAGAAGCGATCTATCTAAAATTCTTCGAAAATCTGGATAATAATTCCATCGCTGAAGTCATGAATATCACGCCACAAGCCGTGGCCAACCTCATTTACAGAAGTATCCGAGATCTAAAAGAAAGGCTATAAAAGTAGCCTGAGCCCGATTTCTTTTTACGATACTTATTCTCGTCATTAGTTTCCGAAGATCCTAAGCCCCTCCAACTTTTAATATTCCCCAAAAAAAAAATAAAATTTTTGGTTATGAGGTGTTTTGGCCTGCCTATATATAAGTAGGAAGCATTAGTTAGATGAAAAAATACACAAAGTACCTGATAGAGGATTTCGTTTTGGATGCTGATTTCCAGGACTGGGTGCGGCATCCAACCCTGGAGAAAAATCAAAAATGGGAGGAATATAAAATCCAAAATCCGGATCAGGCTGACGATATAGAGAAAGCTCGACTCGTTTTAGCAAGTACTTTTTCGCGCTTTAACACGCCCATGTCCGAAGCGGAACTGGAGACGGCGATCGCTACCATGCTTCAGAAAATTCGTGGAGAAGCGATCGAAAGTTACGAGGAGGTTGACGAAGAACCTGTACAACGTTTTTTCCCTATCCTCCGTTGGTTAAGTGCTGCTATTCTCATTTGTATAGTAGGGTGGTCAATCGTGCACTTTAGCGATAGAATTTTTTCACCCGCACTTATGGATACAGCAATGGACCACAACTTATGGCAAGAAAACGATACCGATAGTGTGAAAAGCATTGTATTGAAGGACGGAAGTAAAGTCGTGTTGAGTCCAGCCTCTGAATTGAGAATCGCCGAAAATTTTGGGAATGACAGACGGGAAGTCTATCTCATTGGAGAAGCTTCGTTCGAGGTCACTAGGGATGTAGAGCGTCCGTTTCTAGTTTACTCCGAAAATCTGATCACTAGGGTACTGGGAACTAGTTTTGTCATTACCGCTATGAAAAACGGAAGGACGGAGACCGTTGAAGTGAAAGAAGGAAAAGTTTCGGTATTCAAAAAGGAAGATTATCAAGAAGGAGTCACAGCGCGTCAGTCCCAAGGTTTACTGGTGACTTCCAATCAAAAAGTTACCCTTGAAATAAGGGATAAGCGCTTGGTGAAAACTTTGGTGGATACACCGGCGCCCGTTACTGCTAAATCGAAGATGTTGAAGTCGGGCTACGTCAACACTCCGGTCAGTAAGGTTTTGAAAGACCTGCAAGAAGCCTATCAGGTAGAGATTGTATTTGATGAAGATTTATTGTCGAATTGCCCTTTAACCGCAGTGCTCACCGATCAGACGCTGAATCAAAAACTTGAAATGATTTGTGAGGCGATCGCTGCTGAATACGAGTACTTGGATGGCCGAGTGGTTATCTATGCACGAAGTTGTAATGACGAAGTTTTAAACCCTTAAAAATTGTCGCTATGGAAAGACCCGCTACGTAAAGATTGTTCAAACCACTTAAAAAAAGAAGCCGTCAATGCTGCAACACTGCCGGCTTCCAACCCCCTGCCATTATAGGGTCCTATAACTCCTTTGTAGTCAACAAAGGAAGCAGGGAATTTTTTGTCTGTATTTGTCACAATACCTTTCAAATGTATGAAAAGAAATCATTACCATCAATTCCTATTTAGATTTATGCGACTGTCATTTTTACAATTAATGATAATCGTTGCGGCGCTGGGAAATGTACACGCCACCGTTGGAAATGCACAGCCTGCTCTCGAGAAAAAACTTACCCTCAAGCTAAGAAATGAGCGGGTTGAAACCATTTTTCGTGCCATTGAAGCCCAGACCGATATTCGATTTTTCTTCAGCAGATCGGTCATCAGAGCAGATCGAAAAGTGACGGTCAATGTACAAAATCAGCCTCTATATAAGGTTTTGGACGATATGTTGACGCCCCTCGACCTAAAATATCGTCTTTCCGATAATTTGGTAATAGTTAGTCGAATCGATCGCAAAGAGATTCCGGATAAAAATTCAGAATCATCCGAATTGGAAACAGGAGGTCCACCGATCGACATGGAAATTTCGGGGCGGGTAGTGGACGAAAACGGAGAGGGGCTTCCGGGTGTGAGCATCATGGTTAAGGGTACCCAATCCGGTACGGCGTCCTCTTCCGACGGTTCTTTCCGACTCATCGTGCCCAATGAAAAAGCGATTCTGGTCTTTTCGTATGTAGGGTACGTTAGCCAGGAAGTAGTCATCGACGGACGAACCCGATTGGATGTAACCATGGTCGTAGATGAGAAAGCACTGGATGAGGTTATCGTAGTCGGTTACGGTACCCAAAAGAGAAGGGACTTGACAGGGGCAGTTCACCGGATCGACAATGTAAAGAACGAAACCCTCCCCAATACAAATATTATTCAGGCTTTAAGAGGAACAGTGCCCGGTGTCGGCATTGCTGCTGGGGGCAATGCAGGTTCCGGAAATACGGTGACCATCCGCGGACAAAATTCGTTGTCGGGTAACAACAATGCCTTAATCGTCGTTGATGGCATTATCTATGGAGGGCAATTGGGAAACCTCAACCCGAATGATATTGCTTCCATTGAGGTATTGAAAGACGCTAGTTCTGCCGCCATATTTGGTGCTAAATCTGCCAATGGCGTCATATTAATTACGACTAAAAAAGGGACCTCGGCCAAACCGACGATCCAGTTTAATAGTTATGCAGGAACACAAGATTTTCTGATGACCCTCGACCTGGAAACCCCCGAACAATATATTCAGAAAAAGTTCGACTATCAGAAAACATTAGCATTTAGAGGTGTAGCTCCCAATCCCAATTTGGGTAACCCTATTCAATATTTAAATCAAGATGAAATCGAAAACTTTAAGCAGAATAGAGTCATCGATCCCATCAAGAAAATTACGCAACCCTCCCCTATCCAAAGCTACAACCTTAATATCGGTGCTAAAACGGATCGTACCAGCTATTACCTGGCAGGAAGCTGGACCAATCAACAAGGACGAGTGATGGGCGACCAGTTTAAACGCACCTCACTACGGGTCAATTTAGAAACTGAAATTACCAGATGGTTAAAAATTGGCACGAACTCATCCTTCGCCTTCGTAGATGTCTCAAACCCCGTGGCTAATCTAGCCAATGCTTTCTGGTTAAGCCCCTACGCCACTTGGTACCTCGACGAGGAAGAAACCATTCTCAACCCCACACCCATGACCGACGGTTTGGTTGGAAACCCCCTCTTACCCACGCTTAACAAAGTTACCAATCAACGTAAAGAACTGTTTGGAATCTTCTATGGTGAAATCGATATCCCCTTCATACCGGGCTTGACATATCGTTTTACCTATTCCAACCATATGATCAACACTAAGAATTACAGCTTTACGCCCTCCTTCAATGCGGGCGGACTCAACCGAGTAGCTAGTGCGAGCAATGCTGTCACGGAGTCTCAGGATATGAATGTGGAAAGTCTCGTGAAATACAATCGGGATTTTAATGCCGATCATAGTCTGGACGTCACCTTTTTGTACAACTATAACTTTGCTAACAACACCACGCTTACGGCCAATTCCAACACCTTTCCCACCGACCTTCTGGAATTCTATGGTTTAAGTCTAGGTGAAAACCAAACCACCGACGCCGGCTATTCGGACTATCGGGCGATTGCCATGATGGGACGGGTAAATTATAAATTTAAAAATCGATACCTACTCACGCTGACCGGCCGTCGAGATGGAGCCTCTGTCTTCAGTGCTAATAATAAATTCGCCTTCTTTCCTTCCATGGCTGTCGGCTGGATCATTTCCGATGAAGCCTTCCTGGAAAGTAATAACGTGATTGATTTATTGAAAATCAGACTGTCTTATGGAGGCAATGGAAACCAGGGAATTGCGCGATATGGCTCCTTAAGTCGCATCGTTACGGGTACCGGTTATAATTATTTGTTCGATGGGAATACGGCCTTCGGTATTGCAAAAACTTCCATGGGGAATTCGAATCTGAAATGGGAAACCACCTATGCGGCAAACCTGGGGATTGACTTTGAATTGTTTAAGGGTCGAATAGGCGGAAACCTGAATTTGTATAATTCCAACACGAAGGACTTGATCGTCAGCCGTCGTATCCCAACGCTGAATGGATTTAGCAGTGTCTTATCGAACCTTGGATCGGTCAATAACAGAGGTATTGAATTGATGATCAACACGATTAATATTCGGAAGAATGACTGGGAATGGTCGACGGGCTTCAACATTGCCCACAACAAAAACAAAATAACCCGGCTTTATGGCGAATTAGACGAAAATGGTCATGAGGTGGACGATATCGCAAACGGATGGTTTATCGGCAAATCAGTAGGCGCCTATTATAATTATACGATCGATGGGGTTTACCAAATTGGAGATGAAATCCCTTCCGGATTCAGACCAGGTGACTTCAAAATTAAAGATCTAAACGGCGACGGGAAAATCACCCAGGATGGGGATCGGTCCATTATCGGTTATGACGTACCCAAATTTACTTATGGATTTCATTCCCAGCTAAATTACAAGAATTTCGGTCTTTTCATTCAACTATTAGGCCGTCAGGGAGGATTGCGTAACAATAGCGGCATGTTACTCCCCACTTCGAGCTGGTCGTTCCGTGTAAGAGACCAGCACATCAATTGGTGGACGCCTGATAATCCAACCAATGATCATATCTCACTGGATTACCAAAACGCTCATTCGGTGGCGATACTGGAAGACCCCTCTTTTTTAAGGGTACAAGACATTTCACTCACCTATGAATTCGGCAAGCAGTTCCTCGATAAACTGAAGATTAATCGCCTGCAACTTTACGTCAGTGCTAAAAATCCGCTGCTCTTCACTAAATGGAGAGGTTGGGATCCGGAAATGACTGGATCAGGAAGAGGACAATATCCGAGTCTAAAAACATGGACCGGTGGTATAAATCTCAGTTTTTAACCGCAAAAGAAAATGAAGATGTTATTCGCTAAAAAATATAAATCCCCCTTACTAGCCGCGTATTTTTTGGTAGGCGTAATGCTGAGCGCTTGCGATCCCGATATCTTGAATGAAAAGCCCAAGGACTTTTTCAGTACGGAAAACGCTTACACCGACCCACAAACGATCCAATTGGCCATCAATACCCTCTATGCTGATGCCCGGAATTTCATTTACAACGACAATGGGTCTCAAAATGGGGGTTATCCTTACCGTGAATACCTGAGAATGGGAACGGATATTGCTACGGTGGGTCAAAAACACCGTCCCTATTTGCTGGTCGATTTCAGGTTGTTTAACTCAACCCATGAGGCATCAACCTATTTCTGGAATAAAGCCTATCAAACCCTGATACCGCGCTCCAACGCCATCATCGACTATGCGGAGAAACCGGAAGTGCCCTGGAATTCTGAAGAACAGAAAAAACAGGTACTCGCACAGGTTCGTTTTTTCAGAGCCTATGCTTACTATAACCTGGTCAATTTGTATGGTGACGTACCGTTGATAACCCGTGAAATCCTCGTTCCTGAATTTGACTTTGTCAGGGCACCGAAAAATGAGGTTCTCCAATTTATACGAGAGGATCTGGAGTATGCCTCTGCAAACCTACCGGCAAATCCTGATCAGGTTCGTGAAGGCGAATTAACGCAGGCAGCGGCCGATATGTTACTTGCAACCCTATACTTGCAGTTGGGAGAGTATGACCTTGCAATTCAAACTACATCGCGTATTATCGATTCGGGCTATTACCGACTTATTACCGAGCGATTTGGAAATGACCCTACCCATTCGGGGCATTTTCCCGCGGGTGGAGGCGACGCATTCTCAGATATTTTCTGGGAAAACAATGCTAACCGAAGTGGAGGAAATACGGAATCGATTTGGGTATTGCAAACCGCACCTCGCGTACCGGGTGGGGCTGCTGGTCCGAGCTTGTCACGTACCTGGGGGCCTTACTATGGTAACCTCATCGCCCCGAACGGAGGCCAGGGAATGGTTTTGGCCGATTCTTTAGGAGGACGTCCCGTGGGTTTTATCCGCACCACTAACTATTACAATTATGATATTTGGGCGGGTGAGCTATGGGATGATATGCGAAACTCCCCCTGGAATATTCGAAGAGATTGGTATTATAACAACCCAGCTAATTCTCTTTACGGCACAAAAGTGGATTTCACAGCTCCTGGTCTGGTTGATACCATTCAATTCATTTATCCCATGGTAAGAAAAGGAGAAGGCGTAATCGAAACAATGAACAACAGTACCACACCCAATTACAAGTTTATTGTCTATCGCCTCGCCGAAGCCTATCTTCTTCGTGCAGAAGCCTATTTTCATAAAGGGGATCTTGTCAGTGCAGCCGAAAACATAAATGTGATACGAAACCGAGCCAAAGCTAAACCTGTTGAACCCGCCCAGGTCACCTTGGATTATATTCTCGATGAAAGGGCAAGGGAACTGATTATTGAGGAACCACGCAGAATTACCTTAAATCGACTGGGAGTTTGGTATGAACGAACTAAAAAATACAGTATGAATGAGCCGGCTTTCTATTACCTTATCCATGAGAGTATTGAACCCCATCATGCTCTATTCCCAATTCCCCAAACCGCACTCGATGCGAGCAGCACCCTTACGCAAAACCCGAATTACGATTAATTCCTTGGCTGCTTGCTAATTTAAAACACTAAATTGCTCGTCAATACGGGGCAAGGTACAATACATTGCCCCCCTTTTAACTCTTAAAATTAGTTGATAATCGATAACCTAAAGCAAATGATACGTCATTGGAAAGCAAGACTCTCTTTACCCTTTATTTTCCTATTGTGTTTAACCCTACAATTCAGCTTCGCCCAAAATCCTACCCACAATAAAAAAGTTAACGGCTACAAAGGCATATGGTTTACCCTAGGCCAATTTTCGGAATACGGTGATAAATATTCAGGAGGTCTGGGCACCTATACTGCTAAGCATATTCCTTTGGCCATTTACGCACCAGAGGTAGAAAAAACCTTTTTTGTTTACGGCGGTACTACTGGGCCTTACGATAATTATTTGTTATGTATGGCCGGGGTGTTTGATCATAAGTCTGGAAAAGTCTCCAAACCAACCATTGTATACGACAAGTTGGGGGTTTATGACCCTCACGATAATCCGAGTTTAGCCCTCGATGACAAGGGGTATATTTGGGTATTTGTCAGTGGAAGGGCGCGTGCCCGAATGGGTTTCAAATACAGAAGTAAACAACCCTATTCGGTAGATGATTTCGAATTGATTAGCGAAGAAGAAATGACCTATCCCCAGCCCAAATTTATTCCTGGCAAAGGGTTTCTTCATTTATTTACCAAATATACCGGGATTAGAGAACTCTATTTCGAAACCTCAAAGGATGGTATAAATTGGACAGACGACCAAAAACTCGCAGGTATCAAACGGCCGGAGGATAAAAATTCGGGGCATTACCAAATTAGTGGTCAACACGGTGAAAAAGTCTGCTTTTTCTTTAATTGGCACCCGAATGGAAACGTGGACCTAAGGACCAATATTTACTATTTACAAACAACCGACTTTGGAAAAACCTGGACAACCATCGATGGGAAAAAATTGCAGATCCCCATTGAGCAGGTAAATTCAGAGGCCTTGGTTATGGAATATTTTAGTCAGGGAAAGAATGTTTATATCAAAGATGTAAATTTTGATGAAAACGGAAACCCCATTGCTTTGTATCTCGCGGGTCCGGGACATCAACCTGGCCCAATGAACGGTCCCCGCCAATGGTATGTCCTCTATTGGAATGGAAAACAATGGGAAAATCACCCAATTACCACATCCGATCATAACTATGACACGGGCAGTTTATTTGTAGATGGGGACACATGGACCGTCATTGCTCCTACAGAGAATACCCCACAACAATGGGGAGGTGGCGGTGAAGTGGTCATTTGGCAAAGCAATGACAAAGGAAAAAACTGGAAACGCGTAAAGCAAATTACCAAGAGTAGTAGCCGAAACCATAATTATGTTCGCAAGGTAGTTAATGGAGTCGATCCCTTTAAATATTTCTGGGCAGATGGAAACCCCGATCAGATGAGCGAATCTGTCCTGTATTTTGGAGACAGCAAAGGCAATGTCTGGCGACTCCCCTATGACATGGTTGGTGAATGGCAATTGCCGGTTCGGCACCGTTGATACGTAGATAACATTAATTCCAAAGAGAGGGCGTTTTGTCCTCTCTTTTTGGTATTTAAAGGCTCATTAACAGTTTCTTTCCCAAAATAGCCTTCTTTTTTAATGAAAGTACTTCTTGGAGGTAGTGTTACTAATGATACGATTAACGCCCGAGAACGCAGGTACATGAAGATTATTTTTCTAATTACCCTAATCTTACCCCCTTCAAAAAAACCTTTAAGGGTGATTTTATTATAAA
>ENA-UOVV01002274-UOVV01002274.1-compost-metagenome-genome-assembly--contig:-NODE-2274-length-11298-cov-3.939340_pt1 | contig 11298 bp, 14 predicted proteins | sample MGYA00238155_ERZ761577 | MGnify/ENA primary metagenome ERZ761577 (study PRJEB28898, sample SAMN06268775) | compost metagenome | isolation source: Emeryville, CA | place: USA:Emeryville, CA | collected...
TAAATAGCGAGATCAAGGGTAATAAAGATGCACTTTATTCTGGACCAAAATAAGGACCGCGCCATTCTCCCCTAATGCGATCTGAGCTTCCGGAATCGTCTGCTCATGATGGAACATATTACCTTTGAAACGATAAATGGCGTTATTATTCATTACGACATAGGAAAGGATCAACTGGTGCAACTGCCAGCTTCTTCCGGCAGGTTAAAAACCGAAACACCCGGTTCCAAGCATGAGACGAGTTCGAAGTTGAATTTCGTATCTAGTAATATTTTGCCCGGAGCAGCTAGAAGAATCTGGAAATCTTCACAAAGACAGGAACGTTTGCTTCGCCTATTATAAAACCAGCTTTTACTGCCTTGCGCCAGAAGGTAATAAACGCCAGCTGCACTAAGTGTACATTGTTCATGCAAGATGGGAAACGGTTCCGGATAGATTTCACCTTCCACGAGGATACCCTTCGGAACCATCTCAATAAATCGATAATTACCCTCCGGATCAAAACAGTGAATGTTCGAGGGAGAACAACTAATGCTCTTCTCGAGATAAAGCGTTATTTGATTAGGCTTTGAGTTAGAACGCGGTTGGAAGTAGCACCGATGATAATGCCTTTAAGATCTAAAGCTTTACAATTCTTCTTTGTTATGCTATAATTGCCATGCTCCTTAGTTGAAATCAACCAACCCTGATTGTAGGGTGCAAAAACAAGAGAAGATGCCTCGGTAAAAGGCACCGGAAAGATCGCTTTGGGTGTAATTACTTCTTCGAGACCGTAGCGAGGCATGATTTTCCCTTTAAGATCATCTTCGTTTATTGTTCAGATATTGTTGAATTAACTCCAAAAATAAGATCCAGTTAATGGCCATTAGTCGATTTTTTCAGGTTTATTAAATGAATAATTACGGTGTTCTTGAAAACGTTATTTCGCGACTTTCGGGATATGAAATAACGAAATTAGCCTCTGTAAGTCGGATCTACGCCGAGATCATCGCTGATCCTTATTTCTGGCAGCGACTGACGGAGCGGGATTTCCCCGATGTTAAATCCGTTCACAGCGATAAACGTAAAAACTACCTTATGTTAGAAGAGGGATACCGACGTGTTTACCACGATAGTGAATACTGGGTATGGCATCCTCATTCTAATCAAGAAATGCCAGATGATACCAATATTGTGGAAAAAGATGGAGTTATCAACTATCGCGTTTATTGGAAGGCTATGAAAGCCAGCGAAGTTCCCCAGCACTATAAGACTTTCGTTGCTTTTGCTGCTGATAACCAGAGTCCTTATTTAAAAATCCATGGTAAAGAATATAAATCGCGCTTCTATAAAACCTATGAGGATATTATACCCATTATCTCCTATATAGATGTAATCTCAGCCTGGGCTGGAGTTAGTAGAGATGGAAAACTAGATGTTGACTACTCGCTGTGGTTTAATCGACTACCACATCCATGGTTGCAACCAGACGTCGATTACTCTGCATAGAATAATATAGTCTATAGAGAGACTATATTATTCTGTTTTAACCTGATAAATACGTATGGTATTAAGACGATCTTTCTTTTGATTTTCTTCGGATAATTCGATGCTAGTTACGCAACCGCTCTTTAAATTAAAATAGCAGGAAAAAATATTCGATGAATCTTGCAAACCTCGGAAACGTTTAATTATATTCTGTTCCTGGGGCGCGTCTAAATCCATACAAAGAATACCATCGCCTTCGATATAAAGGTAACGATTCTCGTGTAATGCAGTAATTGTATTTCCACAAGGACTCCGAGCTGGGAGATCGTATGTAAGTGTAACACTGGGAGTTAGCCCGTTACGTAAATCGTATACTTCTAACTTGGATTCCTGATCATGGAAGATAATTCTGTCGAGACTAAAAGCATTAATCGCAGTAATCTTAGGAACTTTGGGAGTAAATGTAAGCGCGAGGGGTTGCGCCTTCCGAAAATCGAGTACGACTATGGAACAATTCTTATTTTGGGCCCGGCGTGAATCACCTATTATCCCAAGATAGATTTCGGGTGCTAATTTTGTACAGGCCTGATAAGTGTCAAAGAAACGAAACTTAATTTCGCCAGTTGTTAGGTTTAACACGCGTTCGGGCTGTACCAGATCGTTACAGTATCGAATTTCATCATATCCGAGACAAGAAACGAAATTCTCATCTGTTGTTAGACTCGGATAGACAGTATTAGTTCTCGAAAAGTCGTCAAAGGAGATGTCATACACCTCTTTATCACGGCTGCAAATGGCTCCGTTATCGCGATAAGTACAAACGTCACCCACAAATCCTGATTCGATTGCTTCGAAAGTTCGAAGCGATAGTTTGAGAAGCTTGTTCTCAATGCCTCTATAAATGGAAAAGATCAAAGAATCGTTATGATAATGCGTATCATAGATATCCGCGGCGGTCTTGAAACTATGCACCAATTTCCATTCATTCGCCTCTTGAAACCTATAGTTATGACTGTAAACGGCGGGAGGAATAGAGCGGAAGAAACGACTATATAGAAGACGATACTGATGGCAAGTATAAGAGAACGCAAGTAAATCCCTATGTGAGAGAAACTTCAGGATCTCCCCGATAATATCGTCAGGTAAGACTTCCATTATTTAGATTGGATCGATCCAATCTAAATATACACGTCAGTTAGCCGGTTTTCGGAATATGTGCCTAGGCACATATTCTGTTACTCAAAACGCGCTAAAGTTAGCTCCTTCTTTTCTATCCAAGTATCAAAGAATGAATCCACTAGATAACCCGATTTAACTTCAAGCTTATATGGATTGTCTTCGCACTCCCATTTCTTGATGATCTCACCCTTAAGAAGATCAATGCAACTTACTTCACCCATATCGGTATAGAGATACCTAGCATCGATTACATAAGCCAGTGAAACAGGTGTATACTCAAGTTTTGCATATTCGAATGTCTTTACGGCCTCATTAGGTTTACGAAGATCCAGGAGACGAATACAATGTTTTTGAGGACGTTCGTTATAAGCGACATAGTTCTCATCCACTTGAAGTATTTCTCCGATATAAGAATCATTGCAGGACCAAAAACAGTTGAAACGACGACTTCTTATATCATAATAGCAACAGTGTCTCCTATCTAGAAAACCATTAATACAAAAGAACGAGAATTCGTCTCGTTGCCGTTTTAGATAAACTAAGGACGGTAAAGTAAGCTGGCTTTGTTCGCCCGTGTCCAAATTTATAATTCGGCAACTTGCGGTGTCATAATTCGGTATAATAGTCATATAATTCTTCCAAATCTTAAAGTTATGTTCGAAAGAGATATTCTTTGAGAGTAACTTACGCTCTTCGCCATAGTGGAGCCAGACTGATTCTTGCGTGTAATCTTTCGCGTATTCTTTCCTAACAATCATTTGATCTTCGTAAATGGCATCAACAGTACCGAAGCCTCGCCAATCATCTTGCACGCGATTCTCGGCCAGCGAGTAAACAAGAACGTTTTGATTTCGCGGTTGATCCCGATAAGAAATTAACAGACTATTATTATAGAAATTTATGGCATCGAGATGGAGATACGTACCCGGAAGCTTCGCGACTATCTTGAGATTGGTCTCTCTATGGAGACGATGTCGACTAGTATAAGTTTCTGGGGCTAGCAAAGCGAAATAAGTTCTGTGAAGAGACCGAAGCAAACGATTTACCTGTCGCAGCGATTTAAGATCACTATGAGATAGATATTCGAAGATAAGTTGCAAAATATCACCCGGAAGATCGAGAATTAACATGGTAACGGATTAAACTTCGAATGTCCTTCAGAGTCGACTTTCAATTATACCTTTTTATGATTGTCATCGATCATAAAAAAGAGCTTTCTTATAGGTATGCGAAACAACGGAATTTACAATCCTGATGTACTACTAAGAGTCCGTGATCCTCATCGATTTCCATGGCGTAATAAGCAAAAGGATAGCATTTCTTCTCGTGAGTTTCTAGATGATAGAACATAAGCTCCTTGGCATTGTTAAAAATAAGAAAGGAACCCTTACTGAAGAGGGACCGTAGCCAGGAGAAGTTCTCGATCGCAAGACGGAAGTTGCTATCTTTTACAGAGCGCAAGATCAAACCTTTACTCCTATAATAGATGAGGTAATCACCTCGAATTTCCCAGTGCTTATCCAACGATTGTATAGGTACTAGGAAAGATGGACCTTCACGGCGATATACTAAGGTACTGCAATCATTGCAACAAGGCATTTTGGATGTAATTCGAATAGCTAGATAGTCTTTGTTGTAACTGAAGTCAGACATCTGTAACGGCTCTGGTTTCAGTACAATGGCCCCATCACAATTACGGAGAGTTCGGGAAAACCAATCACCATAAAGATAATATTGGGCCGGCGTCTTCTCATTCGTCTCTAGATTCCATTCGAGAATACCACCACGTTGGGGCAGATAGAATAAGACTATCTCATAACTAATACGTGTTCCTAAGACCCCCGGATGCCCCTCTCCAATAAAACTCCTTGTCTTAGGATTGTAAATACGAACGATATCACCTCGCATCGGTGCTACATTACTTCCAAAGATATACCAAAGTCCTTTGTAAATAAGGAAATGACCCACGATAGAGAAACCTCCGGAGAGATCATGTTCCTCGGTTAATTCTAGTACGTCTCGAAGGGCGGCCATATTTGTTTCTTTTACAGGAAAGGTGAAAAGAAATCAAAAGAGCCATGGAACACCATTTAGTTCTGGATCTCGATGGGACCTTAGTTCATAGCGAATTCACGAAAAAATTTCATGAGAAGGCCGATTTTACCTTTTCATCGCAATGGTGTGATATTTCCGTGAAAATGCGCCCGGGCTTGATACCTTTTCTTCGCTGGGCTTTTGAACATTTCACTTCGGTCTCTATTTGGACCGCCGGTAGCAAAGAGTATGCACATGCCATAACCGCCGCGTTTATCGAACGTTTAGGAGAGGGGTATACCTTTGCCTACATCCTTTCGGAAGAAGATGTGATTTGTTCCCAGTTGAAAATAAAGGAAGCCTCCACACAAGAAGTTCGAGAGCAAGCGCGTTCTATTGCCCGAGGAGAGTTTCTGGGACCGGAACCGGTAGGTCTCTGTTCCTTAGAAGATAAGGAAAGGCATGAAGACCATTTCTGGATGGAAGCCAAACATTTACAGACTTTATTCGATAGGAGTAATGGTGTACTTAATGTAAATAATACGGTGATGCTGGATGATAATCCTACTTTTCTTCGCTATCATCTGGCTAATTGGATTTATGCGGAACCCTGGACTGGCTGGGAGGAACAAGATGATGACTTTCTCGTAAGGGTACAAGAGAAGCTGCTTTCATGGAAACCTGCCCTGGGACCACTCTATTATCAAAAGGAATGGTTAGACGACTAGATACATATAGGGAAATTCTCTATATGTAGAGAAGAAAATGTTGATTAGAAACTCTCTTGATTGGAGGCGTTTCCTAATACTCATGGAGTACACGAGTGAAGTAGATTGGAAGCAAGCGTTTTCGCTTCGAAAGACGTCTCCTTTGAAGAGCTTTGGCCTCGATGAAGCCGAAGAAATTTCTCTTGGGGACGCAGTCTATGGTGGTTACGAATACATTGCTCCACAGCAATGTTGGCTCTTTAGTGACTGGAGTACACAGACTCCAACTTATCACGCTTTACATCAGGGTACGTTCTATAAGCTCGCCATTCCCTACATCATAGAAACTTGCGATCATCGCATCTTTAAGGTTAATCCGGACGAAGTGGGAATTTGGGAAATGAGTATCGATTTCACTACATCTACACTAAAAGAGGAAAAGAACTTATTCTTTGAAGCTCAGACGAGTGCTTCTAATTTTTGGAGATCCCAAATGATCGGTTTCTGGAAGGATGTTTGTTATTACTATCATTACGACCTAAGTTCTATTATTACATACAAAACCAAGTGGACTAAGCGGACCTATGAACATCGAGACGATCATCTCTTTATCGCCGAGGGCTATAGCTATTTCTTTATCGCCGAGGGCTATCTCTTTCGAAGGCGTGCGTCTGATCTTACTCTCGTGACTGCACTGGAAGGACATGATTCGGAAAGTTCGTTGCCTCACCATATTATTGGCGCTTACCGACATCCAGAGCGAGGGTTGTTTCTTATTGCTATTACTGGTGAACCACAAAAGCCAGGAATAATGCCCGGTGGTGAGCCTTATCATGTTATTATAACCCAACGCTATTGTCTATATGATGTGGTTACGTTTACAGCCCAGGGTTACGAATCCCATCTGAAACGGGGTTGTCTAGAATATATCGATGTTGACAAGGGCCAATTAGTAAGGCAGCCTTTAGATGCAACTTGTATCTATACTCTATCTGTGGACGAAAAGGAGGTTATTTGTAAAACAAATGATAACAAGCTTTTGTTATACACTTATGCTTAGAGAAAATAGCCTTATTTCCATCATTGAGAAAATCAACGTTAAAGATGCAGAATTAGTAGAAGGTAATTTTATAGTTAGTACTAACTATAAAATTAGGGTTTCTCTAAGAATTTCGTTTGATTCCGTTGTTCTCTTACGAGACCATAAGAGCAAGTGACGTAGAGAGTTGCCTGAACGAGATAGCTGAGCTTCATTTCTATTGGCTACTTTTAATAAACCGAGCGGCATTTTCAATTAAATTCGTAGATGATAATATGTCGAGCGAGAATCTTCGGTATGAATAGAACCATCTTCGAGTTCCATATAACCGCCAGATTGGCCCGTCCAAGGATCTTTTAGAGGATCGGTATAAGCCTCAAGTTTGTTGTGGGGAAAGAATAGCCGGGTTCGGCGTTGTTCTACTTTCCGGAGAAATTGGGTATAATCTCTTTTATGTCGGAGGCTTACCGGAGACTCGCGAGATGTTACAATTCTGTGCTACACATGGAATAACTGCTGATATTGAACTAGTCTCAATGGAAGAAATTCGAAAATGTTTCGATCGCGTACGCGCCGGGGAGGTTAAATATCGTTTCGTCATTGATATAAAACGGAATGGATAAGCTGTATTTCTTCTCGGGGTCGGCTTCAATGCCTCCGGGCTCTGGTGTTAATGAAACAGTACAAAATCCTCGAGACTATAGTGAGTTAGCGGCGATCCCCGAATGGCGCAAACGATTATCTAATTTCTGGGTCGCACCTTTTGAACTTATGGGCTTCCATTATCAGACAGTGGAACATGCCTTCCAAGCCTATAAAATTCGTCTCGCTGATACTGAAACGGCTCTACAATTCACGTTAGAATCTGGTTCCCAATTAAGTCGGAGTGATGGTGAGGCCGCAAGGAGAGCTCGAAAACTCAAACTATTAACGCCGGAACAACTTCGAGGATGGGAGGCTATGAAGGATGCAGTACTTCTTAATGCCTTATACGCTAAGTTTAGCCAACACAGTGATCTTCGAAGATTACTTCTAGCCACAGGGAATGCAGAATTATGGCATGGAGCACCTCGAGTTGCAAAAGCTCGACAATGGCAGCTGGAACGCATTCGAGATATTCTTCGAACGCAAACATAATTGGAATTAATAATCATGGGAAAGTAGATATTGGCTGATGTAAAAGCTATTACAGGTCAATTGGAGTATCAGCGTAATAATAGCTATAGTCAGGGAATTTACATTACAAAGTAGTAATGTAAATTCTTCGAAGAAGACTCTCTTTCGTAAATTCAAGACTTATGAATTCGAGATTTCTTTGATTTCAGGTAGGAATGAATCGAGGTTCCTAGAATTCTAAGTAACTCTGAAATTCATAGAATCTTCGAAAAAGGCCTTTGTGGGTTAGTATCCACAAAGGCCTTTTAGACGGCTATTATTGCTTTGGTTATATTACAACTCTATAATATAATTTTTTCCTAAAGATAGCTTCTAGGCACATCTTCATTCCAATCTCATGTAAACGGAAATTCATATAACCTAGAGTTCATAAAAAGAAGGAAGTCATTAAAATCTAGGTTATATGAATTCTCATTTCGAGATCGCTTAGATGAAGTTGGAATGAATGAAAGAGAAGAAGAAATAAGTTAAAATGCCTTCAAGAACTAATTTTAGGAAAAGATTACATTACATACTTGTAATGTAAACTAGAAGTGAATAACCGTCTAGAAGGCCTCCAGGGTTTCCTATCCGGCGAGTCTTTTTTCGGAAATCTAGATTCTCATGTTAACCTGAAATCAAAGAAAGCTATGTTCACTGGATATCTCCGAACTTTCATTGCATTCTAACTTTCATTGCATTCTAACTTTCATCGAATCTCAAAGTCTTTGAGATAAAGAGAGTTCGAATAGCCTTTTGAGATCGTTAGAAGTAAGGTTTATATAACGATACTTATATGAACAATAACAAGTCTTCTGTCGATCGATAGCACTTCATCGCTCTTTGAATTTCGTGCGAAATAAAAGATAGCTTCGAATTCGGATGTAGTCTAATTTCATGAAGTTCATTGAATTTCATCTAGCTTAGAATTCAATGAAAAGAGTTAAAACGTTCGGAGAAAAGCTCGCTGGTTAGGAAACCCTGAAGGCCTTTTTGCCGGTTATTCCCCTTTAGTTTATATTACAAGTATGTAATATAAACTAATACAAAAAGATGCTCATAGGCAAATTTAGAGACTTCCTTTTCCTCTGAATTCGGGTCTATCTAATAAAAGATGAATTATCGTTTGGAGATCATGTATTGTAAAAGATCATGGAGATCGTTTTCATTGTTTTCGATGATACCTACGAAATGTTCGTAATTAAACATCTCCAATTGCTCCTTCAGGTGCACTATCCCCATCTTCGAATAACTATCGTTAAAGATAAACCAGTAACTTCGAATGCATTCCTTATTAGCTTTCATTCGCTTCCACGATTACATCTCCGTTTAGGTTTCTTTCCTTTGAATGACTCCACACCACAACTGGTCTGGAATCATAGTGCTCTCTTTAACGAAACTTCTTGTTTCTATCCGCTTTTAACTTCGATATCACCTAAACCGTCCGGGAGAATCTGCTTGTCTCTAACTCCAGAGACCCAATTTCTTCTTTCCTATCTCGATTCGGAGCTCCTAATTCTTATTGCCTTCCCTTGCGATCAAGCTCGTTTACAGGAGGCTTTATCTCAGAGCCATCTTTTTATTACACGAGGTCATCCTTTCGAAGTCATGATTGCTATTAGCATGGAATGTTCCCTTCTCATTTGTCCTAGTACTGAAGAGGAGTTTCTTAGTGCTCATTACATCATTGAACACGATCTGGGCCAATGTCTGATCCCGGATACAACGAATATATCTTCTGTGATTTCTTCTATGATAGCCAACTTCGAGAAATATCATAAAAATCTTCGAGCTCTAAAACAGAAAAGTAAAGGAACTCCTATCGAAACGATCTTCGGAACTCTCCTCAGGGAAAGATCGATTCTTCAACAAAAGAGAGATCAGAAGCTTCGAATACAGTTAAACGAGATTCGCAAGCAGATCCTAAATCATCTGCCTTGGAATCTTCCGCTTCTGCATCGAAATCGAACTTTTTATCTTTTACATCCATCGGAGATCGTTCTCCGTGAGTATCTCTATAACTTAGCAGAAAGAATGAATTTGCGTTTACGAAAGAAAGCAAACGGGATTTATTCTCTTTGGAGTCATTATAGAATTCTAATTTATTACATCGAACTGTGGCCTATTTCTCGCTTTTATGACGAAGTTAATTAGAAATGTTTGTATAGAGGTTGCTATACAAATATAGAAGTTACTACCATGCCTTCTTTGCACTAAGATTCGAATTTCATTCGATTATCTCAAGTTATAGGAAAGCTTTTAGAATTTACATAACTTAAAATTCATTGCAAAACGAATGAAAAGCACATGAAACGAGAACCGGAAAGGTTACTACTCTTTAGTTTATATTGCACAGCTGTGCAATATAAACTTTATGTGACTTACAAACTATAGAGGTAGAATTTATCGTCTTTACTAATGAGAATATTACGACCATCTTTACTAATCAAAGCATGATGATCCCCCAAAGTTCCCAACAGCTCGTATTTTCCGGTCTTTGAATCCCAATACATGAAATCGTTATGAAGATAGGTATTGGGGTTCCCTGCAATAACAATATCATTGCCTGCTTGATAGTAATCGTAAGGAATGGGTCGCAAACGTCCATTGGGATAGAGAATTCGCGCGAGGCCCTGTTGTCGCGTTTCATCTTCTACAAGAATATTGGGTCCATCGAGACCAACTTGAAGATATTCTGCCGCGACAAAATCGAAAGTCGCTAGATTTATGATACCTTCACCATCGATATCCAGATAATAATCGTTAGTATTATCTGGACATGGATAGTATGAATTTACAGTTCCATTAACTTTGTATTTACCAATATAGAGATCTACCTTTCCCTGAGAATTAAAAGCAGTCGAGAGATCGATAAGACCTTGATCAGTCAAGATACCTCGCAGTTTTCCAAGATTATTCCATTCTTTTGTAATAAGATCAAAGAGAATAGTAAGCCCGCCATCGAATAGCGAGAAAAGGACACGACCATTACCGACATTATCGACATTATATACGGAGTTAGTTTCTCCCAGTCTTCGTGGCAAATAATAAAGTTCAACTGCCCCTGTACTAGCATTAATTACTATTAGCTTATTTTCATTCTCGTAACACCAGTTATTGCTCGTGCGATCGTAAAAAGATCGGTAGCTCGTTTTAATGCCTAATGGTAAAGGCACCACGGCATCGAGAGTGTAGTATTCATCCTTGGTCGGATTAAAACACATTTGCGGCCTTAGACTGTTATCACTGCCTAGCTCTGTCTGGAAACGATTAAATAAACGTTTGAAATCGACACGATAGTCGTATTCCGACATTTCTTTTAACTAGTAATTAAAATATGGGAACTTACGACTATCGTGTTGATTTCAAAACTCTTTACAGGCAGCAGTATCCGATGCTAAAAGACGAGGACGAGCTTACGGCGGAAATTCGTTTTAATCCAACTACAGAGGAATATTACACTCTCGATGCTGTTATTCCCGTGGCCGAAGGCCTAGAATTCCGATTCTTTGTCGATTATGACAGGATGACAAATAGTTGGTGTTATAATCGTCTTAATAAACTCTTTGTCCTTGATGCGACTACCGGAAATATCCAATCTTACGCAATCCCAAAACCGCCGATAGAACCCGATTTTGAGAACTTTGAATATTCTCTCGAAACCGTAGGTGACGGTCGCTGTCTGCGAGACGGGGTTCGCATCGACGCTGATCACAC
>ENA-UOVV01002282-UOVV01002282.1-compost-metagenome-genome-assembly--contig:-NODE-2282-length-11263-cov-3.636956_pt1 | contig 11263 bp, 8 predicted proteins | sample MGYA00238155_ERZ761577 | MGnify/ENA primary metagenome ERZ761577 (study PRJEB28898, sample SAMN06268775) | compost metagenome | isolation source: Emeryville, CA | place: USA:Emeryville, CA | collected...
AGCGCTGCTCGGCCTCCCCGTCGAGCTGCGGGCGACGGCCCGCGACTCGATGGGCGTGGGCTCCTACTCCTGGGACCTCGGCGACGGCAACACCGCCGCCGGGCCCTCGCCCCGCCACGCCTACGCCGCGCCGGGGCGCTACACGGTCCGGCTCACGGTCACCGACCGAGCCGGCAACGAGACCGAGCGAACCGCCCGGGTCGAGGCGCAGCGGGGGGTGCCGCTGGCGCCCCGGATCCGCCTGGCGACGCCGAAGCGGCTCAAGTTCAAGGCCCTGAAGCGGCGTGGGGTGCGGGTCCGGGTGACGGCCGACGTCCCCGTCAAGGTCAAGGCGACGCTCCGCCTGCGCCGCGGCCGCCACCTCGTGCCGCTGGCCGCCCGCGACGGTCGGCGGGCCCGAGCCGCCCAGGCGCTGCGCCTGAGGCCGAACAAGCGTCGGCTGGGCAAGCCGCGCAAGCTGCGCCTCCGCCTCCAGGTCGTGGCGACCACGGACGAAGGCGGCCGGACCAAGGCCGTCCGCAACATCCGCGTCCGCCGCTGACCGGCCGGCCGGCGATCCCGGGCGGCGCCTCGGCCCGGCCCCCGGAGCCCCGGCGGGCGGGACCTGGCTTCCCGGGTCCGGTGTCTGGCTTCCCCGAGCCCGGCGCCTGGCTTCCCCAGGCCCGGCGTTCCTCGGCACACGACCCGGTCCCGCCCAGTACACAACTATCAGTTTGTGAAGTGGTACAGTTGGGCGATGCCCGCCTCCCTGACCGTCGAGCGCGCCGCCGCCCCCGAGGGACATGAGCCCCGCCGGGTGCCGAGCGTCGGCGCCGACGGGCTGGTCACGCTCGACCCCTGGTGGGGGACGATCCAGCCCCAGCGGCTCCACCCGGCCATCCCGACCTGGGGCGAGCTGGAGGTGATCGCCCACCTCGAGGCGGGCGGCCGCCTGGTCGACACCCGGCTGCCCGAGTACGTCGAGCAGAGCGGCACCCTCCCCGGCGCGATCGTGCTTCCCTGGCAGTCGGTGGCCGACCGCCTCGATCTGTTCGCCCCGGGGCGGGTCACGGCGCTCTTCTGCAACGGGCCGCAGTGCGCGGCCACGCCGCGGGCGGTGGCCCGGCTGCTGGACGCCGGGGTCGAGCCCGAGGCGCTCGCCTACTACCGGGGCGGGATCCAGGACTGGGTCGCCCTCGGGCTGCCCACGGTCCCGGCCCCGCGCGGCTGAGCCGGCCGGCTAGGGCCGCGGCGGGACCTCGGGCCGGCCCAGGTCGTAGGTCTGGTAGGCGCCGAACCGGCTGAAGGTCTTGTGGGTGGGGCCGTGGTAGTCGGAGGAGCCGGTCGCGGTGACGCCCAGCTCCTCGGCCAGCCGCAGCAGGTGCTCGGTCTGGGCCCGGGTGTGGGAGGGGTAGAAGACCTCGATCCCGCCGATGTCGAGCGCCCGGATCAGCTCCTCGACCTGCTCCGGCACCTTGACGTCCCAGTAGGGATGGGCGATCACCGGCACGCCCCCGGCCTCGCGGATCAGGGCGCAGGCCTCGTTCGCGTCCGGCCACCGGCGGGAGACGAAGGCCCCCGGCCCCAGCCACTCCTCGAAGAACGGGCCGAGGTTGCCGGTGGCGCCGGCCGCCTTGGCGATGTGGGGCCGGCCGATCGCGTCGGCCGCGCCCGCCTCCCGGACCGCGTCCTCGAAGGTGAGGTCGAAGCCGTGCTCGCGCAGGTTGCCGATGATCTCCCGGGCCCGCTCGCGCCGCTCCTCCTGCGCCCGCTCGCAGGCGGGCCGCATCTTCTCGACGTCGATCCAGTAGCCGCAGATGTGCAGGTCCTCGGCGTACTCGTGGACCGAGGACATCTCGACCGCGGGCACGATCTCCACCCCGAGCCGCTCGCCGGCCTCGATCGCCTCCGGCACGCCGGCCACCCCGTCGTGGTCGGTCAGGGCCAGCACCTCGACCCCGGCCTTGGCCGCCTCCTCCACCACCCCGGCGGGCGGAAGCTGGCCATCGGAAACGACTGAGTGACTCTGAAGCTCGATCATTGCCGCGCATCCTACGTTCGAAGCCTCCGAGATGGCGAAACGGGCGGACTATCCGCCCTTTCGGCCTTCTCGGGGGTTACGGGTAGAGCCGGGGTCGCAGGCCGAGCTCTTGGGCGACGCGGCCGACCGTCCCGTCCGGATCGGCCATGAACTCCCTCCAGGTCACCCGCATCACCCGCAGGCCCTTGCTCTCCAGGTGCCGGGTCTTCGCCAGGTCCCGCCGCCTCGCGATCGGATCGGTGTGGAAGGCGTCTCCGTCGAGCTCGAGAGCCAGCCCCCGCTCCCGCCAGAGGCAGTCGACCTCGTACCCGAAGGCCCTCTCGTTCACCGCGGGCACGGGAAGCGCCCGCTCGGACCACGCCAGCAGGAACGATCCCTCGAGAACCGACCTGACTCGCTTCAGCTCGGGCACCCACAGGCCCAGCAGGGGCTTGAGCTTCCTCGCGCCCCGTCGGCCGGTGACCCGGCGGAAGCCGTACGAGACGTCACGCTCCCCGAAGAGCCGGAGCCGGCACAGCTCGAGGAAGGCGAACCGCAGCTCCCTCTCCGAGGCGGTCACGGCGAAGTCGATCAGCGCGAACGGCGCCCTGGTCAGCTCGAGGCCATCGCGCCGCCGAACGTCGCCGGCCTCGAAGCCGCGGCGAACCACCTTGACCCGGGTGCGGCGAAGCGCCGGGGACAGCCCCCGGCGTTCGCCGCCCCGATCGGCTTCGGTCGCCACCTCCACGGCGACCGGGATCCGCGGCCGGAGCCGGACCGCGCCCAGGGCCTCCAGGGCGCTCCGGCCGGTCAGGGCCGAGCCCGGCCCGGCCGCGAGGAGGGCCGCGCGCCAGGCCGACTCGCGGGTCTCGATGTCGCGGCCGTACGAGTAGACCCCGTGGAACAGCCTGATCAGACGCCCGCTTGCCTTCCAGCTCCTGATCCTCACGTCGCTGAACCCGTGCGCCAGCAGCTCGCTCCTGCTCGCCACGAACCGGCGTCGCGCCATGAACTCCCGAAGCTCCGCGTGCTGGTCCTCGTTCGGCCTGTCCTCCGAGATCGTCATCGCCGCCAGCGTGAACCGAAAGCGCTCACAGGTGGCACGACAGGTGTGACGATTCCGCACCACTTGCGACCACCCGCGACCGCCCGCCCCGGCCCACCACCCGACCCCACCCAAGCCCGGCCAGATCCCCAGCCCTCGAGATGGCCAAAAGGGCGGACTATCCGCCCTTTTGGCCGTTTCGGTGGCTGGGGGTGGGGCTGAGGTTGCGGCGGGGGGCGGAGGTGGGTCGGGAGGAGGCCGGGGTGGCAGGGCACGCGATCTCGTGGTTGGAAATAGACTCCCAGGGCCTATGTTTTCGAAGATCCTGATCGCCAACCGCGGCGAAATCGCTATCCGTGTCGCCCGTGCCTGCAGGGAGATGGGCATCACCTCGGTCGCCGTCTACTCCGAGGCCGACCGGGACGCCCCCCACGTCAAGGCCTGCGACGAAGCCTTCCTGATCGGCCCGGCCGTGCCGGCCGAGAGCTACCTCTCGATCGAGAAGATCATCCAGGCGTGCAAGGACTCCGGCGCCGAGGCCGTGCACCCCGGCTACGGCTTCCTCGCCGAGAACTCCGACTTCGCCCGGGCCCTGGACGAGGCCGGGATCACCTTCATCGGCCCGCCCGCCTCGGCGATCGACGCGATGGGCTCGAAGACCAAGGCCCGCGAGGTCATGGAGCAGGCCGGCGTGCCGATCGTGCCCGGCGCCACCGAGCCCGCCAAGGACCTCGAAGAGGCCAAGGCCCAGGCCGAGGCGGCCGGCTACCCGGTCGCCTGCAAGGCGGTCGGCGGCGGCGGCGGCAAGGGCTTCCGGGTCGCCATGACCCCGGACGACCTGCAGGAGGCCTTCGAGGGCTCCGGCCGCGAAGGCATGAAGTTCTTCAACGACGACCGGGTCTACGTCGAGCGCTACCTCGAGGACCCGCGCCACGTCGAGGTCCAGGTGCTGGCCGACAAGCACGGCAACGTGATCCACCTGGGCGAGCGCGACTGCTCGATCCAGCGCCGGCACCAGAAGCTGATCGAGGAGGCCCCCGGCCCGCATGTCGACGAGGAGATGCGGGAGCGGATCGGCAAGATCGCGACCGACGCGGCCCGGGCGGTCGGCTACTTCTCCGCCGGGACGATCGAGGGCATGCAGGTCGGCGACGAGTACTTCTTCCTCGAGATGAACACCCGGGTCCAGGTCGAGCACTGCGTGACCGAGGAGATCACCGGGGTCGACATCGTCCGCGAGCAGATCAAGATCGCCGCGGGCGAAGAGCTCTCGCTGACCCAGGACGACGTGAAGATCGACGGTTGGGCGATCGAGTGCCGGATCAACGCCGAGAAGGCGGACATGAACTTCGCCCCGGCCCCCGGCCCGATCGAGGTCTACGACGAACCCTCCGGCCCCGGCATCCGGGTCGACTCCGGGGTCAAGGCCGGCTCCGAGGTGACGCCGATGTACGACCCGATGGTCGCCAAGCTGATCGTCTGGGACGAGAGCCGCGAGGCCGCCACCAGGCGCATGCTGCGGGCCCTCGACGAGTACGAGATCGCCCCGCTCTCGACCCTGATCCCCTTCCACAAGGCCATCCTCCAGACCGAGCAGTGGGCGCGCGGCGAGACCTGCAAGGACCTGACCGAGGACAAGAAGTGGCTGAAGACCACCAAGCCCGAGTCCGCCGGCCTGCCCGAGCCGGCCGAGGGCGAGGCCGAGAAGGTCGCCCGCGACTACCTGGTCGAGGTCTCCGGCAAGCGCTTCGACGTCAAGGTGATCGGCGAGGCCACCGGCTTCGCCGCCGCCTCGGCCAACGGCGCCGGCCCGGCCGCCGGCGCCCGCCCGAAGCGGGAGAGGAAGGCCGGCGGCAGCGGCGGCGGAGGCGGCCCGGTGCTGGCCTCGCCGCTGCAGGGCTCGATCTTCAAGGTCGAGGTCGAGGAGGGCGCGGAGGTCAAGGAGGGCGACCTCGTCTGCGTGATCGAGGCCATGAAGATGGAGAACGAGATCACGGCGCACCGCGAGGGCAAGGTCACCAAGGTCGCAATCGCGGTTGGCGACGCGGTCGCCTCGGGTGACCCGCTCTTCACCATCGAGTAACATCCCGCGGTCGGCAGACCAGCCGCCCTCCACAGAGAAGAGAGGACTCTGAACATGGAACTGTTTGCATATCTAGATCCTGGTAGTGCCAGTGCCCTGCTCGCCGCGGTTCTGGCCGGCATCGCCGGCCTCGGCGCCGCGCTTCGCACCTACGGCAAGAACTTCATGAGCAAGGTGATGTTCTGGAAGAAGGACGAGCCGGTGGCCGACGGCCCCGCCGCCAAGGCGACCCCGGACCAGAACGACGACAAGCCGGCCGAGCAGTAGGCGGTGGCAAACGCAGAGCCGGGCTCGTTCCGGGACCGTGACAGTCGCGTCGTCGTCGCCGATGACGCGATCTACCGGGCCCTGAGCCCGGAGGGAGCGGAGGACTGGGACGCCCTGGCGGCCAGCCCCCTGCTGGAGACCCTGGTCAACCGGGGCGACCTGATCCCGACCAAGGAGGTCGACGGGGAGGTGCTGGCGAGCAGCGGGTCCGCCACCGGCACCGACCTGCTCCCGACCGGGGTCGAGCGGGTGCTCGAGCACCAGCGGATCCCGTTCGTCTCCTACCCCTACGAGTGGACCTTCAGCATGCTGCGCGACGCGGCGCTGCTGCAGCTCGACCTCGGGATCGCCGCGATCGACGAGGGCCTCTCGCTGAAGGACGCGACCCCGTACAACGTCCAGTTCCAGGGCGCCAGCCCGGTCTTCATCGACGTCGGCTCCTTCGAGAAGCTGCCCGAGGGCCGGCCCTGGATCGGGTACCGCCAGTTCTGCATGCTGTTCCTCTACCCGCTGCTGTTCCAGGCCCACAAGGACCTGCCCTTCCACCCCTGGCTGCGCGGCTCGATCGACGGCATCCAGCCGATCGACGCGGTCAAGGTCTTCTCCCTGCGCGACCGCCTGCGCAAGGGCGTCTTCCTGCACACCTCGCTGCACGCCCGGCTCGACCGGCGCGCCAACAAGTCCGGCCCCGGCGACGCCGAGGAGAACGCGAAGCAGCGCACGGTCAAGCCGGAGGCCGTCCAGGCCCACATGAAGAGCATGCGGCGCCTGGTCGAGAAGCTGCGCTGGAAGTCCGGCGAGACCGCCTGGAGCGGCTACCGCCAGGACAACACCTACAGCGACGACGACGACCGGCGCAAGCAGGCCTTCGTGGCCGAGGTCGCCGCCGCGGAGAAGCCCGGCCTGACCTGGGACATGGGCTGCAACGACGGCGCCTACTCCCGGATCGCCGCCGAGAGCTCCGACCTGGTGATCGCCTTCGACTTCGACCACGCCACGGTCGAGTCGCTCTACCGCTCGCTCAAGGCGGAGGGCAACTCGAAGATCCTGCCGCTGGTCTCGAACATCGCCGACCCGTCGCCGGCCCTCGGCTGGCGCGGGCTGGAGCGCCAGACCCTGGCCGACCGCGGCGCCCCCGACCTGATGCTGGCGCTGGCCCTGATCCACCACGTCTCGATCTCGGCCAACATCCCGATCGCCGACTTCCTGCAGTGGGCCCGGGACCTCGGCACCACCCTGCTGATCGAGTTCCCGAAGCGGACCGATCCGATGGTGCGCGCCCTGCTCGCCAACAAGCACGAGGGGGCCAACCCCGACTACGACCTCGACAACTTCGAGCGGGAGCTCGAACGGCGGTTCACCGTGGAGCGGCGCGAGGAGCTGCCCTCCGGTGACCGGGTGCTCTTCCTGGCCAAGCCGCGCTGATGATCGCGACGCCGCCCACCCGGAAGCAGCTGCTGCTGGGGGGCGGCCATCTCGCCGCCCTCTGGGCCCTGGCCTTCGTCCAGCCGCTGCTGGACCTGCTGGGGAAGAACCCGGACTTCTTCGTCGCCCGCGACAACAGCCCGGGCGACATCCTGCTGCTCTCGATCGGGTTCACCCTGCTGCCGCCCCTGGTCATGCTCGGGGTCGAGGCCGTGGTGGCCCGGTTCAGCGCCCGGGCGTACAACGTCCTGCACCTGGTCCTGCTGGGCGGGGTCGCGACCTTCTTCTTCATCCAGCTGGTCTCCGACCTCTTCTCCAGCCCGACCGCCCTGATCCTGCTGGTCGCGGCCGGGATCGGCGGCCTCTTCGCCTGGGCGGCCTACCGCTTCAAGTTCCTGCGCAACCTGCTCGACATCCTGATCATCGCCCCCGCGGTGATCCTGCTGCTGTTCATCTTCGCCAGCCCGACCACCGACGTGATCTTCCCCGGCGGGAGCGACGCCGCCCTGGCCAAGGACTCGGGCGGCGACCACCCGGTCGTGCTGATCGTCTTCGACGAGCTCGGGACCTCGAACCTGATGACGGACGACCAGCGGATCGACGCCGGCCGGTTCCCGAACTTCGCCCGCCTCTCGAAGGAGGCCACCTGGTACAAGAACCAGTCCACCACCGCCTTCTTCACCCCGAAGGCGGTGCCCGGCATCCTCACCGGCAAGCTCCCCCCGGACGACGCCCTGGCGACCGCCGACGACCAGCCGGACAGCCTCTTCACCCTGCTGGGCCGGGACCGGCCGATGCACGTGATGGAGCCGGTCACCGCGATCTGCCCGGACTCGCTCTGCCCCGAGGAGGAGGCCGGCGAGCGGCAGCTCAACCGGCTCAAGGCGCTCTGGTCCGACCTCAAGTACGTCGAGGGGCGCCTGGTCCTGCCGCCCGGGCTGGCCGACCGGCTGCCCGACGTCGGCACCAACTTCGAGGGCTTCGGGGAGTCCGGCAAGTCGGGCGGGATCGACGAGTTCTTCGTCAAGGGCCGGGGCAACGCCTCCGAGCCGCAGGAGTACCGCCGGTTCATCCGCCAGATCCCGGACAGCCCCCGCGGCCTGACCATGATGCACCTGCATCTGCCCCACCAGCCCTGGCACTACGATCGCGACGGCCGCCAGTACAACTCGTCGCCGATCGAGCAGCTCTCCCAGTCCACGAACAAGTGGCTGGTCGACGGCAACGGCATCGCCTCGGCCCAGGCCCGGATGTACACGCAGACCGCCTTCGCCGACGAGCTGGTCGGGGAGCTGCGGCGCGACCTCACCCGGAAGGGCCTCTGGGACGACGCGGTGGTCGTGGTGACCGCCGACCACGGCGTCTCCTTCGAGGGCGGCGAGGTGCCGCAGCGGATGGTGCACGAGCAGGCGATGGGCGAGGTCGCCAACCCGCCGCTCTTCGTCAAGTACCCGGGCCAGCGCAAGGGCGGGGTCTCCGAGAAGCACAGCATGAGCCTGGACATCGTGCCGACGATCGCCGAGGCGGTCGGGGTGGAGGACCCGTACGAGTTCGACGGGGTGCCGCTGCAGGGGCCGGTCCCGGACCGGCCGATCGCGGTCAAGGACATCAAGAACCGCGAGACCTCGGTCGAGCTGCCGGAGATGATCGCCCAGCGCGACGCCGCGATCAAGCGGGCCGACCGGCGGCTCGGCACCGGGCCGATCTACACCCTGGGCCCGGCCCCGAGCCTGATCGGGGAGCCGGCCCCGCCGGTCCCGGAGGGGACCGCGACGGCCTCCCTGGACGGCGCCGGCCTGTGGAACGACTACAAGGCGACCCGCCGGCTGATCCCGATCAACGTGACCGGGACGCTCGAGGACGTCGAGCCGGGCACGACGATCGCGGTCGCGGTCAACGGCCGGGTCGCCGGCACCGCCAAGGCCTTCGAGTTCGAGGACGCGACCCGGTTCGGGACGCTGGTCGACCCGGACACGCTGCGCCCGGGGCGGAACGAGATCGGGGTCTACGCCGTCGAGGGCGCCCGGCTCACCCCGCTCGGCGGCAACTGACCGTCAGCGGCGCGGCGGCTTCGGCCACCGCGGGACCGGCGCCCGGCAGGCCGCGCCGGAGCAGCCGCGCAGCCGCGTGAGCTGCCGGGCCAGGTACCGCTGGACCCGCTCGTAGGCCAGCTCGCCGAACCGGTTGCGGAGCTCGTACGGGTCGTTCCGGAGCACGTACAGCTCGCCCTCGCCGCCCTCGTACTCGACGTACTTGTAGGGGCCGACCCGGATCCCCACGTAGTTCTGGGTCGAGGCCTTGGCCGAGCCGTGGGCCCCGCGGCGCTTCCTCGACGTCCCCGCCACCACGACCGGGTCGTCCGGGTAGTCGCCCGGGATCAGGTGGGTGGCCGCCTGGTAGCTGGAGAGCAGGATCGGCCGGCGGCTCTTGCGCTTCGGCTTCTTCCAGAACGGCGCCATCGAGCGGCCGTCCAGCCGGCTGCCGGCCCGGGCCCCGGCCAGCGAGAGCACGGTCGGGGCGATGTCCTGGTTGGCGACGATCTCCCGGCTGACCGTGCGCGGCTTGATCCCCGGGCCGCGGATCACCATGGGGACCCGCAGGGCGGGCTCGTACGGCAGCAGCTTGCCCCGGTGGATCCGGTGCTGCCCGAGGAAGAAGCCGTTGTCCGAGGTGAACAGCACGTACGTGTTCTTCAGCTTGCCGGTGCTGCGCAGGGTGTCGACGATCCGCTTCACCCCCTCGTCGACCGAGCGGAGCGCCTCGATCGACTTGCGGTACTCGGTGGTGAGCTGGCTGACCTCGCCCGCGGTCAGCCGGGGCGTGTCGTACCGGAGGAACCACGGCTTGTCGGAGACGTCGGCCTCGTTGTAGCCGGGCGGGTTCGGCCGCGGGGTGCGGAAGGCGGTGTCGTAGTGCCGGACCGCCGGCTCCGGGCCGGTCGGGGGCCGCGAGTCGCCGTGCGGGGTGTGGTAGTCGACCTGCAGGTAGAAGGGGCGGTCGCTCCGCCGGATCTCCTCGGCGGCCTGGATCGACATCGAGTCCGTGTGGTAGTTGCAGGTGGCCGGGCCGAGCGCCGGGCAGCCGACCGGGTCCTTGCCGCCGATCTGGTCGTACCACGGGTAGCCCAGCCGCGGGGTGAGCGCCCCGTCGACGTTCTGCCTGTAGCCGTAGAACTCGCGGGTCGAGTTGTCGGTCGCGTCGGAGACCCACCGGTCCCAGCCGGGCGGCACCTCGGACTCGGCCGGCTCGTCGAGGCCGCCGTAGAAGTTCATGAACTTGCCGAAGTGCATCGTCCGGTAGCCGGCCCGCTGCATCCAGACGCCGAGGTTCTCGCCGTGGATCCGGTTGGAGCGGTAGCCGTCCCAGCCGCCCCGGGGGCCGCCGATCCGGACCACGCCGTGGTTCTGGGCGTACTGGCCGCTGAACAGCGAGGCCCGCGAGGGGGCGCAGAGCGGGAACGGGGTCACGTACTGGCGGAAGTCGACCCCCTTGTCCCGGATCAGCTTGGTCGTGTGCGGCATGATCGGGCGGCGACGCCCCTCCGGGTCGACCCAGGTGTTGTTGAACTCGTCCAGCGGCTGGTCGTCGGTCTGGATCACCACGAAGTTGGGTCGGGTCGCCGCCTTCACCGGGAGCGCCGGGAAGAGCAGCAGCGTCAGCACGGACGCAAACAGGCAGCCGAAGACGGTTCGTATGTTCACCCTTGGTCGCAAGGAGGTGCACCAATAACTACCGGAACGGGCGATAGGTGCGGCCCGGGCCGAAACTTCGCCGCTCCGGCTGCATTTCTATGAGTGGCCCCGTCGACCCGGACCGGTCGGCCCCGGCCCCGCGGCCTCACGGCCGTCCAGCCCCCCATGCGAACCAGAGGAGAAGACTTGACCGAACGCTCGCGCCCCGCCCTGCGCGCTGCCGTCCCGGAGGCGCGCCGCCGCGCCCGCCGCCGGCCGCTCGCCCCGGCCCTCGCCCTGGCGACGGCCGCCGCGGCGCTCGCGCTGACCGCCGTCCCGGCCGGGGCCGCGGTCTCGGTCAACCCGGGCCCGACCGCGAAGAACGCCTCGGTCTGGTCGGAGATCAGCTTCCGCGGGGTGCGGGCCGGCAAGGCCGGGCCGATCGTCGTGCGGGGCTCCCGCTCCGGCCGCCACGCCGCCCGGCGGCTGCGCCACAGCGACAACCGCGGCTTCAGCCTGGTGCTGAAGCGCCCGCTCCGGGCCGGCGAGCGGGTGACCGTCCGGACCCGGCTGCGGATCTACGGCGCCCGGCGCGGCACCTACAGCTTCCGCACCGAGAACCTGTGGCTGCCCCGGGCCGGCCGGGTCGCCCCGGAGCGGCTCGGGCCGACCGGGCAGCCCGCGCTCCGCTCCCGCCCCGACCTGGCGCCGCCGCGGCTGGCGGTCTCCACCCGCGCCCCCGGCGCCTCGGACAAGCCGCTCTTCATCGGCTC
>ENA-UOVV01002293-UOVV01002293.1-compost-metagenome-genome-assembly--contig:-NODE-2293-length-11226-cov-4.346791_pt1 | contig 11226 bp, 10 predicted proteins | sample MGYA00238155_ERZ761577 | MGnify/ENA primary metagenome ERZ761577 (study PRJEB28898, sample SAMN06268775) | compost metagenome | isolation source: Emeryville, CA | place: USA:Emeryville, CA | collected...
GGAGGCGGCCGCGCTCACCGGGCACGCCCCGCGCACCGACCGCCCCGCAGTGGAGTGGGAGCCGATGCCATCGCTGGCCGCCCTGCCGCGCCTCGCCCAGCAGGTGGAGGACGCGGGCCTGCCCGTCGAGCTCGAGGTGCTCGGCTCCACGCACGTCCCCGCGAGCATCGAGCTGACCGCGTACCGCATCGTGCAGGAGGCGCTGACCAACTCCATGAAGTACGCCGGGCCCGGAGCGCGGGCGCACGTGCGCGTCACCCGCACGCCCGACGTCGTGGTCGTCCTCGCGGAGGACGACGGCCGCGGCGCCATCTCCGAGGCCGCGCAGAGCTCCGGCGGGCACGGGCTCGACGGGATGCGCGAGCGCGTCGCCGCGATCGGAGGCACCATCGACATCGGCCCCCGCAAGGGAGGCGGATTCCGCGTGCAGGCCCACCTGCCGGTGTCCGATGACCAGATCCGCGCCGGATCCCGGCGCTCGAGCGCGACAGGAGCGACGGCATGATCCGCGTCGGCATCGTCGACGACCAGGCCATGGTGCGCGTCGGGCTCAGGATGATCCTCGAGTCGGAGAGCGACATCTCCGTGGTGTGCGAGGCGTCAGACGGCACGGAGGCGCTCGCGATGATCACCGAGCACTCGCCCGACGTGGTGCTCATGGACGTGCGCATGCCCGGCATGGACGGCATCGCCGCCACGCGCGAGATCATCGCCGCCGCGCCCCACGCGCGCATCGTCATCCTCACCACGTTCGACGACGACGAGTACCTCTACGGCGCCCTGCGCGCCGGAGCCTCCGGCTTCCTGCTCAAGAGCGCGGACGGCGACACGCTCGTGGAGGCCGTGCGCGTGGTCGCGGGAGGCGAGGCGCTCCTCGCGCCCGCCGTGACGCGGCGCGTGATCGAGCGCTTCGCGGCGGCGGGCCCCGCCCTCGCTCCGCCCGAGGGCGGCGAGCCGTCGTCCGCATCCCGGCTCGAGCATCGGCCGGACCCGGTGGCCGTGGGCGACCTGTCCGAGCGCGAGCTCGAGGTGCTGCAGCTCATGGCGCGCGGCCTGTCGAACCAGGAGATCGCCCAGCAGCTCTACGTCTCCAGCACGACGGTCAAGACCCATGTGAGCCACATCCTCACCAAGCTCGGCGTGCGCGACCGCGTGCAGGCCGTCGTCGAGGCGTACGAGTCGGGCATCGTGGTGCCCGGAGGCTGACCAGGGTCATCCCTGAGGAGGAGGGCGGGAAACCGTCCGTGCGGCCGATGCCGCGCGTGCGGCCGTCTCGCCAGACTGGTCACGTTCCCTTCTGACGAAAGGCATGACCATGACCGACACGGCCACGCTCGCGCCGACCCTCGCGGCCACCATGCGCGGCGGCTACAAGATCTACGGCGCAGGCGACACCGCGGTGCGCGCGCTCGACGGCATCGACGTGGACATCGTCCGCGGCCAGTTCACCGCCATCATGGGCCCCTCGGGCTCGGGCAAGTCGACGCTGCTGCACACGCTCGCCGGACTGGACCGCCTCACCCAGGGCGTCTCGACCATCGCCGACCAGGTGATCACGAGCATGTCCGAGGCACAGGTCACGCAGGTGCGCCGGGACCTCATCGGCTTCGTGTTCCAGTCCTTCAACCTCATCCCGTCGCTCACCGCGCGCGAGAACATCACGCTCCCGCTGGACATCGCGGGCCGCAAGGTGGACCAGGAGTGGTTCGACGAGATCATCTCGATCCTGGGCCTGCGCGAGCGCCTGACGCACCTGCCCGCCGAGCTCTCGGGCGGCCAGCAGCAGCGCGTCGCCGTGGCGCGCGCCCTCGTGTCGCGCCCCGAGATCATCTTCGCGGACGAGCCCTCCGGCAACCTCGACTCGCGCTCCGGCCAGGAGCTCCTGGGCTTCATGCGCCGCGCGGTGCAGGAGTTCGGCCAGACCATCGTCATGGTCACGCACGACCCGACCGCCGCGTCGTACGCGAGCCGCATCCTGTTCCTCGAGGACGGCAAGATCGTCGACGAGATGCTCGACCCGACGGCCGAGAAGGTTCTCGACCGCATGAAGCGGATGGGGCACTGACGCCGTGTTCCGCCTCGCACTCAAGTCTGTCAAGCACAACCCCAAGCGCCTCGTGCTCACGGCGGCGGCCGTCGCGCTGGGCGTGTCGCTCGTGACGGCGAGCTTCACGTTCACCAACGGCCTCTCGAGCGGCTTCAACCAGCTCTTCTCCGAGATCTACGGCGCTCAGGACGTCGTGGTCGAGCGCGATCCCGAGTTCGCTGAGCCGACCACCGACCCCTTCGCCGCCGGCGAGGGCCTGTTCAGCGCCGAGGACGTCGAGGCCATCGCGGCGGTCGACGGCGTCGCGGCCGTCGCGGGCGGCGTGCAGGTCATGGGCGCGGTGCTCCCCGCAGACGGCCCGGCCGCAGGCATGGGCGGCGCGCCCAGCCAGCTGTTCAACTGGTCCGGCATGGAGGAGTTCGACCTCTCGACCCTCGTGGACGGGCGCGGGCCTGAGCGCAACGGGGAGATCGTCCTCGACCTCGACTCCGCTCCCGCCCTGGGCTACGCGCTGGGCGACCCCGTCACCATCGCCACCGACACGGGCACGGAGCAGTTCACGCTCGTGGGCACCATCCGCTTCGGCGAGAGCAACTCGCTGCAGGGAGCCACGCTCGGCTTCATGACGACGGAGGATGCGTTCCGCCTGTCTGGCGAGGAGAAGTTCCAGACCGTCGGCGTGCTCGCCGAGGAGGGCGTCGACCTCGACCGGCTCGCCGAGGAGATCGACGCGCTCCTGCCCGAGGGCGGGCGTGCGATCACGGGCCAGGCCAAGGCCGCCGAGACGGCGCAGGAGATCGACGAGGTCCTCAACTACATCAACATCTTCGCCATCACGTTCGCGCTCATCTCCCTGTTCGTGGGCGCGTACATCATCGTGAACACGTTCCGCGTGGTCGTCACGCAGCGCACCCGTGAGCTGGGCCTCCTGCGCGCCATCGGCTCCACCAATGCCCTGGCCTCGCGCCGGCGCATCCTCCTGACGGCAGTGTTCTTCTACCTGTCGGCGCGCCATCGGCTCGACCGGCTCGCAGATCCGCCTCATGATCCTGCTCGAGGCGCTCCTCATCGGCGTGCTCGCGTCGACCATCGGCATCGCGATGGGCTACCTGCTCGCTCTCGCCGCGAGCGGCGTCGTGGGCGCCTTCGCCGGCGACATCTTCGGCTCCCTCGCGCTGCCGCTCGACGGCGTGCTGTGGAGCTACGTCCTCGGCACCGTCGTGACGCTCGTCTCGGCGCTGGTCCCGGCGATCCATGCCTCCCGCATCGCGCCGATGGAGGCGCTGCGCGAGTCGGCCACGAGCGGCAAGAAGCCCCTCAAGTGGCGCAACGTCGTCGGCGTCGCGCTGACCCTGCTGGGCGTCGCTGCCGTCGTCGTCGGGCTCTTCGCCTCGGTCGTGAAGCCCGCCATCTGGGTGGGCGTGGGCGCCGTGCTCATCGTGCTCGGCGTGACCCTGCTCGCGGCCCAGGTGCTGGTGCCGATGGCGTTCGGTCTGCGCGGCCTGCTGTCCAGCTGGTTCGGCGTGGACGGCAAGCTCGCCGCCAACAACATCCGCCGCGAGCCGCGCCGCAGCGCCAACACGGCCGCCGCGCTCATGATCGGCGTCATGCTGCTCGCGCTCGTGGCGACGTTCACACAGTCGCTCAAGTCGGTCGTCACGGAGCAGTTCCAGCAGACCAAGGCCGACTTCTTCGTCCTCAGCGGCCAGGGCACGGTGCCCCCGGGCGCGCTCGAGCTCATCGAGGACGTCGACGGCGTCGAGGGCGTCACGTCGCTGGGCTTCATGCTCGTGACGGTCGACGGGACGGAGTACAGCGTGGCGGTCCTCAACGCCGCCACGGCCGAGCTCGCCATCTCCTACAACTCGGAGCCGCCTGTGTCCGAGCTCGGAGACGGCGTGTTCATCGACTCGGTGGTCCAGGCCGCGGGCGTGTCCGTGGGCGACGAGATCACGCTCGCGGGACCCGACGGCACAGCGACTCTTGAGGTGACGGGCCGCTACCTGGGCGAGGGCGACGCGAACCTGTGGATCGACTTCGACACCGCGGCGGCGCTGTCCGACGAGGTGCCCGTGGCCCAGGCCGCGGTGGTCCTCGCCGAGGACACGGACGTCGACGAGGCGCAGGAGGCCATCCAGGAGGCCCTCAGGGAGGACTTCCCTCTCGTCATCCTGCAGCAGCCGGGAGAGCTCGAGCAGCTGGCCAACACTTTCATCGACCTGCTGCTGGGCGTCATCTCGGCCCTGCTCGCGAGCGCCCTCGTCATCGCCATCCTGGGCGTGGCGAACACCCTGCTCCTGTCCGTGACCGAGCGCACGCGCGAGATCGGCCTGCTGCGCGCGGTCGGCCTCAAGAAGAGCTCGGTGTGGCGCATGATCACGGTGGAGTCGATGGTCATGGCGATCTTCGGCACCATCCTGGGCATGGTCCTCGGCGTCTCGCTCGGCGCGGCCCTCGTGGTGGCGCTCGAGGAGTACGGCTTCAACGGCCCGTCGATCCCATGGGCGTGGCTGGCGGTGTACACCGTGCTCGCCGCGATCGCCGGCGTCCTCGCGGCCATCTGGCCTGCGTGGCGCGCGTCGCGCCTGGACATCCTCCAGGCAATCGCGGCCGACGGCTAGGCCGATCCCGGCACCCACGAGCCGAGGCGGGCTCGTCGCGCGACTACAGCGTGACGAGCCCGCCTCGCTCGTCGAGGAGCATGGGCTCGGGCTCGAGCGTGATGCCGAAGGCCTCGCGCACGCCGTCGCGCACGTGGCGCGCGAGCTCGAGCACTTCGGCACCCGTGGCGCCGCCGCGGTTGGTCAGGGCGAGCGTGTGCTTGCCGCTCAGCGCGGCGTGGGAGCCCGGCAGCGCGAAGCCCTTGGCGAAGCCCGCGTGCTCGATGAGCCACGCGGCGCTCGTCTTGACCCCGCCCGATGCCGGGAAGCGCGGGGCGCCGTCGGGGACCTGGGCATCGGGCACGACGGGGTTGGTGAAGAAGGACCCGGCGCTCCACGTGTCGTGGTCGGCCGCGTCGAGGACCATGCCCTTGGACGCGCGCAGGCTGAGGACGGCGGCGCGGACATCGGCCGTGGGAGCCTTCTCGCCCACCCGGATGCCGAGCGCCTGCGCGAGCTGCTCGTACTGCACCTCGCCGGAGATCGTCCCGAAGCGCATCTGCATCGTCACGTCGAGGACGATCCAGCGCGGGCTCGCGCCGTGCTCCCCCGCGACGAGCGAGGACTTGAGGACGGACTGGCGATAGCCGAAGCCGAGCTCGACGGCGAACATCGTCCGCACCCGCGACTCGGCGCGGTCCCACACGCGCACCGTCGCGAGCGTCTCGGACAGCTCTGCGCCGTAGGCGCCGATGTTCTGCACAGGGGCCGCGCCTGCCGAGCCGGGGATGCCCGACAGCGCCTCGAGGCCCACCCAGCCCTCGGTGACGGCGGTCTCCACCACCGAGTCCCACTCCGCGCCCGCAGGAGCGGTGAGCGAGACGCCGCCGCAGAAGCCGTCGTCCTGGACCGAGAAGCCCGTGCGGAGGTCGCGCACGACGCGGCCGCGGAAGCCCTCGTCGTGGGCGAGGAGATTGGATCCGCCGCCGACCACGAGCAGCGGGATGCCCGCCTCGTCGGCTTCCCGGACGGCCGCGATGAGGTCGGCCTCGGACTCGACCTCGACCAGCTCGTCGACGGGCCCGCCGACGCGGAAGGTCGTGAGCTCCGCGAGAGTGGTCATGCCGCCAGCGTATCCCCGGCCGCGGCGGCCGTCGTCCGGCCGCGCAGGCGCCTCGGTCCCCCGGGCTGGCCTTCGGCCCGCTAGCGTCCCTCGCCGCCCTCGGCGTCGGCGACGCCGGGCACTGGCTCCACGGCGTCGGCGATGACCACGGCCGCCTCGTCGCGGGCGGCCCTGTCCTCCAAGCGCTTGGCCAGGAGGCGGTGGCTGCGCAGCAGCGGGCCCTCCGTGCGGACGGCGCGGGCCAGGAGGAACGACAGCAGTGCGGCCGCGGCGACCACGAGGAGCGCGACGCGCAGCTCGACGAGCTCGCCCAGATGGCCGATGACCTGGGGCATCACGAGACCGGCGATCGTCGAGAACGAGGACACCGCGGCCACGCGGGCGGCGGCACGGCGCGGGTCGTCCGATGCGGCGGAGAACCCGATCGGCACCCCCAGGCCGGCGCCCAGGCCCCACAGGACCATGCCGACGCCGATGACGGCGAACGTCGGCCCGAAGGCGAACATGGCGCCGCCCACGGCGACGAGCACCGCCGAGACGCGCAGCGACACGACGCGCCCCAGCCTGCCGATGATCTGCGCGCCCAGGCCGCGGGTGGTGACCATCGCGACCAGGAAGACCCAGTAGAAGATGTCGCCGATCGCCTCGGTGGTGCTGAAGGACTCGACGACCGCGAGCGAGGTCCACGTGGCCGCGGCGCCCTCGATGGTCGAGGCGGCGAAGACGATGAGGCCGATGAGGAGGACGCGGCGCTCGCGGTACTCGTCGCGCGCGGTCTTGAACGGGCCGCCGATGCCGCGCGGCACCTCCGCGGCGGGAGCGGGAGAGCCGTCGTACACCGCCGGGCCGATGAGGGCGAGGCGGACGGCGCTGAGGACGGCCACAACAATCACGTAGTGCAGCGTCGGCGACATCCCGAAATGCGATACGACGGCGCCGAGCGCGAGGCCGATCGCCATGCCCACGGAGAACGCCGCATGGAAGTGCGGCATCACGGCTCGCTTCATCCATCGCTCGACGTTGGCCGCCTCGGCGTTGATGGGCACGTTGGTGAACGCGAAGGAGAAGGAGATGAAGAACTGACCGATCGCGAACGCCCCTTGGCTGCCGACGGCGACGGACCACGCCATGAGCAGGAAGGCGGCGGCGTAGGTGAAGGTCGACCACCACAGGATGCGTCGGGTGCCGAAGCGCGCAACCGCCCAGCCGGTGACGAGCAGCGCCACGAAGGCGCCGAGCGCTCCCATGAGCATGAGGACGGCGAAGCGGCCGGTCGTGACGTGGAGCGCCTCGGTGACGCTGGGCACGCGAGAGAGGAAGGTCGCCAGGAAGGCGCCCATGATGAAGAACAGGCCCATGGTGCCCCAGCGCGCCTGAGCCAGGCGCGTGCCGGCGGGCTCGGTGAGAGGGCCTCCGGCCGCGTTCACTGTTCCTCGCACTTCTGGCGCGGCGCTCGACCGCCGGCCGACACGAGGCCGCGGGATCGTCGCGCTGCGGCCTCGAAACGTTTCGACGTCTCACCAGCATACAGCCGCTACGCTGGTTCCACCGTCACGCTGGGAGGTGAAGGTGGCCACGAACCGACGCCCGACCATGGCCGATGTCGCCGCGCGGGCCGGCGTGTCGCTGTCCACCGTCTCCCTCACCTTTTCGGGCGCCGGCCCCATCTCCCCTGACATGAAGGCGCGCGTGGAGAAGGCCGCCCAGGAGCTCGGCTACACCGGGCCCTCCCCCCAGGGCCGGGCGCTGCGCTCGGGCCGCTCCGGCATCGTCGGCCTGGTGGTCCACGAGAAGCTCGCGCTGTCCTTCCGCGACCCCATCACGCTGCGCCTGCTCGATGCCCTGGTAGGCGATCTGTCCGACATGGGACTGGGCGTGCTCCTGGTCCCCAGCCCCGCGGACGACCCGGAGGAGCGCTCGCTGCTCGAGACGGCCGCGATGGACGCCGCCGTCGTGGTGAGGGTGCGCTCCAAGGACGATCCCGCGCTCGCGATCCTGCGCCGCCGCGGCATCCCCGTGGCCCTCATGGAGGGCACTCCGCCGCCCGGCGCGGCCGCCGTCAACATCGCCGATGACGAGGCGACCGCCGACCTCGTCCGTCGCCTCGTGGACCTCGGCCACGAGCGCATCGCGACCGTGACGCTCCCGTGGGGCATGGCGGGCGAGACGGGGGTCATCGACCCCAAAGCCAATCCGCGACCCGCATGGACGCCCACGCACAAGCGCCTCAAGGCGTTCGAGCTCGCGGGCGTCGAGCCGTGCGTCGTGGTCGAGGCGCGCGCGTCGATCGTCGAGGAGGGCCTCGCCGCAGGCCACATCGCCATCACCCACGAGAGCCGGCCCACCGCGATCGTGTGCCAGTCCGACCTGCTCGCCGGCGGCGTCGTCCTCGCGGCTCGGGAGCTCGAGCTGCAGGTCCCGCACGACCTGTCCGTCACCGGCTTCGACGGACTCGACCTGCCGTGGCTCGCGCCGCTCGAGCTCACCACCGTGACGCAGGACATCGAGGCCAAGGGCCATGCGCTCGGCACCGCCGTCAAGGCGCTTCTGGCGGGCGAGGAGCCTCCCGTGGTCGACACCCCGGTCGAATTCCGCCCCGGCAACACCATCGCCGCCGCGCGCGAGCGGTAGGGCTGCGCTGCGCCTGGCCGCACGAGCGCTGGGGCCGCGCCCGCATCGAGCTGCGCTGCGCCTGGCCGCATCGGCGCTCCGCACCGGGCCGCGCGCCAGCCGCCCGCACATCGGGCCAGACACAGCGAAAGGGGCGCCGCCCCTGTGGACGGCGCCCCTTCGCTCGTGCGAGCGTCTTACTCCAGGCCGAACAGCTTCTGCAGCGTCGGCAGGGCGAAGTAGATCGCGAAGAGGGCCGCGGCCACCCACATGAGCGGCTTGACCTCCTTGACCTTGCCCGTCGCGGCGGAGATGACGACGTAGGCGACGAAGCCCACGCCGATGCCCGCGGCGATGGAGTAGGCGAACGGCATGATGATGATCGTCAGGAAGGCGGGAACCGCGATGCGGTAGTCCTTCCAGTCGATCTCGACCGCGCCGGTGAGCATCATCAGACCCACGAGGACGAGGACCGGCGTGGCGGCCTCGAACGGGACGATGTTGGCCAGCGGCGACAGGAACACGGCCACGAGGAACGCGAGACCGGTCACGACCGACGCGAGACCCGTGCGCGCGCCGTCGCCGACGCCCGCCGCGGACTCGATGTAGGACGTGTTCGACGACACCGACGCGGCACCACCGGCGATGGCGCCGATCGAGTCCACGATGAGGATCTCCTGCGAGTTCTCCGGCACGCCGACCGCGTCGTTGAGCTCGGCCTCCTCGCCGACCGCCGTCATCGTGCCCATCGTGTCGAAGAAGTCGACGACGAGGAGCGAGAAGATGAGCAGCAGGACGGTGACGACCGCCGGGCCGGACGTGAAGGCGCCGAAGACGCTCACCTGGCCGAGGAGGCTCAGGTCAGGCACGAAGCTCCACGACTGGTTGAGCGTGGGCACGACGAGCGCCCAGCCGCCGGCGTTGTCGGCGAGCGAGCCGAACTTCCAGATCGCCTCGATGATGATCGCGACGACGGTGAGCGACAGGATCGTGATGAGCAGGGCGCCCTTGACCTTGCGGGCCAGGAGGATGCCGCCGACGATGATGCCGAGCGCGAAGAGCAGCGTCGGGACCGTGACGATGGCGCCGCCGTCGCCGAACTGGCCCGGGGTGTCGTCGTGGCCGGGGTCGTTGATGAGCTTCGAGTCCCAGAAGGCGATGTACGCGAGGAACAGGCCGATGCCGGCCGCGATCGCCTTCTTCAGCGCCATGGGGATGGCCCACAGGAACTTCAGGCGGAGCTTGGTCAGCACCAGGATGAGGACCAGGACACCCTCGAGGACGATGAGGCCCATCGCCTCCGGCCACGTGAAGAGGCCGCCGCCGACGAGGCCGTAGGCGACGAAGGCGTTGAGGCCAAGGCCGGCAGCCATCGCGAGCGGGAAGCGCGCCCACGCACCCATGAGGATGGTGAGGACGCCGGCGACCAGCGCGGTCGCCGCAGCGATCATGCCGAGGTTGGGCTCAGAGCCGCCGCCGAGGTACGTGCCGGTCTTGTCCGGGACGAAGCCGAGGATGAGCGGGTTGAGGACCACGATGTAGGCCATCGTGAAGAAGGTCGTGAGACCGCCGCGGATCTCCTGACCGAACGAGGATCCCCTGTCGGAGATCTTGAAGTAGGCGTCCAGCTTGGCTGCGAAGCCCGTGTTCTCCTTTGTATCTGCCATGGGGGAATCGTGGCAGGCCCCGCGCGCGCTCGCGCGACGGGCGGGAGCCAAGCCTCTCGGCGCGCCCTTGTAGGAACCCTACAAAGCGGTGAGGGTGCGTCAGCAGGGCACGACGGCCTGCGCCTTGCCCAGCACCTTCTGCCCCTCGCACTCGACCGTGACGTCGATGCGGGCGCTGCGCAGCTCGTGGTCGAGCGCGCCCACCGTGGCCGTGATCTGCAGGATCGCCGCTCTCGGGTTGGGAACGGGGACGGGCCGCGTGAAGCGCGCCTGGAAGTCCGCCACATTGCCCGCGCCGGCCCACTCCTCCACCACCGACGCCGCGAGGCCCATGGTGAGCATGCCGTGGGCGATCACACCCGGCAGCCCCACGGACTGAGCGAACACGTCGTTGTAATGGATCGGGTTGAAGTCGCCGGATGCGCCCGCGTAGCGGACCAGGGTGTCGCGCGTGACCTCGACGGTGCGGGAGGCGACCACCTGGCCCACCTCGAGCGCGTCGAAGGACGGCGTCGTCTCGTCGCTCATGCGTCCTCCCTCACGGCCAGCGTCGACACGACGGTGGAGACGGGGGCGTTGTCGCCGTCCACGATCTCCGCGCGCGTGGTCACCATGGAGATGCCGGCGCGCTGCGTGATCGACTCGATCGTCACGGTCGTGGTGACCACGTCGCCCGCGACGAGCGGGCGGTGGTGGGTGAAGCGCTCGTCGGCGTGGACCACCTTGGAGAAGTCGACGCCCACCTCGGGGTCCGTCACGACGTGGAACTCCGCCTGCTGCGCGATGACCACCGCGAACGTCGTGGGAGCCACGACATCGGTGTAGCCCTCCGCGCGGGCGACCTCCGGGTAGAAGTGCGCGCCCGAGCGCGCGTCCACGGCATCGGCGAACTCCCGGATCTTGACCCGGGTGACCTCGTAGGTCTCGAAGGGGCCGTACGTGCGGCCCACGGCTTCAGGATTCACTGCCACGGCATCACCCTACTGGGAGCGCACAGCGAAACGCCCGCCTCGGCTGGGCCGGGCGGGCGTTTCGACGAGTCAGATCAGCGCGTCTCGCGGTGCGGAGTGTGCTTGCCGCACTTGCGGCAGAACTTGCTCAGCTCGATGCGGTCGGGGTTGTTCCGACGGTTCTTGCGCGTGATGTAGTTGCGGTCCTTGCACTCGGTGCACGCGAGCG
>ENA-UOVV01002294-UOVV01002294.1-compost-metagenome-genome-assembly--contig:-NODE-2294-length-11223-cov-6.024176_pt1 | contig 11223 bp, 9 predicted proteins | sample MGYA00238155_ERZ761577 | MGnify/ENA primary metagenome ERZ761577 (study PRJEB28898, sample SAMN06268775) | compost metagenome | isolation source: Emeryville, CA | place: USA:Emeryville, CA | collected...
CCCGGTTGCGGGGGCCCGGCAGCAGCACCAGCGCGCCGACGATGGCCAGCACCGCGCCCACCCCGCAGGCGGCCGCCAGCGCCAGATCGCGTCCGTCGTCGAACGCGACCACGATCAGCGCCAGCAGCAGCGGCAGGCTGCTTGCGGCGGTGCGGGCGCTGTGCAGCCAGATCCAGTCCCGGCCCAGCTGCACCGGCAGCGACGCCGCCGCCAGCGCCAGCATGAACCCGATGAGCAGCAGGTCGATCCGGCCGACCACCACCGGCGCCAGCACCAGCAGCGGCACGAAGACCAGCACCCCGAGCTGCTGGGCGTTCCAGCGCCGCGCCAAGGTCAGCCCGCCGCCGCCGAGCACCGCGGCGAGCACCAAGCCGACCGGGGCGGGCACCCACTGATAGACGGTGGTGACGGCGATGACGTCGATGTAGCCGGCGGCGACGCCGGTGGCCGCCAACGCGATGGCGCCGACGCGGCCGCCCGGGCGCGGGAAAATCCGCATCGCAACCGCCACCAGGGCCGCGGCCAGCAGTGCCCCGGCCGCGACGCGGACCTCAGGACGCAGGACGCCGGCCTGTGCCGCCAGCACGAGCAGCAGCACGACTCCGATCAGTGTGACAGCCACGCCGGCGACCGCGAGGACCTTGCCGATCCAGTCGCCATTGCGCGGCGTCTTCGGTGCCGGCGGGGGCGGCGGCGAATACTGTTGCGGATACGCGGGATACACCGGCGGCGGTGGCGAGTAGGCCGGCACTGCGGAGAGCGTGCGCTCGAGCGCGACCAGATCGGCGGACACGCGAGCCATCTGCGCGGACAGCGCCGCGAAATCGGCCGACAACCGGGCGAACGCGACGTTTGGCGCTTCGGTCATGGCGCCATCGTGACAGCGCCGCGCCGCGATTGGATGAGTAGGACTACTCGTCCTTGTCGAGCCCGTGCTCGATGGCGTATCGGGTCAATTCGACCCGATTGGCCACCTGCAGCTTGCGGAACGTGGCCTGGACGTGGTTCTCCACGGTGCGGTGGCTCAGCGACAGCCGGGCGGCGATCTGCTTCGCGGTCAACCCCTTCGCGACGTAGCGCAGGATCTCGGTTTCGCGCTCGGTCAGGCTCGGCGCCGCAGGCTCGGGCCCGGACTTCTGCGCGATGCGCCGGTACTCCCCCAGCACCAGCCCCGCCAGCCCGGGGGTGAACACCGCACGCCCCTCTGCGGTCGCCCGCACCGCGTCGCACAGCTCGGTCTTCGATGCGCTCTTCACGAGATACCCTGTTGCCCCGGCCTTTACCGCCTCCAGCACATCGTCGTGTTCGTCGGATGCGGACAGCACCAACACTCGCGACGAGGGCGACACCGCCAGCACCTCCGCCGTCGCCGCGGCGCCGTCACCGTCGGACAGACGCATGTCCATCAGCACCACGTCGGGGTGCACGACGGCGGCCCGCCGCTTGGCCGATGCGACGCCGTCGGCGGTGGCCACCACGTTGAAGCCCTCGTCACCGAGATCGCGGGCGACGGCGTCACGCCAGATCGGGTGGTCGTCGACCACCATCACCGTCGGGGTACCGTCAGTTCCCATTCCGTCCCGATTCCCGGCCCGGTGGTGAGCTTCGCGCTGCCTCCAAGCCAATCCATCCTGCCCACAATCGATTTAGCGACGCCGACGCTACCCTCGGCCTCGGCCGTCTTCAGCCGGCCCGCGGGGATGCCAGGACCGTCGTCGCGGATGCTCACCGTCACCGAGTCGCCGAGATCCTCCAGCAGCACGTAGGCGCGGGCGTCCGGGCCTGCGTGCTTGGCGACGTTGTCCAGTGCGTTTGCCGCGGCCGCCAGCAGCTCGGCGGCGACGTCGGCGTCGAGCAGCACCGGATCGGCGGGCACGCTGACCGACACCCGATCGGAGGCGTGCCGCCGCAGCATCGCGCCCAGATCGGCGCGCTCACCGGGTTTCGGCCGATCGTCGGTCGTACTGACCAGGCGTCGCAGCGCCCGTTCCTGCTCGCCGGCGAGTTCGGCGAGTTCTGCTGTCGGACCGCCGATCTCACGCCCGCGGCGGGCGACCAGGGCCAGTACCTGGATCGCGCCGTCGTGCACCTCTCGGGACAGCCGCTCCCGTTCCTGGTGCGCCGCCGCCAGTCGCGCGGCCTCCTCCAGTTCGGCGTGTGCGCGCCTGGCCGTCTGCGCGGCCATCCCGACCGCCAGTCCGACCGCCAACTCGATGACGATCGTCGCGTTGCGCCCCAGGTCGTAGTTGTAGTTCACGACGCCCTTGAGCACCGAACCGGCCACCACCACCGCCGCGCCGGTGAGCATGCCGGCGATCGGACCCGACAGGATGGCCGCCGAGATCGTGGCGTTGGTGGCCCACAGCGTCGTCGGCCACGACTGGTTGTCCAGCGCCCACTGGTCGGAGGCGACCACCGCCGTTGACAGGATCAGCGCCAGCACCACCACGATCTCGGCCGACACCCACGACCAACGTCTGCCGAACCCCTGCAGGTAGGCGATCGCACACGCCACGCTCCACGCGATCAGCCCGGCGAACAGCAGCCAGCCGAGCGTGGGGCGCTCCAGATCCGGGTTGACGGCGATCTGAAACCCAAGCGCGTAAAGGCAACTCAGCAGCCGAAACACCTGGGCCGCTCGCCACAACGGTGTAGCAGCATCGGGCGGCACTACAACACCTTGGACAAAAACGCCTTCGTGCGTTCATGTTGCGGATTCGACAGCACCTCGCGCGGCGGCCCGCTCTCCACCACCACGCCGCCGTCCATGAACACCAGATGGTTGGCCACCTCGCGGGCGAAGCCCATCTCATGGGTCACCACGACCATCGTCATTCCCTCGGCGGCAAGCTTTTTCATCACCTCGAGCACCTCGCCGACCAACTCGGGATCCAGCGCCGAGGTGGGCTCGTCGAACAGCATCAGCTTCGGGTTCATCGCCAGCGCGCGGGCGATGGCCACCCGCTGCTGCTGCCCACCCGACAGCTGCGCCGGATAGGCGTCCGCCTTCGCCGACAGGCCGACCTGATCCAGTAGATCGCGAGCCCGCTCGATCGCCAAATCCTTCTTCACACCCTTGACGTGGATGGGCGCCTCGATGATGTTCTCCAGGGCGGTGCGGTGCGGGAACAGGTTGAAGTGCTGGAACACCATGCCGATGTCGCGGCGCTGCTTGGCCGCCTCGCGCGGGGACATCTCGTGCAGCTTGTTGCCGCGTTCCTTGTAGCCGATCAGCTCGCCGTCGACATACAGCCGTCCGGCGCTGATCTGTTCGAGATGGTTGATGCAGCGCAGAAACGTCGACTTGCCCGAACCCGACGGCCCCACCATGCACAGCACCTCACCGCGGCCGATCTCCAGGGTGATGCCCTTGAGCACCTGCAGTGCGCCGAAGTTCTTGCAGACCGACTCGGCCTTGACCATCGGGGTGGTCGCCGTGCTCATGAACCCTCCCCTCCGCCGCCGGGCGCCGCCGCGGTGGTCTGCGCCTTGGCCAGCGCCTCCAGTTGCCTGGTGGTGAGCTTGCGCGAGGCGCCGCGTGAGTAGTAGCGCTCCAGGTAGTACTGGCCCACCATCGCGATGCTGGTGATCGCGAGGTACCAGAACGACGCGACCATCAGCAGCGGCACCGGTTCGAACTCGCGTGCGGCGATCTCGCGCGACGTGATGCCGAACAGGTCCAGCGTGAACGGCACCGCGGTGACCAGCGAGGTGGTCTTCAGCATGCTGATGACCTCGTTGCCGGTCGGCGGGATGATCACCCGCATGGCCTGCGGCAGCACCGTGCGCCGCATGGTCATTCCCCACGACATACCCAGCGCGATGGACGCCTCGGTCTGCCCTTCCGGCACGGAACTGATTCCGGCGCGGATGATCTCGGCCATGTAGGCCGCCTCGTTGAGCGCCAGCCCGAGGATGGCCAGGATGAACGGGAACGAGATCGCCTGCAGGTCGAAGTGCCACAGCGTCGGCCCCCACGGGATGCCGATCTGAATCTTGCTGTAGATCACCGGGATCAGGCCCCAGAACACCAACTGCACGTAGATCGGCGTGCCGCGGAAGATCCACAGGTACACCCAGGCGGTGGCCTTGAATATCGGGTTCGGCGACAGCCGCATGACGGCCAGGATCACGCCGAAGATGACCGCCAGGATCATCGAGTAGATGGTCAACTGCAGGGTGTTGACCAGGCCGACCGTCAGGACGCGTTCGTTGAACAGGTACTGGCGGAAGACATGCCACTTGTACGCCTCGTTGGTGGCCGCCCCGTAGAGGAAGAGCCCGACGAGCACGACGATGACGACCGCCGCCACCCACCGCCACGGATGCCGCAATGGAACGGCGTCAATGGCTTTTGGGGTGGCGGGTGGCGACGTGTCGACATCACTCATACCGCACCTCGGCTAGTTGATGGCGCCGTTGATGACCGGCTTGTCGATCATTCCGGCCTCAACGCCCCAGCTCTTGGCGATCTCTTCGTACTTGCCGGTCTCGATGAGGTGCTCGAGCGCCAGCTTCAGCGACTGCGCCAGCGGTGACCCCTTCTGCACCGGCCAGCCGTACGGCGCCGAATCGAAGACCGGGCCCGCGGCCTCGAGCTTGCCGTTGCTCTGCTTGATCGCATACGCGGTCACCGGCGAGTCCGCCGACATCGCGTCGACCTGACCCAGCACCACCGCATTGGTGGCCGCGTCCTGACCGTCGAAGGCCACGATCTCGATCGGCGGCTTGCCCTCCTCGACGCACTTCTTGCTCTTGGCGGGCAGTTCCTCGGTCTCCTCGGTGGTGGTCGCCTGCACCGAGACCTTCTTGCCGCAGGCGTTGTTCGGGTCGATGCCGGACCCGGGCCGCTGCGCCCACTGGATGCCTGCGGAGAAGTAGGTGACGAAGTCGACGGACTCCTCGCGTTCCTTGGTGTCGGTGAATGACGACATCCCGACGTTGTACGTACCGCCCTGGATGGACGGGATGATCTTGGCGAAGTCCGACTCGCGGTACTCCGGCGTCAGGCCGAGGACGCCCGCGATCGCGTTCATCAGGTCGACGTCGAAGCCGACGATCTTTCCGCTCGGGTCTTTGAACTCGTTGGGCGTGTACGGAATGTTGACGCCGATGATCAGCTTGCCCGACGACTTGATGTCCTCGGGCACGGTGTTCGCGATCTCGTCGACCTTGGCCGACGCCTCCGTCGTCGGACTGGTCGAATCACCCGAATCCGAGCCGCTCGCGCAGCCCGAGAGCGCAAGCGCCCCGGCGGCGGCGAACACCGCCACGGTGCGCCACAGCCTCCCCCGACGGTCTTGACATCCACCTAACACAGTTGCCTCTACTTTCTGCATCGGGCCGCCTCGCCCTCGTTCCGCCGAGGACGTTAACGACCGTGGACCCAGCGCGCAGTGCCGGTAACGGAACATTAACGACCCCCAGGTAGCGGCACAGCGGTAACGGCAAATCCGCGTGTGTCGCCCGCGGCTGTGCCAAACTGCGCCTATGGAAACCCCCGCTCCCCCAACCCTGTTGCAGCATTTGTGGAAGTCCACTCTGTTGTCCGGAGTGCTCGCCGTCGTCCTTGGCGTTCTGGTGCTGGCGTGGCCCGGGATCACCATCGTGGTGGCGGCGATCTTCTTCGGCGCCTATCTGTTGGTGGCGGGCGTGTCGCAGGTGGTATTCGCGTTCAGCCTGCATGTTTCGGCCGGTGGCCGGGTCCTGCTGTTCATCAGCGGCGCGGCCGCGCTGGTCCTGGCCGTGCTGTGCTTCCGCAGCCTGCAGGAATCCATCCTGCTGCTGGCCATCTGGATCGGCGTCGGGTTCATCTTCCGCGGGGTGGCGACCGCGGTGTCGGCGATCAGCGACCCGACCCTGCCCGGTCGCGGCTGGGAGATCTTCATCGGCGTGATCAGCCTGATCGCCGGCGTGGTCATGCTCGCCGCACCGTTCGAGTCGCTGGCCACCCTGACCTTCGTCGTGGGGGTCTGGCTGATCGTGCTGGGCGTGTTCGAGGTGGTGTCGGCCTTCGGCATCCGCAAGGCCGCCAAGAGCCTGCCCGCCCCCACCCCGGCCGGGTAGCCGGTCAGGGCCAACGTCCTGGCCGAATAGGGCCCAAAGTCCCTACCGTCACCTGCGGCGATCTACTACTACGTATTGTCGTAGTACTTTAGTTGTAGGTCAGCCAGAGCTGGGAGTGACGTATGGATGCGCTGGATCTGTCACGGTGGCAGTTCGGCATCACCACCGTGTACCACTTCATCTTCGTGCCGCTGACCATCGGGCTGGCCCCGTTGCTCGCGGCGATGCAGACGGCGTGGGTGCTCACCGACAATCCGGCGTGGTACCGGTTGACCCGTTTCTTCGGCAAGTTGTTCCTGATCAACTTCGCCCTGGGCGTGGCCACCGGCGTGGTGCAGGAGTTCCAGTTCGGGATGAACTGGAGCGAGTACTCGCGCTTCGTCGGTGACATCTTCGGCGCCCCGTTGGCGTTCGAGGGGTTGATCGCCTTCTTCTTCGAGTCGACGTTCATCGGGCTGTGGATCTTCGGCTGGAACCGGCTGCCGCGCCTGGTCCACCTCGCGTGCATCTGGATCGTCGCGTTCGGCGTCAACGCCTCGGCCTTCTTCATCATCGCGGCCAATTCGTTCATGCAGCACCCGGTCGGCGCGGAGTTCAACCCCGAGACCGGGCGCGCGGAGCTCGTCGACTTCGGCGCACTGCTGACCAACAACACCGCGATCTGGGCGTTCCTGCACGCGGTCGCCGGATCGTTCCTCACCGCAGGCACTTTCGTGGCCGGCCTGTGCGCGTGGCTGATGATCCGGTCGCGCAGGCGGGCCGGGGATCACCCGGACGAGGCGACCGCGGCGGCCACCATGTTCCGGCCGGCCACCATCATGGGCAGCGTCGTCGCGCTGGCGGCGGCGGGAGCGCTGTTCCTCACCGGCGACACGCAGGGCAAGCTCATGTTCGTCCAGCAGCCGATGAAGATGGCGTCGGCAGAATCGTTGTGCGACACCGAGACCGATCCGAACTTCTCGATTCTGACCGTCGGCACACACAACAACTGCGACAGCGTCACCCACGTGATCGAGGTGCCCTACGTGCTGCCGTTCTTGGCCGAGGGCACGTTCACCGGGGTCACCCTGGAGGGCGTCAACGATCTGCAGGAGCAGTATCAGGACAAGTTCGGCCCCGGCGACTACCGGCCCAACCTGTTCGTCACCTACTGGGCGTTCCGCGCGATGATCGGCCTGATGCTGGTACCGGTGGCGTTCGCGCTCACCGCCCTGTGGCTGACCCGCCGCGGCCACGTCCCCGATCAGCAGTGGCTGGGCCGGTTCGGCCTGCTGGCGCTGCCCACTCCGTTCCTGGCCAACTCGGCCGGCTGGGTGTTCACCGAGATGGGCAGGCAGCCCTGGGTGGTGGTGCCCAACCCGACCGGTGACCAGTTGGTGCGGATGACCGTGCAGGAAGGGGTGTCCGCGCACTCACCGGGCACCGTGCTGTTCTCGCTGGCGGTGTTCACCCTGATCTACGGGGCGCTCGCGGTGGTCTGGTTCTGGCTGATGCGCCGGTACGCCGCCGAGGGGCCTCAGGAGCACGATTCCGAACCGGTGCCGCCCACGTCGCCCGACGAGGCCGACGTCGCACCGCTGTCCTTCGCGTACTAGGAGACCGTCATGGGCCTGCAAGAGTTGTGGTTCCTCCTCATCGCCGCGCTGTTCCTCGGCTTCTTGGTCCTCGAGGGCTTCGACTTCGGCGTCGGCATGCTGATGGCCCCGATGGGCCGGGTCACCCACCTCGGCCGGGTGACCGCCGAACGGCACCGGCGCACGGTGCTGAACACCATCGGCCCGGTGTGGGACGCCAACGAGGTCTGGCTGATCACCGCAGGCGCAGCAATGTTCGCGGCGTTCCCGAACTGGTACGCCTCGGTGTTCTCGGCGCTGTACCTGCCGCTGCTGGCGATCCTGTTCGGAATGATCGTGCGCATCGTCGGCATCGAATGGCGCGGCAAGATCGATGACGACCGCTGGCGCAAGTGGGCCGATATCGGCATCGCCCTCGGCTCGTGGCTGCCCGCCGTGCTGTGGGGCGTCGCGTTCGCGATCCTGGTGCAGGGCCTGCCCGTCGACGCCGACGGCCGGGTGCACGCCACGATCGGTGACGTGCTCAACGCCTACACCCTGCTGGGCGGCCTGGCCACCGCATCGCTGTTCGCCTTCTACGGTGCGGTGTTCGTCGCCCTCAAGACCTCAGGGCCGGTGCGCGCCGACGCGTTCCGCTACGCGCGCGGGTTGTCGGCGCCCGTGATCGTGTTCGCCGGCGGCTTCGGGTTGTGGACGCAACTTGCCCACGGCAAGACCTGGACCTGGCTGCCGCTCGCCGTGGCCGTCGTCGCGCTGCTGACGGCCGTGGCGCTGATGGCCGAACACCGCCGCGAGGGTTGGGCGTTTCTGTCGATGGTGGTGGTGATTGCGGCGGTGGTGGTGCTGCTGTTCGGCGCCATGTATCCGAACCTGTTGCCGTCCACGCTGAACCCGGAGTGGAGCGTGACGATCCACAACGGTTCGTCGACGCCGTACACGCTGCGCATCATGACGTGGGCAGCACTGACCCTGCTGCCCTTGGTGATCGGGTATCAGGCGTGGACGTACTGGGTGTTCCGACGTCGGATCACCGCCGACGCCATCCCCGCTTCGGTCGGATTGTCGAGGCAACTGCACTGAGTACCGGTCCCGTCGACCCGCGACTGTGGCGCGCATCCGCCGCGATGCGCCGATTCCTCACGGCCACCACGGCGTTCGGGGTGGTGATCTCGGGCTGCACGCTCGGATCGGCGGTCGTGCTTGCCCACATCGTCGCCCGGGTCGTCACGGATCCGGCCGCCCGCAGCCTCGAAGCGCAGGCGGTGCCGCTGGCGGTCCTGGCGCTGCTCTGGACGGTGCGCACCGTGGCGCACTGGCGGCAGGGCCGGCTGGCCCAGCGCGGGGCCAGCGCCGTGATCTCCGACCTGAGCCGTCAGGTCCTGGCCGCGATCGCCACGCTGCCCCCGCGGCGGCTGGCCGAACATCGCGACGAGGCGGCAGTCGTGGTTACCCGCGGCCTGGACGGACTGCGTCAGTACTTCACCAATTACCTACCTGCGCTGGTGCTTTCGGTGATCCTCACCCCGGCGGCCGTCGCCGTGATCGCGGTGTATGACTGGCGCTCGGCGGTGGTGGTTTCAATAGCCCTGCCCCTCGTTCCGATCTTCATGGTGTTGATCGGACTCACCACCGCCGAGCGCTCCGCCGCCACGCTGAAGGCGATGGGCACGCTGCAATCCCGCCTGTTGGATCTGGTGGCGGGCCTGCCCACGCTGCGGGCGCTGCGCCGGGTCGGCGGCTCGACCGAACGCATCGCCGAACTGGGTGCCGCCCATCGTCGTTCGGCGATGTCGACGCTGCGGATCGCGTTCCTGTCGTCGTTCGTGATGGAGCTGCTGGCCACCCTCGGCGTCGCGCTGGTCGCCGTCAGCGTCGGCCTGCGCCTGGTGTACGGACAGATGACGTTGGAGGCCGGCCTGACCGCGCTGCTGGTCGCGCCCGAGGTGTTCTGGCCGCTGCGCCGGGTGGGGGTCGCGTTCCACGCGGCGCAGGACGGAAAGGCCGCGGCCGACAAGGCATTCGAGCTGATCGAGCAGGCCGCCGCGCCCGCCCCCGCAACGGTCCGCGTCGACGGCGCCACCATCCACCTCGATGCGCTGGGCGCGGTCGCCGAGCCGGGCCGGGTGACCGTCATCGCCGGACCGAACGGCGCCGGGAAGTCCACGCTGCTGGCCGAGATCCTGGGCCTGAACGAGCCCGGCACGAACCGTCGCGAGTGGTGGGATCAGGTGGCCTGGTTGCCGCACCGGCCGATGCTGGTGCCCGGCACCGTCAGGGCGAACCTCGAGCTCTTCGGCCCGCTGGAGGACCTCGAGGCCGCCTGCCGCGCCGCGTGTTTCGATCAGGTGCTGGCCGAACTGCCGGACGGTCTCGACACTCGGATCGGCCGCGGCGGGGTCGGGTTGTCGCTGGGGCAGCGCCAGCGGCTGGGGCTGGCCCGCGTGCTGGGCTCCCGGGCGCGGGTGCTGCTGCTCGACGAGCCCACCGCGCATCTCGACGCGGCGACGGAGGACCGGGTGCTGCGGGCGATCGCCGCCCGCGCCGCCGACGGCGCCACCGTCATCGTGGTCGGGCATCGCGACCCGGTGCTGGCGATCGGCGACCAGGTGCTGGTGGTGGGGGGCGTTCATGTTTGAGCTGCTGCGCCCGCGACTGCCCCGACTGCTGCTCGCCGTGGTGTTCGGGGTGCTGGCCCTGGGCAGCGCGTTGGCGCTGACGGCGGTGTCGGCATGGCTGATCACCCGCGCATGGCAGATGCCCCCGGTGCTTCACCTCACCGTCGCCGCGGTCACGGTGCGGGCGTTGGCGATCTCCCGCGGCGTGTTCGGTTACTGCGAGCGCCTCGCCTCGCACGACACCGCACTGCGCGCCGCCGCCGATGTCCGCGAACGGATCTACCAGCGGTTGGCCACCGGGCCCGTCGGCGCGATCACCCGGCGCCACACCGGCGAACTGGTGAGCGAGGTCGGCGCCTCGGTCGACGAGTTGTCCGACGTGTTGGTGCGCGCGGTGGTGCCGATCTGCGTGGCCGTCGTGCTCGGGCTGGCCGCCGTCGGAGTGGTCGCGGTGATCTCCCCCGCCGCCGCGGTGGTGCTCGCGGTGTGCCTGGTGGTGGCCGGGGCGGTGGCCCCGTATTTCAGCGCCCGCGCGACAGTCGAAGCTGAACAGATTGCCGCACAACATCATTCACAGCGCGACACCGCGGCGATGCTCGCGCTCGAGTACGCCCCCGAGCTGCGGGTCAACAACCGGCTCGACGACGTGCTCGCCGACGCCGACCGTCAGCAGCGCGAGTGGGGCGACGCGATCGACCGCGCCGCCGCCCCCGCGGCGCTGGCGGCGGCGGTGCCGACCGCCGCGATCGGCGTCAGTGTCCTCGGCGCGGTGGTGGCCGGCATCGCGCTGGCGTCGACCGTCGCCCCGACCACGCTGGCGATCCTGATGCTGCTGCCGCTGTCGGCGTTCGAGGCGACGACCGCGCTGCCCGCCGCTGCGGTGCAACTGGCGCGCTCGCGGCTCGCCGCCGACCGGATCCGGGCGCTGACCGCGGATCCCGGCCCGGACTCGCGGCGTCCTGCCGTGC
>ENA-UOVV01002301-UOVV01002301.1-compost-metagenome-genome-assembly--contig:-NODE-2301-length-11186-cov-3.747103_pt1 | contig 11186 bp, 6 predicted proteins | sample MGYA00238155_ERZ761577 | MGnify/ENA primary metagenome ERZ761577 (study PRJEB28898, sample SAMN06268775) | compost metagenome | isolation source: Emeryville, CA | place: USA:Emeryville, CA | collected...
GATTTTTGGAATATGACGTCCACGACTCCCTGACGCCTTTCAATCCCGCGCGTGCCCGTACCCGATCAATCCAAACAAATGCCTCGTCGGTGGGACCGCCGTACTCATTGAGCGCTTCGGCGTAAAGAAGATAAAGATCCGCAAGACGGATGACAGGCCACGGATACGAAACGATGGAGTAACCTGCGCCATCACCCGGCTGGATGATGTTCTGGTAATGTACCAGCTTTTTAGGCCAATAGCCCGTCACCGAGTACAAGGACGACGACCGCTTCCCCGAAAATTCCTTCGCCTTCGCCGACAATACCCATGGCGAGCTGTCGTTTAAATTGCCCTGACCAAACCAAGTGCCGCCATCAAAACCCACGCTCGCATAAAACCGATTTTCACGGTCAAAATGCAAGCCGGCAGTCTCTCTTCCCAGGCCTATATTAAATCGGTCGGCCTCATAAGCCGTTCGCAGGGCGTACCTGTTCGCGTAATCCCAGGTCCGGTCTTCGTCAATGGGCACTCCGTTGCGTGTGTAGAACGTTTCCACCACCTGGAGCGTGGGCGCCAAAATAGACCGTACGCCCAAATTGTTTACTTTCGTGGGATCCACCCGCGCCTGGGCAAGCGCCTGTACCGTATTAGACAGGCTACTCGCGTTCCCCCATATAATCTCCCGGTTCCAACGCTCAGTCACTACGCTCCGTAGCGTCATCTGTATAGCCGTCGTATCCGATACCGGTCGGGAAAACACGTTGGTATTAAATTCGTAAAGCGACACATTTTGTGAATGACAGAGATCTATTGCTTCCTTGCAGGCGTCAGCTGCCCGCTTCCATTTCTCAGGATCGGGTTGGCTACTGAACAGGGGTTCTCCATCGATTCCCGTAAAATTAGCCATGTTATCGTTTCCATTGAACAGTGGGCTGGCGGCCTCGACAAGAAAGACGGCCTTTCCTGACGCCGCTACAAGCCTGGTAATACGCCCCAATTCATCGTTTTCATTTTGAATCGTTAACGGAAGATCGGGGATGGCCTCGTCTACCAGCTCGGTGATGTAATGGAACACGCTGTCAACCGGTTCCCGCTTCACTTGCACTTCAGACACGCTGGCAGAGATGGGCAGATTTTTACGAATAATCGGAATGGGGCCATACATTCTTACCAAATAATAGTGATAATACGCTTTCAGGAACTTCACCTCCGCAATCCATCGCTTCCGTTCTACGTCCTGCATCCCCGGAACCTCCCCGATATTCTCTAAGAAGATGTTACAGTCGCGTAATGCCTGAAATAGCGACTTACCGCCATTGCCCCCGTCCCAATAGTTGAGCCTGGGATTAATGATGCTCTGGTTGTTACGGCCCAGCGCCTCGTATGTCACCGAAGAAAAAAACTGAGGAATCTGCGGAAAAGGAGCCCAAAATTCGTCACCCGCATAAAACGCCGGGTTTTCTTCGTAGCTGGCGTGGCTGGGCATATACGAATAGCAGGTAAAAAGGTACTTTTCAGCCATGGTACGGCTGGTGAACGCATTCTCAATGGTAGGTACCCCATCCGGCACTACGTCGAGATATTTGTCGCATGAAAAAAGGGTGGCTATCGACAATAACAGAATACTATATGCTCTTTTCATAATGGTTGCTATAGGGTAATGTGGACACCTAGGTTAAAAACACGCTGCACGGGATATCCGAGTCCGTTTCCGGCCATTTCCACATCCCAAATTTTAAACGCACTTAGCGCAAATAGATTCAGTCCATTCACATAAAACCTCGCGTTGGAAATGCCCAGGGACTTGAGAGTCCGATCCGAAAGGGTATATCCCAGTTCCGCTTGTTTCAGCCGAAGGAAGGCGCCATTTTGCATAAACCATGTGCTGCGTTGAACGTTATTTTCGATTACGGTGGGGCTGAGCCGGGGCCATAAAGCGTAGGAGTTCCGGTTATCTTCCGACCAGTAGCTGTCGGCATAGGCTTTCAACAAGGCATTGGTTGGCACGCCTGAAAGTGTCTCATTGGGGTAATAATAGTTGATGAACGGCGCGGTCGCCTGCCCATCGATCCAAAAGGACGACCTGGCTGATCCTTGGAAAAAGAAGGAAAGATCAAACCGGTGTATACCCAATGAGGCCCCGAACCCATAAATAATCTCCGGATCAGTGGGATGACCGATTGGAACCATATCCAGGTTACTGATCTGTCCATCACCATTAACATCGCGGTACTTGATATCGCCCCCCATATACTGTCCGAAATTTTGGCGAGGTGCATTTTCCACCTCTGCCTCGTCAATAAAGAGGCGTTCTGCAATTAGCCCCCATTGTTGGGATAACGGCCAACCTACATGTGAAAGATATGACTCATTATAGATGGGCTCTTCGTAAACCTCAAAACGGCTGGTGGCAAATGTATAATTTCCCCGCACTTTGAGCCACGCGGTATTCCCAAATGAAGCCGAGTAATTTAGGGATCCGTCGATTCCCCGGGCAGACGCTTCGCCAACATTTGCACGGATGTCAGCCGTCAGCCCCATCGTGCTTGGGATGGATTCCCGTGTCATCAGAATGTTAGATCGACGCTCCGCAAAGTAGTCCGCTTCTACGGTAAGCGATTTACCAATGTTCATTTCTAGCCCCACGTTTGTCTTTTTCGCCCGCTCCCACGTAATGTCCGGGTTGGCATACCGGGTTACCAACACACCGGATCGTGAATATTCGCTGAGCAATCCGAAAGCGGCCGTCCGTTCGGCAGCATTCATATTGACATTTGAGAGGTAGAAGAACCGGTCGTACTCACTGCCAATCGCATCGTTACCCACTAAGCCATAGGTAGCCCTCAATTTCAACAGGGGTATGGCGGATGACAGCGGTTCCCAAAATGGTTCGTTGGACACGTTGTAAGCGATACCGGCAGACGGAAAAAAGCCGAACCGCTGCGAACGATGGAAACGCTCCGATCCGTTGTACCCAAAGTTAAATTCTGCATAATAACGTCCGTCATATGAATAGGTAAATCGGCCGGATACGCCCGCATTTCGAAAAGGCAATGATCGCTGAAGATCCGTTACGGCACCGGAAAGGCTGTTCCTGAGAATAGACACCAGCGTGGCATTCACGTCATGCTTTTCTGCAAATGTCCGATTGTATGCAACAGCCGTCTCCAAATAGGTCGAAGAAAATACATCGCGCGCACCCGGCGTATAATTCAGGTATTCCGTCCCTTCGGTTTCATTAAGCGGCGCAAGTACATACTGGTCCTCAAATCGGTCGTACCTGCCTATCATATAATAGAAGGGATTGGACTGCCGGGTTACATCGAAATAAGCGGTACGGTTAATGTTAAACAAGGCTCTTGCGGACAAACCTTCCAGCACAAAGCCAAAGTCCTGCTTTAACTCAAATTGTGCATCCATCCTGGAGTTCGAATACTCCCGGTACCCTTTCACCAGGTTAGCATAGGGATTCAGGTAGCTCGCATCCGTTCCATAGTTTCCAAAAAGGATGTGGTTAACATGTGAATTGGCCTCATCGGCCTCATAGTACGGAGGAAACAACACAGGGTTCGTCCGCATAATTTCGCGGTACACTTCCTCGCCACCACGTACGGGTCCGATATAATCGTCGAATGTTCCCGCCAACCGGACCATTGCCTGCGTGGTAGGCGTCATATTGATGCCCACATTCGAGCGTAGTGCATAGGTTTTTAAGTTTACGTTATTATTAAAATTATTACGCCCATCTACTTTGAGGATTCCATTGTCCTGATTAAATGTCCCAGATAAATAATAATTGGCTACTTTTCCACCTCCGCTTGCGCTCAAGTTAATACGCTGGTTCATCGTAAAATCTTTCAGCAATTCCTTCTGCCAATCGGTAGCCGGATACACATACCGATTTATCCCTGCAATGGTATTGTCAATCTTTCGTTGTTCGTAAGGTGGCGACGCCAACGGGTTACGTGTCAGCACAGATTCATTATGCAAACGCATATACGTAATCGGGTCGGCTAACTCTACATTTTTGGTGGGCGCAGAAATGGAATTCTCGGCGCGCACATTAATAACCACCTGTCCCTCTTTTCCTGATTTGGTGGCAATCAGGATGACCCCGTTCGCACCGCGCGCGCCATACAGGGCGGTAGCGGTTGCGTCCTTTAATATGGAAAAACTGGCTATGTCGTCAGGCTGTAATCTTGCCAGTTCGCGGGGGCTCATCTCTACTCCGTCTATCAGGATCAGAGGATCCTTCTTGTACCCGAAGGTCGTTACACCCCTAATAAAAAAGTCAGCGTTGTCCGCACCAGGTTCGCCACTCCGTTGGTAGGCAATCATCCCGGCAATCTGTCCCGCCATTGCTGTGGTAAGGTTACTTGCCGGAATTTTCAGGTCAGAAGGGTTTACCGTAGAAACGGCTCCGACCACGTCCTGCTTTTTTTGGGTTCCGAAAGCAACGACCACCACCTCGTCCAGATCCGATGCAGCTGGAACCATCACGACATGCAGATCCGTGCCGCTTCCGACACTAACTTCTTGGGTTTCATACCCCACCATCTTGAATTCCAAGACAGAAGTACGGTTGGGCACCATCAAAATAAAACGCCCGTTTTGGTCGGAGGCTGTCCCAATTTTCGGGTTTCCCTTGAGCGTCACCGTAACATTCGGCAGCACTCCTGCCGAGTCGCTCGTGACCCCTTTTACCTCAACGCGAAGCGAATCCTGTCCGGAAGTCTGCGAAAGCACGATAGGGGTTGCGTAGCCTGTCAGGCACACCGCCATCAGTCCCCAAACCACCGCGAGGCAACATCCGATCCGCGTTAGAACTTTGTGTCTGTTTTTTTTCATAATTTATTTATTTACCGGTTCATTGATGATATAGACGTAATTTGAGTAATTTTTATACTAGTAATTTAAAGAGACATCCTACCATCCGTTAACTGGTTAGTCATACTTGTTGGATGGAGATAGTAGCATGCTTTCACATCGGGATCATTACCCTACACAAAAAAAGGGGAAAAAACCAAGCTAGCCAGTACAATTTTTGCTACAAATAATACGCTTTTGACGTTGGGTCAAAGGGATATCTTCGGCTGTACGATCTGTTTTTGATTATTATGATAGATGTCTTTTATATTCATGCGATACTGTTGCGGCGTTATGCCCTTAATTTCCTTAAACCGTCTATTGAAATTGGAAATATTATTAAAACCCGACTCAAAGCAAATTTGGGTGATGCTGAGCCGGTTTTCTTGAAGCAACTGGCAGGCGTAGTTGACGCGTAGTTCATTCACAAACTCCTTTAACGTCCGCTTCGTCCGGGCTTTGAAATACCTGCAGAATGCCGAAGGAGATATATGCGCCTGGGTGGCAATCTCGTCCAGGGCAATTTCGTTCGTAAAATTCTGGATAATGTACTCATAGATACGGCTCATCCGCACCGCGTCGTGGTCGTTCAGGTTGTCCCAATACCCGGCCGAGGAAAGTACCGCACACTCTTTGGTGGCCGACAACTCCTCCAGTATTTGCAGGAGCAAAATAACCCGTTTAGACCCTGTATCTTCGAGCAGCTGAGCCATCCACTGGGCTATACGGGCGCGCGATGCTCCGTAAATAACCATGCCCTGCGTACTTTTCCTAAGTACCGCCTGGATAGCATTCATTTCTGGAATCGAGAAAAAAGATTCCCCAAAACAGGCCTCACTGAAATGAACCACAATCGCATCATAGCAAAGCCCTTTATCATAGGCATCACGGTCCTTTTCATTATCCGCCGGCTCGTGTGACCATGCATGAGGAAGATTGGGTCCGTAGAACACCAGATCTCCCCCTTCAAACGTCGAAATGCTGTTCCCGGCTATCCGCTTTCCATGTGGATAATTAATAAATGCCAGTTCGTACTCCGAATGATAATGCCACTTTGTATCCAACACATCAAAATAGTCCTTTCTAACCTGAAAAGCTGCCCGGCTTCCCAATGGGGGTTTTGCATAAATCGGTTTCATTGGACATATATTCGTTTAACTCAAAATCATTAAATTCACAACCTAAACGTCAATTGAATACCGAAAATAATACATATAAACCAATCATGCCGCAATAAATCAAATTCGTATCAATACTGGTTAATTGAATATCATTGTGCCGATCAATTTTCGTATACCTTTAAAAAAATTTTATGACCACGTTACATTCTACGTACGGCGACCTGCAAATTACCGATGCCCATGTGCATCTCTGGGATCTTACAAAAATGAACTATCCATGGCTGGACCAGGTTCCCGCCATTAAATGTTCATTCGGACTTCCTGAATTTCAAGCTGCTACAGAAGGCCTACCCGTTTCAAACATGGTATTCCTTCAGTGCGAATGTCTACCCGGCGAATATCAAACCGAAATCGACTACGTGACAGAGCTGGCGAGGGAAGATCCCCGGATACGGGGGATAGTAGCTTACTTCCCGCTTGAAGCTGCCGACGCTGACGAAAAGCTATCGATCCTTTCCGCCAATCAACTGGTAAGGGGTATCCGAAGGCTCGAAGAAGCACCCGTTTCGCTTTATGGCAATCCCCGCTTTGTCGCCCGCATGGAACGCTTGCACCAACAAGGCTTCAGTTTTGACTTATGCGTACAGGCCCACCAGCTGCCTGCGGCCCTGAAACTCGTACAGGCAGCTCCCGATGTGCGTTATATGCTTGACCACTTCGGCAAGCCTGCCATCCGCACGGGTGAATTCACCGCCTGGAGGGACCAAATAAAGGAACTTGCTGAAAACCCTAACGTGCACTGTAAACTTTCGGGATTGGTAACGGAAGCCGATTGGGACCGGTGGACCATAACGGATTTGCAGCCTTTTGTGGACGTCGTACTGGAACACTTCGGTCCGGGCCGTCTGGTTTTCGGGGGTGATTGGCCAGTCGTTACCCTAGCGTCAACCTACAAACGATGGTTAGATACGGCCCTGCAGTTGTGCGGCGCGCTGTCGCCAGCCGAGCGCACCGCGGTGTTTTATCAGAATGCCCTCGACTTTTATCGCATCAACGCATACGATTCAAATGATACATTTTGATTTCACTCCAGATATTACGTTGCCTGCCGATCCAAAACCCATCGTGGTCATCGGCGCCGGTGGCATCATAGAAGATGCTCACCTTCCGGCCTACCGGAAAGCCCAATGGCCCGTACCTGGAATATTTGATATCCAAAGAGACAAAGCCCAGCGGGTCGCATCTCTATTTGGGATTCCTACTGTGTACGATTCGCTGGATCAGCTGATACATCATGCTCCTGCCAACGCGGTGTTTGACATTGCCGTTCCCGCATCCCGACTGGTTGATATCCTAAACCGGTTGCCCCATGGAGCCAACGTCATGATGCAGAAACCGATGGGTGAAACGCTTGAAGAGGCCAAAAAAATTCTTCGAATATGCGAAAGCAGGCAATTCACCGCCAGTGTAAATTTCCAGATGAAACTGATCCCTTCGATTATCGCAGCCAAGCGACTCATCGACCAGGGTGCCATCGGCGAACTGCATGACATGGAAATACGGATGAATATCTACCATCCCTGGGAACTGTGGGAATTTCTGTTCGGCATCCCCCGTATGGAGATGCTCTATCACAGCATCCACTATATGGACATGATCCGCTATTTTTTCGGGATGCCCAAAAAGGTATACGCCAAAACCTTCCAGCACCCGAAGCAGATGCAGTTGGCATCTACGCGTTCGGTGATCATTTTTGATTATGACCGCCCCGTACGGGCTTTCGTCAACACCAATCACGGACATGACTTTGGACTGGAACATCAGGATTCTTTCGTAAAGTGGGAAGGAACCAAAGGCGCCATCAAGGCCACGCTGGGAAAAAACATTAATTTCCCGAAAGGCGAAGCCGACCATTTCGTATACTTTTTGTCGGATCGCCCCCAGGATGGCTGGGTCGAAGCAACCATCCCCGGCGCCTGGTACCCCGATGCCTTCGTTGCGACGATGGCCGATCTCCAATGCGCCATTGAAGATCCTGCTGCTCCGCACGTCACTTCCGTAAAAGATGCCTATGACACCATGCGTCTCGTTGAAGCCGCTTATCTGTCAAACGACCGGGGAGGCACCGCCATTCCCGATTGACCCATAGAATCCATTTTTAATACACACAATACGTAAATGAATACCGTATTAAATAAGTTTAGCCGTAAAATAACTGAAAACGAAGACCAGCCGGGGTCCCGGGCGATGCTGCACGGCATCGGCCTCGATGAACGGACCATTAAGCTTCCCCAGGTTGGGGTAGCGAGTGCCGGGTGGGCGGGCAATCCGTGCAACATGCACCTGAACGAGCTGGCAGCTATTGTGAGCGATGCCCTCAAGCAGGTCGACCTCAACGGACTTACCTTTAACACTATTGGTGTAAGCGATGCCATTAGTATGGGTACTTTTGGCATGAATTATTCGCTGCCTTCACGTGATCTTATTGCCGATTGTATTGAAACCGTTGTCGGGGGACAATGGTACGACGGGCTGATAACCATCATGGGGTGCGATAAAAACCTGCCGGGAGCGGCCATAGCGATGGGGCGGCTTAATCGGCCTTCCCTGATGATTTATGGGGGGAGCATTCACTCCGGCCGGCATAAGGGCGAGAAAATCAATGTACTTTCCACCTTTGAAGCTTATGGGGCCAAAGTGGCCGGCCTCATCGATGCGTCTGAACTGAACCAGATCATCCGCAATGCCTGCCCCGGAGCAGGAGCCTGTGGCGGCATGTACACCGCCAATACCATGTCTTCATCCATTGAGGCGCTCGGCCTGTCACTACCCTACAGTTCATCCAACCCAGCAACCAGCGATGAAAAGAAACAGGAGTGCGTCCAGGCCGCAGCGGCCATTAAACATCTGCTGGAACGGGATCTCAAGCCGCGCGATATTGTAACGCGGCGTTCTCTGGAAAATGCCCTCGTGGTGGTTATGGCACTGGGAGGCTCCACCAATGCCGTATTGCACTACCTGGCGATCGCCCGGGCATTTGACCTGCCCCTAACCCTCGACGATTTCCAGTATATCAGCAACCACACCCCGTTGATCGCTGATCTAAAGCCGAGCGGACGGTATCTCATGGAAGATGTCCACGAGAGCGGCGGCACGCCGGCCGTCTTGAAAATTCTCCTCGCGGAGGGCCTGCTTGACGGTGACTGCCTCACCGTTACCGGCAAAACGCTCCGCGAAAACCTGGAGAACATCCAACCTTGGGATAATCGGCTAAACATCCTCACCCCCGTGAAAAAACCATTGAAGCCTACCGGACATCTGCAAATCTTGTATGGCAACATAGCGCCACAGGGCGCCGTAGCTAAAATTACGGGAAAGGAGGGTGAGTTCTTTGAGGGTACCGCGCGGGTGTTTGACAGTGAAGACGACACCGTGGAGGCCGTAAAAAAGGGACATATCAAAAAGGGCGATGTGATCGTAATTCGCTACGTAGGTCCGAAGGGCGGTCCCGGCATGCCTGAAATGCTTAAGGTTACCGCCGCCATTATGGGCGCAGGGCTCGGTAAAGATGTAGCCCTGATCACGGACGGACGCTTTTCGGGCGGTACCCACGGCTTTGTTGTGGGCCACATTTCGCCGGAAGCCCTTGACGGTGGCCCCATCGCACTACTGAAAGACGGCGACCAGTTAACCGTCGATGTACGCAATAACCGGGTGGACGCGAACATCAGCACGGAAGAGATGGCGCTAAGGCGTACCCAATGGATTAAGCCGCATCCCAAGGTGACCCACGGTGTCTTGTTCAAGTACGCCCAGTCGGTGTCATCAGCATCCATCGGGTGTGTTACGGACGAAAAAATCACCGTTTAACTACACCCGACCGCAAACAAAATTCACCGTCAGGTGTTTGTACCAACGTAAACCAGCGCGATCATGCAAACACCATTCTTTATCAAGTCGGTCGTTCAATGTCTGCTGGTCTGTGCCCCGTCCTACGGATGTATGGCGCAGGCCAGCAGCGAACAGGCTGAGCAGGATCGCCGCATTGAAAATTTCCTGAACGAAAAACGCTCGCATTGGCAAGATCTTAATGTGCCTTATGAGGACGGGCGCGTATTACATGACCTGATCGTAAACAACAATTATCAATCGGCCCTGGAAATTGGTACCTCCACGGGCCACTCCACTGTCTGGATCGCCTGGGCGCTCAGCAAAACGGGGGGCAAACTCGTAACTATTGAAATAGACGCTAGCCGACAACGGACGGCTATGGAACACATCCGTGCACTGGGGCTGAGTCACGTCGTGGATTTCCAACTGGGCGACGCCCACCAACTGGTAAAAGAAGTGAAAGGCCCGTTCGACTTTGTCTTTTCAGATGCCGATAAAGATTGGTATACGCAGTATTTCCGGGATATTGACCCCAAACTCAAACGCGGAGGCACCTTCACTGCACACAATGTACTGCAATCCATCAGCGGAATAAAAGAATACCTGGATACGATTGAAAACCATCCGGGCTATAACACAACCATCGACCGTTCAAGCAACTCGGGCATCGCCATCAGTCGAAAAAAATAGGCCTCTTACCGCACGCCTGATCATGCAACGGGTTCATGCAAGCTCGCAGATTTACCCATTGACAATTGACAATTAACCATTATCATTGCAGCATGATTAATCAGTTCCGGAAATACACGCCACTGAACATTATCCTGTTGTCCGTTGTCGGCCTGCTATTGTGCCTGGGGGTGTTTATGCACCTGCCGGAAAACCTGATGCCTGTCTTTTTTGAGCCCGCCATAGCCAACTTTACCGGCAAACTGTCTCCGGAAAATATCTCTCCCGAAGCTAACGTACTGATCACGCTTATTCTAACCCTTTTTCAGGCACTCCTCATCAATCGGGCGGTCAATCATTTCAATCTTGTCGGACGGTCAAGCTTCCTTCCGGCACTGATGTATATGACTCTGGCCAGCCTGTTCCTCCCGTTCCTGGTGCTGTCACCCATCCTCATCTGCAATTTCCTCTCCATCTGGATGCTGGAAAAGCTATTTAGCATTTTTCGCCGCACGGAAATAAAGTCATTGATGGTCGACCTGGGAATGATCGTTGCACTGGGAAGCCTCGTTTATTTCCCGTTCGTCGTCATGTTATTGCTGCTGTGGTGCAGCCTCATCATATTCAGACCATTTAACTGGCGGGAATGGCTGGGGG
>ENA-UOVV01002315-UOVV01002315.1-compost-metagenome-genome-assembly--contig:-NODE-2315-length-11114-cov-8.057871_pt1 | contig 11114 bp, 10 predicted proteins | sample MGYA00238155_ERZ761577 | MGnify/ENA primary metagenome ERZ761577 (study PRJEB28898, sample SAMN06268775) | compost metagenome | isolation source: Emeryville, CA | place: USA:Emeryville, CA | collected...
GGTGGGCGCAGGGCTCCAGGGTGACGTAGGCGGGGGCACCGCGGGCGCGCTCTCCGGCCGCACGCAGGGCGAAGACCTCTGCGTGCGGCTGCCCGGCGCGCGGATGCCAGCCCTCGCCCAGCACCTCGCCATCGCGGGCAATCACGCAGCCGACCATGGGGTTGGGCCGGGCGGTGTAGAGGCCGCGCGCGGCCAGCTGCAGCGCGCGGGCCATGCACTGGTGGTCGAAGGCGTCAAAGCTCATGCCGGACTCCCGCAGTCGATGGCAAGCACATGCACCAGCAGCGGCCCCAGCTGCAGGCGCTGCTGCTCGCGCCAGCCCAGCCGCAGGTACCAGGCCACCAGGGCCGGGGTGCAGTAGAGGTAGAGGGTGGACACGCCGAGCGCGCCGGCCTCGGCCACCGCCCGCGCCACCAGGGCGCGGCCGATGCCGCCGCCGCGCGCCTCCGGGCGCACGTACAGGCTGGCCAGCCAGGGCGTGTACTGGTGGATACCGGGATGGTCCTCGTCCAGCAGGCTGACCGAACCCAGCCAGCCGCCCGCCGCGTCCAGGGCCAGCAGGGTCGAGGGGATGACCGCCGGGCGGTCGTGGGCACGCAACTCGGCCAGCGCCTGCCCCGCGGTCCACTCCGGCTGCAGCGCGCCAAAGGCGGCCACGTGGGCCTGCGCCAGCGCCGCGGCATGCCGCGGGTGGGCGCTGAGCCAGTCGATGCGCATGGACCCGGTCAGCGCTTGCGCCCGCGCTCGTGCTTGTCCGTGGCGCGGCTGGCGCGGTCGATCGGCACCACCTCGCCGCCCTGCAGCAGCGGCAGCTGGCCACTGTCCGGCGGCAGGTCGCGCTCGAGCTTCTCGATTTCCTCGCGGAAGTCGGCCACGTCCTGGAAGCTGCGGTAGACCGAGGCGAAGCGCACGTAGCCGACATGGTCGAGCTTGCGCAGCTCGTCCATCACGAATTCGCCGATCCGGCGCGAGGCCAGCTCGCGCTCGCCGGACATGCGCACCTGGTGGACCACGGCGCGCACCGCGGCCTCGATCTGTTCCTCGGAAACCGGGCGCTTCTGCAGGGCGCGGTCGAAGCCCTGGCGCAGCTTCTTGGCATCGAACTGCTCGCGGCGGCCATCGCTCTTGACGATCGCCGGCAGCTTCAGCTCCACCGTCTCCAGGGTGGAGAAGCGTTCGCCGCAGGCCTCGCACTCGCGGCGGCGGCGGATCGTGGCGCCGTCCTCGGAGACCCGGGAATCGATCACCCGGGTGTCATCGTGCTGGCAGAAGGGGCAATGCATGGTGGATCCTCAGCGTGCTGCGGCCGCCGCGGGCCTGCCGCCCCGGCCAGGCCGGGGCAGCGGGCGGGAACGGCTCAGCCGTAGACCGGGTACTTGCGGCACTGCTCGGTGACCTTGGCCTTCACCGCCTCGATCACGCCCTCGTCGCCGGGGTTGTCGAGCACGTCGGCGATCCAGTTGGCCAGGTCGATGCAGTCCTGCTCGGTGTAGCCGCGGGTGGTCACCGCCGGGGTGCCCAGGCGCAGGCCCGAGGTCACGAACGGCGAGCGCGGGTCGTTGGGCACCGAGTTCTTGTTGACGGTGATGTGGGCGCGGCCCAGCGCGGCCTCCGCGTCCTTGCCGGACACGTCCTTGCCGATCATGTCCACCAGCATCAGGTGGTTCCGGGTGCCGCCGGAGACGATCTTGTAGCCGCGCGCGATCAGGGTGTTGGCCATGGCCTGGGCGTTCTTCACCACCTGCTGCTGGTAGGCCTTGAACTCCGGCTCCAGCGCTTCCTTGAAGGCCACCGCCTTGGCCGCGATCACGTGCATCAGCGGGCCGCCCTGGATGCCCGGGAACACGATCGACTGCAGCTTCTTGGAGATTTCCTCGAACTGCTCGCCGGCGCCCTGGCTGGCCGAGAGGATGATGCCGCCGCGCGGGCCGCGCAGGGTCTTGTGGGTGGTGGAGGTGACCACGTGCGCGTGCGGCAGCGGGTTCGGGTACACGCCGGCGGCGACCAGGCCGGCGACGTGGGCCATGTCCACGAACAGGTAGGCGCCGACCTTGTCGGCGATGGCGCGGAAGCGCGCCCAGTCGATCACCTGCGAATAGGCCGAGAAGCCGGCCACGACCATCTTCGGCTTGTGCTCCAGGGCCAGGCGCTCGACCTCGTCGTAGTCGATCAGGCCCTCATCGTTCACGCCGTACTGGACGGCGTTGAAGATCTTGCCCGAGGCATTGACCTTGGCGCCATGGGTCAGGTGGCCGCCGTGGGCCAGGGACATGCCCAGGATGGTGTCACCCGGCTGCAGCAGGGCGAAGTACACCGCCTGGTTGGCCTGCGAGCCGCTGTGCGGCTGCACGTTGGCGTAGTCGGCGCCAAACAGCTGCTTGACCCGGTCGATGGCCAGCTGCTCGGCCACGTCCACGTACTCGCACCCGCCGTAGTAACGCTTGAAGGGGTAGCCCTCGGCGTACTTGTTGGTCAGCTGGCTGCCCTGCGCCTGCATCACCCGCGGACTGGCGTAGTTCTCGCTGGCGATCAGCTCGACGTGATCCTCCTGGCGGCTGCACTCGTCGGCGATGGCCTTGGCCAGTTCGGGGTCATAGGTTTCGATACGGGCGTCGCGCGGATACATCGGAACTCCGGGGCTGTCAGGCGGGGATGCACAGACCGCAAATTGTAAGCCCCGCGGGCCTTGCCGGGCCAATGACGGGCCGCGGCGGCACTTTCAGCGGAAACCGCGCCCCCCTCCGGCCCGGGCCTGCCGGCCCTGCAACGCAGGACGCCGCCCCGTCGCCGGGGCGGCGTCCTGGCGACCGTCCCGAGGGGTTCAGTGGTGCAGGATGATGTCGGCGATGACGCCGGTGGCCACGGCCACCAGGAGCAGGTCGCCGCGGTCGCTGCGGATCCAGTGGTGGCCATGCGGCGGGCGGCGCAGGTGGTAGCGGTGGTAGTCGTTCACCACGTAGACCGGGCCGCGGTAATAGTCGTGGTAACGATGGCCGCGGACCCAGGCCGGGGGCGGCGGCGCCGGGTGGTGGTGGTGCACGACCCGCGGCGGCGGGGCCGGATGGTGGTGGACCACCACCGGGCGGCGGTCGCCGCGCCAGTGCTGCTCGGCACGGCCCTTGTGCTTGGGACCGTGGTGGCCGCCGCGCTCGTTCCAGCCGTGGCGGGGACGGTCGTGGCCGCGGTCGCCGGCGGCAAACGCGGGCGCCGCCACGCCCAGGACCAGGAACGAGGTCAGGACAGCAGCCAGCATCCGGTTCAGTTTCATGGCGTCCTCGCACGGGTTGGGTGACAAGTCCCATCTTGTTCACGGCGCATGAACGGACTCCGACTGGAACCGGTTCCGCGGGCCCGGCCCTGCGGCCGTTCAGCCAGCAGATGCCCAAGACCCCGGCCCGGCCCGGGGTGCGGGGCCAAACCAGCTACAATTACCCGTTCACCTTCCTCCTGGTCCGTCCCCCTCCCGCGGGACGGGGCAGGCGCGCACCACGGAGACAGCATGTCCTCGCAATACATCTACACCATGAACCGGGTGTCCAAGGTGGTCCCGCCCAAGCGGCAGATCATCAAGGACATCTCCCTGAGCTTCTTCCCCGGCGCCAAGATCGGCCTGCTCGGCCTCAACGGCGCCGGCAAGTCGACCGTGCTCAAGATCATGGCCGGCGTGGACCAGGACTACGAGGGCGAGGCCCGCCCGCAGCCGGGGATCAAGGTCGGCTACCTGCCGCAGGAACCGCAGCTGGACCCGGAAAAGACCGTGCGCGAGGCCGTGGAGGAAGGCGTGGGCGAGATCCTGCAGGCGCAGAAGCGCCTGGACGAGGTCTATGCCGCCTACGCCGAGGAAGGCGCCGACTTCGACGCCCTGGCCAAGGAGCAGGAGCGGCTGGAGGCGATCCTGGCCTCCGGTGACGCCCACACCCTGGAGCAGCAGCTGGAAGTGGCCGCCGACGCCCTGCGCCTGCCGCCGTGGGACGCCAAGATCGGCAACCTGTCCGGCGGCGAGAAGCGCCGCGTGGCCCTGTGCCGCCTGCTGCTGCAGAAGCCGGACATGCTGCTGCTGGACGAACCGACCAACCACCTGGACGCCGAGTCGGTGGAGTGGCTGGAGCAGTTCCTGCAGCGCTACACCGGCACCGTGGTGGCCGTGACCCACGACCGCTACTTCCTCGACAACGCCGCCGAGTGGATCCTCGAGCTGGACCGCGGCCGCGGCATCCCGTGGAAGGGCAACTACACCGAGTGGCTGCAGCAGAAGGAAGAGCGGCTCAAGCAGGAAGAGAACCAGGAGAAGGCGCGCCAGAAGGCGATCGCCAAGGAGCTGGAGTGGGCGCGGCAGAACGCCAAGGGCGGCCGCTCCAAGGGCAAGGCGCGCCTGGCCCGCCTGGAGGAGCTGCAGTCGGTCGAGTACCAGAAGCGCAACGAGACCAACGAGATCTTCATCCCGCCGGGCGAGCGCCTGGGCAACAACGTCATCGAGTTCCGCAACGTCTCCAAGCGCTTCGGCGACCGCCTGCTGATCGACGACCTGAGCTTCATCGTGCCGCCGGGCGCGATCGTCGGCATCATCGGCCCCAACGGCGCCGGCAAGTCGACCCTGTTCAAGATGATCACCGGGCAGGAGAAGCCGGATTCGGGCGAGATCGTCATCGGCCCGACCGTCAACCTGGCCTACGTGGACCAGAGCCGCGACGCCCTGGACCCGGACAAGACCGTGTTCGAGGAGGTGTCCGGCGGCCTGGACATCCTCAACATCAACGGCATCGAGATCCAGTCGCGCGCCTACATCGGCCGCTTCAACTTCAAGGGCCAGGACCAGCAGAAGCGCGTGGGCTCGCTGTCCGGTGGCGAGCGCGGCCGCCTGCACATGGCCAAGACCCTGCTGCAGGGCGGCAACGTGCTGCTGCTGGACGAACCGTCCAACGACCTGGACATCGAGACCCTGCGTGCGCTGGAAGACGCGCTGCTGGAGTTCCCCGGCAACGCCTTCGTGATCTCCCACGACCGCTGGTTCCTGGACCGCATCGCCACCCACATCCTCGCCTTCGAGGGTGACTCGCACGTGGAGTTCTTCCAGGGCAACTACCGCGAGTACGAGGAGGACAAGAAGCGCCGTCTCGGCGACGACGCCGGCCCCAAGCGCCTGCGCTTCAAGGCCCTCAAGTAAGCCAGCGCCACCCGCTGCGACGCCCGCCTCCCAGGCGGGCGTTTTTTTCTGTCCGGGCTCAGGAGGCCTCGCCCGCGCCCTGCCCCGGCAGCGGCGCCGGGCGGCGGCGGTAGAACAGGCTCAGCAGCGGCGAGGCCATCAGCGTGGTCACCAGGGTCATGGCGAACAGCAGGGTGAACAGCTCCGGCCCGATCAGCCCGGCGTCAAAGCCGATCTTGATCACCACCAGCTCCATCAGGCCGCGGGTGTTCATCAGCGCCCCCACCGCCAGGCTGTCGCGCCAGCCGTAGCCGTTCAGGCGCGCACCGGCGGCGCAGCCGATGACCTTGCCACCCACCGCGGCCAGCAGGATCACCCCGAGCGCGCCCAGGCCTGCATCGCCAAAGGCCTCGCTGGTGGTGTTCTGGCCGGCCAGGGCGAACACCACCGGCATCAGCAGCACCACCGCCAGCGGCTCCAGGCGGCGGGCCAGGAACTGCAGCAGGCGCTCCTCGCGCGGCATGCACAGGCCAAACAGGAAGGCGCCGAGGATGGCGTGCAGGCCCACCCACTCGGCCAGCGCCGCGCAGCCCAGCAGCCCACCCAGGACCGCGGCCAGCACCTGCACCGATGGCTCACCCTGCAGCACGGCCGGGCCCAGCAGCCGCGCGTAGAGCGGGCGCAGCACCACGAAGACCAGCACCACCAGGGCCAGGCCGCCGCCCAGAGTCCACAGCACGCCCTGCCCGGACCCGTCCCCGGCCACCGCCAGGACCAGGCCCAGCAGGATCCACAGGCAGGCGTCGTCGAATACCGCCGCGCCCAGGGCCAGGCGCCCGGGCGTGCTGCAGGCCAGGCGCCGGTCCTTGAGGATCCGCGCCAGCACCGGGAAGGCGGTCACCGACATGGCCGCGGCGATGAACAGGGCAAATGGCCAGTAGCCCACCGCCGGCGGGGCAAAGCGCGCATACAGGGTCGGGGCGATCGCCAGCCCCAGCAGCAGGGACAGGCCGATGCCGCCGGCGGAGATCGACGCCGCCGCCCGCACTTGGCCACGGCTGCCCTCCGGCGAGCGCAGTTCGGCGCCGACCACGAACATGAAGAAGGCCAGGCCCAGGCTGGCCAGGCCCGACAGCGCCGGCAGCGAGTGCGGAGCGAACAGCACGCCGTGCAGGTCCGGCGCCAGCGCCCCGAACACCATCGGCCCCAGCACCAGGCCGGCGGCCATCTCGCCGATCACCGGCGGCTGCCCCACCCGCCCCAGCAACCAGCCGCACAGCCGCGCCGCTCCCAGCACCAGCAGCAGCTGCACCAGCAGCAGCGCGGTGGCGCTCATCCTGGCCCCCGCTGGCGACAGCGCTGCATTGGCGGACGGCGGACCGTCCCTGGCCCGGCGTTCACGGCGTGATGTCGATGAAGGTGTTGATCGACAGGCGGCCGTTGAGCGGATCCGGCGGCGGCACCCGCTGGTTGTCGATCACGCCCGAATGCAGGCAGTTGCGCGGGTACATCACCAGCCGGTTGAACACGCCCTCCACCTGGTCGATGCGCTCGAACATCGGCGTGTCCTCGCCGATATAGCCCGGGCCCGGGGCATCGGGCCCACGGCTTTCCACTTCCAGGGTGGTGAAGTAGCGCTCGTAGCGGTCCGGGGTGACGGTCTCGTAGCCGGTGGCACGGTGGCGGTAGAAGGCCGTGCCGCCCCAGGGACCGCGGAACAGGTAGTGCACCGAGGCCAGGCCCTGGGGGGTGACCGAATCGATATGCGGCACCCGCTGCAGGAAGACCAGCTGCTCCGGCGGCTTGGTCACCAGCGAGTAGTGGCACATCGGGAAGCTGAAGCGCCCCGGGCGCAGGCCGAAGAAGTCCTCCACCAGCGGCTGCACCAGGCGTTCGAGGAAGGCCTCGTAGGACAGCGGCGCGCGCATGCGGATGCCCGGGAACATCGCACCCACCGGGGTGAAGACCCCCCGTGCCGCCTTGCGCACCAGGCGGTCCGGATCGGCGACCAGCTGGTCGATCAGCAGCAGCGGCGTGCGCTCCCGGCCCACGTGGAGCTTCTGCACGCGCGCCTGCGGATGCAGCTCGATCAGCATGCCCGGCCTCAGCCCACCACCGACTTGCGGCGCATCTCCCACACCGACGGATCGGCCGGGCAGTAGCGCTGCAGGAACTCCTGGTGCGAGGGCATGGCCTCGACCATGCGCTCGATCGGCTGGCGCACGCCGTCCAGCAGGCGCTTCATGTCGGCGTCACCCAGCGCCCGGGTCAGCAGGTGGTGCTTCTCCGGCACCACGCCCTGGCCGAGCATGCAGTGGGTCCAGGAATCGAGCCGGAACAGCTCGTCCTCGCCCTGCCAGGCATAGGCGCTCTCGCGGAACACCTGGATGCGGTTGGCCAGCTCCTCCGGCAGCTTCATCTCGCGGCAGGCCTTCCACATCGGCTCGTCGCGTTCGTTGAGGTGGTAGTGGAGGATGATGAAGTTGCGGATGTGCTCCAGCTCGGCGCGGCACACCTCGTTGTAGCGCTCTGCCACCGCCTCGTCGATCCCGGCGATCGGGAACATCTGCACCAGCTTGGTCACCGCGCTCAGGGTCAAGTGGATGCTGGTCGATTCCAGCGGCTCGATGAAGCTGCTGGCCAGGCCCAGCGAGACCACGTTCTTGTTCCAGACCTTGCGCCGGCGGCCGGTGCGGAACGGCACCACCCACGGTTCGCGCACCAGGCGGTCGCCCGGGTAGGCGGCCTTGAGCTTGGCCGCGGCCTCGTCATCGGACATGTGCGCGCTGGAGAACACCCAGCCGCAGCCGACCCGGTGCTGCAGGGCGATGTGCCAGCGCCAGCCGGCCTCGTGCGCCACCGCCCGGGTGTAGGGCACCGGCGGCTGCTCGGTCTCGATCTGCATGGCCACCGCGCGGTCGGAGGGCAGCCAGTTGTTCCAGTCGATGTAGCCGGTCTTGAGGGTCTGCTCGATCAGCAGGCCACGGAAGCCGGTGCAGTCGATGAACAGGTCGCCCTCCAGCACCTGGCCATCCTCCAGCACCAGGGCCTGGACGAAGCCGCTGGCCGGATCCTGGCGCACCTGCCGGATCTTGCCTTCCACGCGCTTGAGCCCGCGGCCTTCGCACTTGCGGCGCAGGAAGGCCGCGTACAGGGCGGCGTCGAAGTGGTAGGCGTAGCTGACGTCGGAGCGGGTGAGCGAAGTCGGCGCCTGCACCCAGCGCATCGACCACTGCTGCATGGCGCTGTCGTCCGGACGGAACAGGCCGAAGCGGTTCTTGCGCGAGGCCACCGTCTCCAGGCAGTAGTCGCCCAGGTCGGCCTTGGAGCCGCGGCGGCGGCTCTCCAGCCAGAACTGGTGGAAATCGCAGGACCAGGTGTTGACCCCGGTGGTGCCGAAGGGATGGAAGTAGTTCACCCCCGGCCGGCGCCAGTTCTCGAAGGAGATCGAAAGCTTGAAGCTGCCGGCCACCGCCTGCATGAACTCGCGCTCGTCGATCTGCAGCAGGCGGTGGAAGGTGCGGATGGTGGGGATGGTCGATTCACCCACGCCGACGGTGCCGATCTCCTCGGACTCGACCAGGGTGATGTCCAGCAGGTCGCGGAACTGGTGGGTCAGCGCGCACGCCGCCACCCAGCCGGCGGTGCCACCGCCCGCGATGACCACCTTGCGGATCCTATTCTTTTCCAAAACCCTTCCCCTCCTGCGTAAGTCGATGTCGCGCCGCCCGGGCCGGACCAGCCCCGGGTCAGCGGTTGAGCTTGCCTATCAGGTGCGCGCGCATCTGCCGCGCCAGCGCTTCGTCGAACCTGCCGAGGTAGTTCCTCGCCGCCTCCGGCAGGTGGGCGCCCGCGCGCTCCGGGTCGCCAAACACGTAGTACTCGAACACCTCGCGCCAGGCCTGCTTCTCCCGCTCCGGGCGGTCACGCAGGCTCCAGATGGCGTGGTAGAGCGCATGCATGGGCGTGGGGGTCCAGGCCGGCATGCTCGCCCACCAGTAGTTGACCAGCACGGTGAACGGGTCCAGTCCCTGCACGTGGTGCCACCACATGCTGGGGATGAACAGGGCGTCACCCGGCTCCAGCACCACGGTCTGGGCCTGTTCCAGCGCCTTGCGGAACAGCGGGAAGCGCTCGAAGTCCGGGTCGCGGAAATCCACCGCGCTCACCACCTGGCCGCCCGGGGTCGGCTCCAGCGGCCCCGGGTACAGGTTGTGGATCTGGTCGGGCGGGAACAGGGTGAAACGGCGCCGGCCCACCGCGCAGCAGGCGATGTTGCTGGGTGCGTCGTAGTGGCAGGACGCGATGACCCGGTTGCCGATCCAGATCGCCGGCGGGGCGTTGAGCCCGTAACGCTCCAGGCCGAGGTCGCTGTCCTGGCGCAGGCCCGGCAGGCAGTAGTCCACCAGCAGCGAGGCCACGTAATAGGTCGGTGGTCTGGGCTCGTCCAGGTAGCCGGCCAGGTCGTCCAGCACCTGGTCCAGCTGGGCGCGCCGCACCTGGACATTGAGCGCGGTGAAATCCTCGTTGTAGTACGGGCGCCCCTCGGTGGAGGGATCGCCCCAGGAGTAGTACACCGGCTTGCCGTTGTAATGGCCGCGCAGGTGCGCCATCGCCGCCTGCGGCGACTGCAGGCCGGCGCGCACCAGCCCCCAGTCGCGGGCCAGGCCACGCATCACCGTCGGCACGCCTTCGGCCAGCAGGGCCTGCAGCGGGATGGCCTCCGGGCTGCAGCCCTCCAGTTCGCGGACGCGGGACAGCTGCTCGTACATCGCTCAGCCGGCCTGGGCCGCTCCCGCGTCCCCGGCCTCGCGCAGGAGCCGGCGCTGCTTGGCGCCGATCAGGCGCCCCATGTTGTTGAGCGAGGCCACCATCAGGAAGGCGCCCTCCAGCCAGCCCTTGCGGTGCAGCTCCTGCAGCGGTTCGCCTTCCAGGGCCAGCAGGGCCTGGCGGTCCACGCCGTGCAGGCCGGTGATGTTGGCCACGAAGTCCTCGGTGACCTTGACCTGCATGTCCATCGGCCGGATCAGCCCGGCGGTCTCCAGCGCGGCGTACATCTCCTTGCCCGCCTCCACGCCGTAATGGATGCCACGCAGCACGTTGGCGACGTATTCCAGGTAGGGGCTGTTGCCGCCCTGGGGCAGGAACAGGGGCTGGCCCTCGTCGCCGCCGCGCAGCACCCGCGGGTCTTCCACGTCCACGTAGATCACCGGCTCGGCGCGGACCTCGCCGTCCACCTGCTTTTCCTGGAAGCCGATCGCGAACGGGCCGCGCGCCAGCGCGCCCGGCAGGTAGTTGCCGGTCCAGCGCTCGTCCTCCAGGAACAGGTTCTCGTCAGGGGCAAGACCCAGCAGGGCCACGGCCGCGTAGCCGCCCTCCTGGTCCTTGCGCAGGAAAATCGGGTACTCGCGCTGCAGCTCGGCGAACTCGGTGGGGAATGCCGGCACCGCGCCGATATTGGCCCCCTGTTGGGCGAGCAGGCGGGTGTTCACCCGCAGGTCCTGGTGCGCGAGGTTGTTGAGCAGTTCGTATCGGGACATCTGGGTTCTCGGTAAAGCCTTGAAGGGGCCTGCTTGTGCAGCGGCGGCCGGCGGGACATGCATGGCCGAACATAGCCACAAGCGCAATGCAGCCGCAAGCGGGGTTGCACCCATCGTCCCCGGAAAAAATGGGGACCGCTGCCGAAGCAGCGGTCCCCGGTTGCAACACTAGCAGTATTCCACTACCTGGCGGGGCCTCAGAAGTTGTAGCGCAGGCCGACCATGTAGCGCGGAGCCTGGTCGACCAGGCGGACGAACTGCTTCTTCGAGCGCGCGTGCCAGCGGACATCCTCGCCGGTGAGGTTGATGGCCTCGAAGCCGACCGACAGGTTGTCGGTGATGCGGTAGTTCACGCTCAGGTCGAACTGCTGGTACTCCTCGACGAAGTACGGGTTGCGGTTGTTGCCGTTCTGGTTGGCGGCCAGCAGGTA
>ENA-UOVV01002321-UOVV01002321.1-compost-metagenome-genome-assembly--contig:-NODE-2321-length-11105-cov-6.123348_pt1 | contig 11105 bp, 7 predicted proteins | sample MGYA00238155_ERZ761577 | MGnify/ENA primary metagenome ERZ761577 (study PRJEB28898, sample SAMN06268775) | compost metagenome | isolation source: Emeryville, CA | place: USA:Emeryville, CA | collected...
CCGCCACACCGACGTCGTCGTTGCTGCGCTGCCGCACCGGCATGGCGGCCGGCGTGGACCGCTCGGCGAGTTCGTCGGCGGCCTCCTCGTCGGCGCCGACCGTGGCCACCAACCGCTGCACCACATGCCGCGCAGACACGTGGCCCTCACCGACCGCGGTGTAGAGCGCCGACACGTCGTTGTAGCGCAACTCCCGCGCCACCGCCGCCATCGTCTCGGCATTCACCAAGCGCTGCAACGGAAGTCCGCCGCGACGCACCTCCCGCGCGATGGCGTCCTTACCGGCCTCCAGCGCCTCCTCGCGGCGCTCCTTGGCGAACCACTGCCGGATCTTGGCCTTCGCCCGCGGCGACACCACGAAGCTCTGCCAGTCCCGCGACGGCCCGGCGTTCGGCGCCTTCGAGGTGAACACCTCCACCTGGTCGCCGTTCTCGAGCTTGCGCTCCAGCGCGACCAGACGGCCGTTGACCCGGGAGCCGATGCAGCGGTGCCCGACCTCGGTGTGCACCGCGTAGGCGAAGTCGACCGGGGTCGAACCCGCGGGCAGCGTGATCAGGTCACCCTTCGGGGTGAACACGAAGATCTCTTGGGCCGCAAGGTCGTAGCGCAGCGACTCCAGGAACTCGCCGGGGTCGGCGGCCTCCCGCTGCCAGTCGAGCAACTGGCGCATCCACGCCATGTCGTCGATCTCGGCGGCCTGGTGCGGGTGCGGAACTCCGTTTCGCCCCTTGGATTCCTTGTACCGCCAGTGCGCCGCGATGCCGTACTCGGCGGTCTTGTGCATGTCGCGGGTGCGGATCTGCACCTCCAGCGGCTTGCCCTCCGGCCCGACCACCGTCGTGTGCAGCGACTGGTACACGCCGTAGCGGGGCTGGGCGATGTAGTCCTTGAACCGACCGGCCATCGGCTGCCACAGCGAATGCACCACGCCCACCGCGGCATAGCAGTCGCGGATCTCGTCGCACAGGATGCGCACACCGACCAGGTCGTGGATGTCGTCGAAGTCGCGGCCCTTGACGATCATCTTCTGGTAGATCGACCAGTAGTGCTTGGGCCTGCCCTCGACGAGGGCGTTGATCTTCTGCGCGCCCAGCGCGTTGGTGATCTCCGCGCGCACCTTGGCAAGGTAGGTGTCGCGCGACGGCGCCCGGTCGGCGACCAGCCGCACGATCTCCTCGTACTTCTTGGGATGCAGGATCGCGAACGACAAGTCCTCGAGCTCCCACTTGACGGTCGCCATGCCCAGCCGATGTGCCAGCGGCGCAATGACTTCCAGCGTCTCGCGGGCCTTGCGGGCCTGCTTCTCCGGCGGCAGGAAACGCAACGTGCGCATGTTGTGCAGCCGGTCGGCGACCTTGATCACCAGCACCCGCGGATCGCGGGCCATCGCCAGGATCATCTTGCGGATGGTCTCGGCCTCGGCCGCGGTGCCCAACGCGACCTTGTCGAGCTTGGTCACCCCGTCGACGAGGTGGCCCACCTCGGCACCGAACTCCTCGGTGAGCGCCTCGATCGTGTAGCCGGTGTCCTCGACCGTGTCGTGCAGCAGGGCGGCCACCAGCGTGGTGGTGTCCATCTCCAGCTCGGCCAGGATGTGCGCGACGGCCAGCGGATGGGTGATGTACGGGTCACCCGAGCGGCGCAACTGGTCGGCGTGGCGCTGCTCGGCGACCTCGTAGGCGCGCTGCAGCAGCGCCAGGTTGGCCTTCGGATAGAACTGCTTGTGGATCGCGACGAGCGGTTCGAGCACCGGGTTGACGGCGCTGCGCTGAGCGGTCATCCGGCGGGCCAGCCGGGCGCGCACCCGCCGCGACGCGCTGGTCGGCGCCTTCTCCGGCTGAGTCTCCGGGCGAGCGACCTCCATCGGCTGCGTCTCGGCCGGCGAGGTGGCGGGCGGCGTCTGCACGGCCTGGCCCGTGCCGGGGATTTCTCCTCCGGAAGCCATGCTCACCTCCCTGCGTCGCGTGGGCGAATGCCCCGACTTCGAGGATATCGCTCAGACCGTGTGTAAGGCGGTGACCGGTAACGGTCCGAGCACGTCGCGCCCGCCTAATGCGCCCAGTTCGAGCACCACCGCGGCCCCGGTCACACTGGCGCCGCAGCGGGTCAGCAGCTTGGCCGTCGCGGCCACGGTGCCGCCGGTGGCCAGCACGTCATCGATGATCGCCACCGAGCGCCCGGTCAGCTCGATGCCGTCGGCGGGTACCTCCAGCGTGGCGGTGCCGTACTCGAGTTGGTAGGTCTCGCTGTGCACGGGCGGCGGCAGCTTGCCGCCCTTGCGCACCGCCAGCACGCCGGTGCCCAGCCGGATCGCGACCGCGGCGCCCAGCAGGAAGCCGCGCGCGTCGATGCCGGCGATCAGGTCGGCGCCCTCGGCGGTCGCCGCGAGGGCGTCGGTGACGGCGGACAGGCTCGGCGCATCGGCCAGCAGCGGGGTCAGGTCCTTGAATTGGATCCCCGGTTCGGGAAAGTCGGGCACCTCGCGCACCATGCGCGCGACGAGATCGGAGATCTCGGTCATCGCGACAGGGCCCAGCGGTCCATGTTCCAGCCCGCACCCCAGCGCGTCGGGTTACTGCTCACGGCGTACATCTTCGTCGATGTGACGACGGTGCGCTGCTGACGGTACAGCGGCAGCGTCGGCATCTCCGCCCACAGCACCGCCCCGCCCTCGGCGTAGAGCCGGGCCAGTTCCTTGGGATCGGCGGTGACCGCGATGGTGTCGATGATGCCGTCGATGCGCTCGTTGGAGTATCCCGACAGGTTGTTGCCGTTGCCGGTGTGCAGGGCGTAGGCGTCCATCGCCGACGAGCCGGTGGAGCCGCTGCCCGCCGCGCCGCCGGTGCTGGCGATCAGCACGTCGATCTCGTTGTTGCGCAACGACATCGGGCCAGTGGTGGTGGTCGCGACGTCCTGCACGGTGATGCCGGCGGGCCCGCACGACTTCGCGATCGCCCCGACGACCGCGGCGAGCCGGGGGTTGGGGCTCTGATACCCGATCCGCACGGTGAGCGGCTTGTTCTCCAGCGTCGCCCGCGCCGCGTCGGGGTTGGCGACGTTGAAGGCCGCCGCCTCGGCGACGCCCTCGGTCGCGCTGTAGGCGTCCTCGCTGACCGGGTTCAGCCGTGCGTTGGCGACCGGCACCTCGGCGTTACGGGCGATCACGTCGCGGGGGGTGCACTGGGCCAGGGCGCGGCGCGCGGGCACCGCCGCCAGCGGGCCCCGCGGGGCGAAGATGAGCTGCTCGATGCCCGCCGACGGGGTGTCGGTGCGGACGTAGTCGTCGGGCAGGTTCAGCGTGCCCGACGAGCCGGTCGAGATGTCGACGACGTCGTAGGCCCGCTCGCTGACGCGGTCCTGCAGGTCGGCGCCCCGCGGATGCACGGTGACCTTCTCGGTTACCGGCGCGGTGCCCCACCACTTGTCGTTGGCGACCAGCACGACCGCCCCGTCCTCGGTGATCGAGTCGATCTTGTACGGACCCGACGACGGGAACTTCTTCAGGTCGGCGTCCGGGCTCAGGTTCCAGGTGTTGTTCCACACCGCCGCGATGCGTTCGATGGTCGGGCCGTCGTTGTCGGCGATGGCCTTGGCGACGCCGCCGTCGCCCAGACCCAGCGTGTCGGCGATGACGTGCGACGGCATCATCGACGTCGCGGCGAACAACTGGCCGTAGTCGACGAAACCGCGGTCCACGGCGAACGACACCCGCGCCTTCTTCTCCCCCGGCTTGCAGTCCACCGCGGCGATGTCGCGGTAGCCCGCGGTGCTGGCGGCGTCGAAGCCGGGAAACCGTCCGGACTGGCTGGCCCACGCCAGCACCATGTCGTCGCAGGTGATCGGCTTGCCGTCGGAGTACACCGCGTCCGGGTTGATCTCGTAGTCGAGGATCAGCGGCGCGCGGCCGACCACGTTCACGGTGCCGAAGTCGCGGTCGCTGACGATCTGCCCGTCCGGGCCGTGGTAGTTGAACCCGGTCAGCACCCGCGCGAAGGCCTGCGGCCCGCCCGACGCCGCGCCCACCACGGTGTTGGTGTTGTAGGTGAGCAGCAGCCCGTCGATGGCGTAGTCGATGCTCTCGGCGGGGCTGTCGGAGCAGCCGGCCACGCCGGCGGCCGTGGTCAGCAGCATCGCCGCCGCCAGCGCGCCCGCCGGTGCCATCCGAACACCGACTACCTCCGCCGGCTGCTGCGCTTACCCGACGGGCGGCCGGTGGGGCGCACGGGCCGGGCGCCGGGGGCGGGTTTGTCGGGCGCCGGGGTCGAGGGCTGCTGCGCCGCCGACGCGGTGGCCGCGACGGGCTCGGGTTCGCGGTCGGTGTCGGCGTCGCGCGCGGCGGCCGAGGCGCGGCGGTTGAGCACCCGGCGGGTGTGGTTGCGCACCAGGTCGGTGCGCTCGCGCAGGGTCACCAGCAGCGGTGTGGCGAAGTAGATCGACGAGTAGGTGCCGACGACGACGCCGACCAGCTGCACCAGCGCCAGATCCATCAGGGTGCCGACGCCGAGCAGCCACACCGCGACGACCATCAGCGCGATGATCGGCAGCACCGAGATCACGCTGGTGTTGATCGAGCGCATGAACGTCTGGTTCACCGCGAGGTTGGCGTGTTCGGCGAAGGTGCGCCGGGTGGTGTGTTCGAAGCCGTGGGTGTTCTCCTCGACCTTGTCGAACACGATCACCGTGTCGTACAGCGAGAAGCCGAGGATGGTCAGCAGGCCGATCACGGTGGCCGGGGTGACCTCGAAGCCGACCAGGGAGTACACCCCCGCGGTCACCACGAGGTCGAACACCAGCGTCGACATGGCCGCGAGCGCCATGTACCGCTCGTAGCGGACGGTGATGTAGAGCGTGGCCAGCGCGAGGAACACCACCAGCGCGATGAGCGCCTTCTGGGTGATCTGGCCGCCCCACGTCGAGGACACCGCCGAGTCGCTGATCGCCTGCTTGGTGGGCTGACCGTCCGGGCCGCGCGGCTGGAACTCGTCGAACAGCGCGGTGCGCAGCTGCTCGGTCTGGTCGTTGGTCAGGGTCTCGGAGCGGATCTGCACCGTGGCCGAGTCGCCGGACCCGACCACGACGACCGACTCGGGCGCGGTGCCCAACGCCTCGGCGAACACCGCCTCGACCCGGTCCACATCGGCGACGCCGGTGGCGGTGACCGCGGGCATCGACACCTTGGTGCCGCCCTCGAAGTCGATGCCGAAGGTGAACCCGCGGAACACCATGCTGACCAGGCAGACCAACACGATCAGGCCGCTGATCAGATACCACATCTTGCGCTTGCCGATGACCTCGAAGGCACCGGTGCCGGTGTAGAGCCGGACGAAGAAGCCGTGCTGCGCGGCGCCCGTGGTCTCCAGATCGGGGGCCTCGACGGCGGTGGACGTCGCCTCGAAATCCTTGTCCGCGTTCTTGTCCGCGTCCTTGTCCGCCATTGCCTATCCCCCTCCCTGCGCTCGTGCGGCCGTTCGTCGTTCGCGGGCGATCTGCTGCACGGCGCCCAGGCCGTTGAGCGCGGGTTTGGCCATGGTCGGCGACTTCGACGCCAGATACACCAGCGGCCAGGTCACCAGGACCACGACGAGCACGTCGAGGACCGTGGTCAGGCCCAGCGTGAACGCGAAGCCCTTCACCTGACCGACCGCGAGGATGTAGAGCACCACCGCCGCCAGTAGGGTCACCGCGTTGCCGGAGATGATCGTCTTACGCGCGCGTGCCCACCCGCGCGGTACCGCCGACCGGAACGATCGGCCGTCGCGGATCTCGTCCTTGATGCGTTCGAAGAACACCACGAAGGAGTCGGCGGTCATACCGATACCGATGATCAGACCGGCGATGCCGGCCAGGTCGAGCGTGTAGTTGATCCACCTGCCCAGCAGCACCAGGATCGCGTAAACCATTGCGCCCGAGGCGATCAGAGACAGCGCCGTCAACAGCCCGAGCACCCGGTAGTAGAGCAGCGAGTACAGCAGCACCGCCGCGAGGCCGACCGCACCCGCGATCAGGCCGGCCCGTAGCGACGTCAAACCCAATGTCGCCGAGACGGTTTCGGCTTCTGAGGACTCGAACGACAACGGCAGCGACCCGTACTTGAGGACGTTGGCGAGTTCACGGGCGTCCGACTCGGTGAACTTGCCGGTGATCTGGGTGCGTCCACCGGGGATCGGTTCGAGCACCTCGGGCGCGCTGACCACCTTCGAGTCGAGGACGAACGCGGTCTGGGTGCCGACATTGGCCGCGGTGAAGTCGGCCCAGGTCTTGGTGGCGTCGCTCTTGAACTGCAGGTCGACCACGTACTCGCCGCGCTGCGGGTCCAGCCCCGAGCCGGCGCTTTGGATCTCCTCACCGCTGATGATCGACTTGTCCAGCAGGTAGACCTCGTTGCCGTCCTGCGTGCACGTGATCAGCGGCAGGTTGGGGTCGTCGTTGCCGGCCAGCACGTCGTCCTCGCCACACCGGGTGGCCTGGAACTGCAGCGCCACCACCTGCACCTGCTGGTCGGTGCTCTGCCGCAGCAGCTTCTCGTCGGCGATGCGCTTCTCCAGCGAGGCCTCCCCCGGCTTGGCCGGCGGTGTGGTACCCGGCGGCGCCGGCGGCTCGCTGGGCGGGGCCTGCGACGTCGGGGTCGGCGGCGGGGGCGGCGGCGGGGCGGGCGGGCGCGGCAGCGGGTCCTGCGGATAGGGCCGCGGCTGCGGCGCCGGGGCCCCAGCCGACGTGGGAGCCGACGTGGGTGCTTCGGCCGGCGCGGGTGACTGCTCGGCGGGCGCGGGTGGCGCCTCGCCGGGTGCGGGTGGGGCGCCCGGCGTGCCGGGCACCGGGGCACCCTCGGGCTCCTCGGTCTGCTGTTGTTCCTGCTCCTGCTGGCCCAACTGGGACGGCATCCGGTAGATCACCGGGCGGATGTACAACCGCGCGGTCTGGCCCAGCGAGCGCGCCTCGCTGCCCTCGTTGCCGGGGACGGTGATCACCAGGTTGTCCCCGTCGATGATCACCTCGGAGCCCGACACGCCGAGGCCGTTGACCCGATCGTCGATGATCGACTGCGCCTGCACCAGCGCCTCCCGGGTGGGCCGCGACCCGTCCGGCGTGCGGGCGGTGAGCGTCACGCGGGTGCCACCCTGCAGGTCGATGCCCAGCTTCGGCTCGGGCTTGCGGTCGCCGGTGAAGAAGACCAACGCGTACGCGCCTACCAGCAGAATCAGGAAGAACGCCAGGTAGGGCGCGGGGCGGACCGGCGACGACGACGATGCCACGGGTGTCTGGTCTCCTTGATGTTTTCAGTTCGTCAGCACCGCAAAGGGTACGTGGTCGCGTCTGAGAGTTTGCCGATCGTCAGCTATCGGTCCGGGCATTCGGGCTGTCGGTGAGTTCGACGCCCGTCGACTGCGACTCCGCCGGTGCGCCATCGGCGCTCTCGTCGTCGGCGTAGTCGTCATCGCCCTCGAGATCGTCCTCGAGGTCCTCGTCGTCGATCCGGTCGCGGATGGCCAGCTTCATCCAGGTGGTCACCACCCCCGGGGCGATCTCGAGGTCGACGGTGTCGTCGGTGATCCCGGTGATCGTGGCCTCCAGCCCCGAGGTGGTGTGGACGCGGTCGCCGATCTGCAGCGAGTTGTGCAGATCGATCGTCGCCTGCATGGCTTTGCGCTGGCGCCGCGACGCCATGAACATGAAGACGCCCAGGATGATGATCAGGGGCAGGAAGATGACCGATTCCATTAGTAACTGTCTTTCGTTTCGGCATGTGGGGCGCGGCGCCCACCGACCAGGATCGGGCACCTCGTAAAGGTCCAGTGTGCCATTGCGGCCTTTCTCCGCTGATCGGCCCCTTTGAGAACCGTTACAAGCATCGCCGGGTGCGCGGCCATCTCGGCGTCAACGTGCCCGACCTGCGCGCCGCGAAGCGCCCGGCCCACGGCACGCCAGGCACCTACCTCTTCTTCTCTCCCTCCACCGAAGAGGCGGAGTACTCGCGCACCAGACCGGCCTTCAGCCCTGGCCTTCATGGTGCGCACGCGCCCGCCGGTCAGCGAGGTGCACGACCGCGCCGTCGAACTGACGGCAGCCCTATTTCGTCACATTCTGGCTCGACCCGTTCGGCCTCATGCCGACGCCGTGTGTCACCACGACCGCGACTGATCCGACGACGAGATCCGTTGCATCCGTGTGAACTGGCGGGCGATATCGAATCTGAGTCGCGAAGACGGCAACCGAATCGGTGCCTGACGGACTACGCTCGCCACGTGAGCACCCTAGAACAGAGCCGCTACCTGGCCACCTCGATTCCCGGGCCGCGCTCGCAGGAGTTGATCAACCGCAAGGCCGCCGCGGTAGCGCGCGGCGTCGGCACCACGATGCCGGTCTACGCCGCCCGCGCGTTCGGCGGCATCGTCGAGGACGTCGACGGCAACCGGCTGATCGACCTAGGCTCCGGGATCGCGGTCACCACGATCGGCAACTCCTCGCCGCGGGTGGTCGAGGCGGTCGCCGAGCAGGCCGCCAAGTTCACCCACACCTGCTTCATGATCACGCCGTACGAGGGCTACGTCGCCGTCGCCGAGGCGCTCAACCGGCTCACCCCGGGCAGCGGCGAGAAGCGCTCGGCGCTGTTCAACTCCGGGGCCGAGGCGGTGGAGAATGCGATCAAGATCGCCCGCGCGTACACCAGAAAGCCGGCCGTCGTTTCGTTCGACCACGCCTACCACGGGCGCACCAACCTGACGATGGCGCTGACCGCCAAGTCGATGCCCTACAAGCACGGCTTCGGCCCGTTCGCCCCCGAGGTCTACCGGGCGCCGCTGTCGTATCCGTTCCGCGACGCCGAGTACGGCAAGGAACTGGCCACCGACGGCGAACTCGCGGCGCGCCGGGCGATCAACGTCATCGACAAGCAGGTGGGCGCCGACAACCTCGCCGCGGTGATCATCGAGCCGATCCAGGGTGAGGGCGGCTTCATCGTCCCGGCGGAGGGGTTCCTCCCGACGCTGCTGGACTGGTGCCGCGACAACGGCGTGGTGTTCATCGCCGACGAGGTCCAGACCGGATTCGCCCGCACCGGAGCGATGTTCGCGTGCGAGCACGAGGGCATCGAGCCCGACCTCATCGTCACCGCGAAGGGCATCGCCGACGGCATGCCGCTGTCGGCGGTCACCGGGCGCGCCGACATCATGGACGCCCCGCACGTCAGCGGGCTCGGCGGCACGTACGGCGGCAACCCGGTGGCGTGCGCCGCGGCGCTGGCCACGATCGAGACCATCGAGGCCGACGGTCTGGTCGCGCGGGCGCGCGAGATCGAGACGCTGATGAAGGACCGGCTCAACCAGCTGCAGGTGGACGATCCCCGCATCGGCGACGTGCGCGGCCGCGGCGCGATGATCGCGATGGAGCTCGTGAAGCCGGGCGGCACCGAACCCGACGCCGACCTGACGAAGGCGCTGTGCTCCGGTTGTCACGAAGCCGGCGTGATCGTGTTGTCCTGCGGCACATACGGAAATGTGCTTCGCTTCCTACCACCACTGACTATCAGTGACGACCTGCTCATCGAAGCGCTCGATGTCCTCGCCCTCGTCCTGAAAGACCTCTAACCACAGGAGCAGCCATGACCAAGGTGCAGAACTTCATCAACGGCGAACTCGTCGACTCCGCCAGCGGCGCCACCATGAAACTGGTGGACCCGACCACCGGTGAGGAGTTCGGCAGCGCGCCCATCTCGAACCAGGAGGACATCGACAAGGCCTACGCCGCGGCGGAGAAGGCCTTCGCCGACTGGAAGAAGACCACCCCGTCGCACCGGCAGAAGGCACTACTGGACTTCGCCGACGACGTCGAGCGCAACGCGCAGGCGCTGGTCGAGGCCGAGGGCCGCAACACCGGTAAACCCAACCACGTCACCATGGCCGAAGAGATTCCGCCGATGGTCGACCAGATCCGGTTCTTCGCAGGCGCGGCAAGGATTTTGGAGGGTAAGTCCGCCGGCGAATACATGGAGAACCACACGTCGTGGATCCGCCGCGAACCGGTCGGCGTCGTCGGCCAGGTGGCGCCGTGGAACTACCCGATGATGATGGCGATCTGGAAGTTCGTGCCCGCGATCGCGGCGGGCAACACCGTCGTCATCAAACCGAGCGACACCACCCCGGTCACGACCGTGATGCTGGCCGAACTCGCCGCCAAGCATCTGCCGCCCGGCGTGCTGAACGTCGTGTGCGGCGACCGGGAGACCGGCGCCGCGGTCGTCGCGCATCCGACGCCGCAGATGGTGTCGATCACCGGTTCGGTCGCGGCGGGGCGCGCGGTGGCCGCGAGTGCGGGCAGCAACCTCAAGCGCACGCACCTGGAACTGGGCGGCAAGGCGCCGGTGATCGTGTTCGACGACAGCGACATCGCCTCGGCCGCTGAGGGAATCGCGACGGCGGGCTACTTCAACGCCGGCCAGGACTGCACCGCGGCGACGCGGGTGCTCGCGACGGCGAAGGTGGCCTCCGAGTTGACCGACGCGCTCGCCGAGCAGGCCCGCGCCGCGACCACGACGTACGGCAGGCCCGCCGACGACGAGGACGCCTGGGTGCCGCCGGTCAACAACCCCAACCAGCTCGAGCGGGTGCTGTCGTTCCTCAACGATGTGCCGTCGCACGCGAAGGTCGCCGTCGGCGGAGGACGCCAGGGCGACAAGGGTTTCTACATCGAGCCGACGGTCATCGGCGGCCTGCGCCAGGATGACCGGCTCATCCAGCAAGAGATCTTCGGCCCGGTCATCACCGTGCAGTCGTTCAGCGATGAGGACGAGGCGATCGCGTGGGCCAATGGCACCGAGTACGGGCTGGCGTCCTCGGTGTGGACACGCGACGTGTCACGTGCGCTGCGGGTCTCGAATGCGCTGGACTTCGGCTGCGTGTGGATCAACACCCACATTCCACTCGTGGCGGAGATGCCGCACGGCGGGTACAAGTCGTCCGGCCACGGCAAGGACCTGTCGATGTACGGCTTCGAGGACTACACCCGCATCAAGCACGTGATGGCCTACACCGGCTAGTCGGTTGCCACGCCTAGTTGTCGTGACCTGAGAGGTTGTTGTCAGGCGGCGAGCCGGCTGATGGGTGGTCTTC
>ENA-UOVV01002322-UOVV01002322.1-compost-metagenome-genome-assembly--contig:-NODE-2322-length-11096-cov-5.877638_pt1 | contig 11096 bp, 9 predicted proteins | sample MGYA00238155_ERZ761577 | MGnify/ENA primary metagenome ERZ761577 (study PRJEB28898, sample SAMN06268775) | compost metagenome | isolation source: Emeryville, CA | place: USA:Emeryville, CA | collected...
CATACGAGATTACAAGGTGACTGGAGTTCAGACGTGTGCTCTTCCGATCTCACCGCGCGCACGGTCTCGGCGAGCTCCTCCGAGGTGCCCATCGGGTAGGTGATGGTGTCCGAGATCGGCCGGCAGACGTCGATGGCGATGATGTCGGCGCCCTCGCGGGCCAGCCGGATCGCATGCGACCGGCCCTGGCCGCGTGCGGCCCCGGTGATGAACGCGACGCGCCCGGCGAGGGGTCTCATGCCCGACAGGCTAACAGCCGAACTGGAACGTGTTCTAATTCGCCCCGGCGCTGCCTAGTCGACCGGGTCGCGGATCAGCGGGCACGTCATGCAGTGCCCGCCGCCGCGGCCCCGGCCCAGCTCGGCGCCGACGATGGTGATGACCTCCACACCGGCCCGGCGCAGCAACGTGTTGGTGTGGGTGTTGCGGTCGTAGGCGAACACCACGCCGGGTTCGACCGCCACGAGGTTGTTGCCGCTGTCCCACTGCTGACGTTCGGCGTCATAAGCGGTGCCGCCGGTCTCCACCACCCGCAACTCCCCCAGCCCGAGCGCCTCGGCGACGACCTCGACGAACGGTTTGGTGGCCTCCGTCACCTCCACCCCGACGGCGTTGTCGCTCGGATGCAGAACGAACGTCTGCATCGAGTCGACGATGTCGGGGTAGACGGTGACCACGTCGCGGTCGGCGAAGGTGAAGATGGTGTCCAGGTGCATGGCGGCGCGGCGCTTCGGCATGCCCGCGACGATCACCTGCGTCGCGGCCTGTTCGGCGAACAATGTGGCGGCCACCTGGGTGATGGCCTGACGCGACGTGCGCTCACTCATGCCGATGAGCACGACGCCGTTACCCGGAACCAGGACATCGCCGCCCTCGAAAGTGGCTAAACCCCAGTCTTTTTCCGGATCTCCCCACCAGACCTGCGAACCGGCGAAATCGGGGTGGAACTCGTAGATCGCCTTCATCAGCAGCGTCTCGTCGTGGCGTGCGGGCCAGAACAACGGGTTGAGGGTGACCCCGCCGTAGATCCAGCAGGTGGTGTCGCGGGTGTAGAGCGTGTTGGGCAGCGGCGGCATCAGATACTCGGTGACGCCGGAGTTTTCGCGCGCCAGCGCGCGGTAGCTCGATCCCAGTTCGGCAGGCAGATCGCGGATCGACATGCCGCCGATCAGCAGTTCGGCCAGCCGCGCCGGCGACAGCTCATCCAGGTAGGCGCGGGTGTCCTCGATGAGGCCGGGGCCGACCTCGTTCGCGGTGATCTTGCGGTCCAGCAGCCAGGCTTTCGCGGCCGGATCGCTCATCGTCTCCGCCAGCACCTCGTGCAGTTCCACCACCTCGACGTCGCGCTCGCGCATCTTGTCGATGAAGTCGAGGTGGTCGCGTCTGGCGTTCTGCACCCACAGCACGTCGTCGAACAGCAGGTCGTCGCAGTTCGACGGGGTGAGGCGTTCGTGCGCCAGTCCCGGTGAGCACACCAGCACCTTGCGCAGCTTGCCCACCTCGGAGTGCACCCCGTAGGAACTCGACATCTCGCCTCCTGCCTCAGATCTCGATCACACCCGTCGCGAGGAACACCACGCCGAGGACGGCACCCGCCACGATCACGCCGAACAGCGCCAACTCGAGCGGATAAAAGACGCGTAGCCCCCGTTCGCGCCGCGCCTTGACGTACAGTGCCGCGGCGGGTGCGTAGAGGATGCACGACAGCAGCAGCTTGTCGATGCCGGCGGCGAAGAGCAGAAACAGCGTGTACGCGGTCGCGACGGCCGGGATGACCAAGTCGCCCACCCGGGTGGTGAGCTTGAGCGCGTACGCCGCGGCGAGCAGATACGGGATCAGCGACAGCGCCGCGGTGAGATCCAGCATGAAGTCCAGTGCGTCGGCGGCGAACAGCAGCGCGACCAGCAACAGCGAGATCAGCGCGGCGGCCATGACGAGCGCGGTCACCGGCGCGTCGTGGCGGTTGGTGCGGGCCAGGAAGCGCGGCATGTCCTCCGACTTGGCCGGGATGTAAAGGACCTCGGCGGCCATCAATGTCCACGCGAGGTATGCGCCCAGGACGGAGACAATCACCCCGACGCGGATCAGCACCGAACCCCACGGTCCGACAACCGATTCCAGCACCGCCGCCATCGAAGGCTGCGGTACGCCCGCCAACTCGCCTTGCGGCATCACGCCGTAGGACACCATGGTCACCAATGCGAAAACGCTGAGCACGCTGAGGAATCCGAAGACGGTGGCGCGCCCGACGTCTTCGCGCTTGCGCGCCATGCGCGAGTACACGCTGGCGCCCTCGATGCCGAGGAACACGAACACGGTGATCAGCATGGTGCCGGTGGCCTGCTCGAACACCGACGCGGCGGAGTAGTCCTTGTCGCCCCAGAAGTTGTCGGCGAACACGTCGGCCGAGAAGGCCACAGCGGTGATCACGATGAACATCAGGATCGGCACGACCTTGGCGATCGTGACAATGTAGTTGATCCCCGCCGCGTCCTTCACGCCGCGCATCACCAGCAGCGCGAACAGCCACACCCCGATCGCGGACACGACCACCGCGACCACCGTGTCGCCCGCACCGAAGGCGGGCACCACCGAACTCATGGTCGCGGTGATCAGCACCCAGTACGACGTGTTGCCCGCGCAGGCGGAGGCCCAGTAGCCGATCGCGGAGTTGAACCCCACATAGTCGCCGAAACCGGCCTTGGCGTAGGCGAAGATTCCGGCGTCCAGTTCGGGTTTGCGCACCGCGAGCCGCTGAAACACGAACGCCAGCATCAACATTCCGGCACCGGCGATGGTCCAGGCGATAATCGCCCCGACCACACCGGTTTCCACGCCGAACCGGCGCGGCAGCAGGAAGACCCCGGAGCCGATCATCGACCCGACCACCATCGCGGTCAGGGTGGGCAGGCTGACCTGCTGGTGATCGGCGCGGGGCTCGGTGGCGGTCACGGCGCGGCCACCCCTGACGGGCGCTGAAGCGCAGGCAGCGCGTCCGTCGTCACGGGCCAGCCCCTGTCGGGCACGAACTGACCGTAACAGCCCGGCGTTCGTGAGACTCAGAGTTCGGCGATGATCTGCTGACGCTTGGCCTGGTATTCGGCGTCGGTGATCACCCCGGTCGCACGCAGGGTCTCCTGTGCTGTGAGGGTCAGGGTCAGACTAGCGCCGTCTCGACGGATTGACCTCCGGCACAGCCGGATTCGACCGGGTCGGCAGCGATGCGCCGGATGCGTGCACCGTCTCGGCCACCGGAGCCTCGAGCGCGGGAGATTCCGGCGCCGGACCGAGCATGAAGTACAGCGGCTCCGTCCACGGCAGACCGCCCCCGGTGCGGCCGTAGCCGGTGTGCACGGCCACCCGACGCGCGAACGCGACGGGTGAATCGTCGGCGTCATCGTCGTAGTCGCAGACGGCGTCGTTGAGGTTGCAGACGCTGATGGTGCGCGCCCCCATCGCCGGAGAGATCGGACCGGGCGCGTGCGCCAGGATCGGCCAGTCCTGCGCGACCCCCTTACCGCGCTCGGGGATGCCCGCGGCGGTACCGAGGTTGAGCGTCGGATCCGACGGCAACCGGTCGCCGTCGGCGATCAGCAGCACCGCGGCGACATTGGGGCTGGACTCCAGCGCCGCGAGGTTGCGGTGCACCACCATGGCGCCCTGCGAGTACCCGGCCAGCACCACCTTGGTCGCCGGGCAGCGCGCCACGAACGCGTGGTACTGATCGGCCAGCGCCGCAGTGCCCTCGTCGACGCTGCCCATGAAGCCGAGCCAGGCCCCGATTCCGTCGTCCTCGCCGGGCACCGGCACCGCCGGGTACACCACCGCCTCGGACGTCATCGTGCGGCCGTCGCCGCCGACCCGGGCCGACAGCTCCTGCAGCGACTGGTAGATCACGCGGCCCATGCCGTCGTACTGCGCGATCTCGGCAGCGGTGCGCTCCCCGGAGCCCGCGGCCCCGATCCAGTGCACGTCCGGGCAGCCGGACTGTGCGACGGCGACGCCGGTGGACAGCCCGAACAACGCGGCACCGGCAATGGCGGCAAGCGTGGTGATACGACGGAACATGAACCCCACCCTTCTCGTCCCGACCAGGGGTACGCGTGTTTGATCGGTCCCGACGCTGCGGCCGTTACCCCTGTTACCGGATCGTGATGCGGCGCCCGGCAGGCCCTCCGCGCCGTCAGAGAAGACAAAACGGCGCCCACCCCAGGGGTGGGCGCCGCTTCGCAGCTAAAAGCCTAGATCACTTAATGATCTTGGTAACCCGGCCGGCGCCGACGGTGCGGCCGCCCTCGCGGATCGCGAAGCGCAGGCCCTCGTCCATGGCGACGGGCTGGATCAGCTTGACGTGGATGTCGGTGTTGTCACCGGGCATCACCATCTCGGTGCCCTCCGGCAGCGTCACCACACCGGTCACGTCGGTGGTGCGGAAGTAGAACTGCGGACGGTAGTTGTTGAAGAACGGCGTGTGCCGGCCGCCCTCGTCCTTGGACAGGATGTAGACCTGGCCCTCGAACTCGGTGTGCGGGGTGGTGGTCCCCGGCTTGGTCACGACCTGACCGCGCTCAACGTCCTCACGCTTGATGCCGCGCAGCAGCAGACCGACGTTGTCACCGGCCTGACCCTGGTCGAGCAGCTTGCGGAACATCTCGACGCCGGTGACCGTGGTCTTGGTGGTCTCCGGGCGGATGCCGACGATCTCGACCTCCTCGTTGACGTTGATCACGCCGCGCTCGACACGACCGGTGACCACGGTGCCGCGGCCGGTGATCGTGAAGACGTCCTCAACGGGCATCAGGAACGGCTTGTCGGTCTCGCGGACCGGATCCGGGATCGACTCGTCGACCGCGTCCATCAGCTCCTCGATGCTCTTGACCCACTTCGGGTCGCCCTCGAGCGCCTTGAGCGCCGAGACGCGGATGACCGGGGCGTCCTCGTCGAACTCCTGGGCGGCCAGCAGCTCGCGGACCTCCATCTCGACGAGCTCGATGAGCTCCTCGTCGTCGACCGCGTCGGCCTTGTTCAGGGCGACCAGGATGTAGGGCACACCGACCTGGCGGGCCAGCAGCACGTGCTCGCGGGTCTGCGGCATCGGGCCGTCGGTCGCGGCGACCACCAGGATCGCACCGTCCATCTGGGCGGCGCCGGTGATCATGTTCTTGATGTAGTCGGCGTGGCCAGGAGCGTCGACGTGCGCGTAGTGACGCTTCTCGGTCTGGTACTCCACGTGGGAGATGTTGATGGTGATGCCGCGCTGACGCTCCTCAGGCGCATTGTCGATCTGGTCGAACGCGCGCGACTCGTTCAAATCGGGATACTTGTCGTGCAGAACCTTCGTGATCGCTGCGGTCAGCGTGGTCTTGCCGTGGTCAACGTGACCGATGGTCCCGATGTTGACGTGCGGCTTCGTCCGCTCGAACTTCGCCTTCGCCACTGTGTTGTCCTCCTGGACTGTGTCGGTGCTTGACGTGAAGCAGTGTGTTGATCTTTGCAGTTGTTATTCGCCGCGGTGACGACGGGTCAGGATTACTGCCCCGTCGCCTTCGCGATGATCTCCTTCGACACGTTGGCCGGGACTTCGGCATACGAGTCGAACACCATGGAGTAGTTCGCCCGGCCCTGCGTCTTTGACCGCAGGTCGCCGACATAGCCGAACATCTCCGACAGCGGCACCAGCGCCTTGACGACGCGGGAGCCGCCACGCTCCTCCATGGCCTGGATCTGACCACGGCGGGAGTTCAGATCGCCGATCACGTCACCCATGTAGTCCTCGGGTGTGGTCACCTCGACCGCCATGATCGGCTCCAGGATCACCGGCTGTGCTTGCGCCGCAGCCTTTTTCAGCGCCTGTGAACCTGCGACTTTGAACGCCATCTCCGACGAGTCGACCTCGTGGTACTGACCGTCGAGCAGCGTGACCTTCAGATTCACCAGCGGGTAGCCGGCCAGCACGCCGTACTGCATGGCGTCCTGGCAGCCCGCATCCACCGACGGGATGTACTCGCGCGGGATGCGGCCACCGGTGACCTTGTTCTCGAACTCGTAGGTGGCACCGTCTTCGCCGGTGAACGGCTCGACGTTGATGATGACCTTGGCGAACTGGCCGGAGCCACCCGTCTGCTTCTTGTGGGTGTACTCCACGTTCTGCACCGCGCGCTTGATGGTCTCCTTGTAGGCCACCTGCGGCTTGCCGACGTTGGCCTCGACCTTGAACTCGCGCTTCATCCGGTCGACCAGGATGTCCAGGTGCAGCTCGCCCATGCCGCCGATGACGGTCTGGCCGGTCTCCTGGTCCAGGTGGACCTTGAACGTCGGATCCTCTTCGGCGAGCTTCTGGATCGCGGTGCCGAGCTTCTCCTGGTCGCTCTTGGTCTTCGGCTCGATGGCCACCTCGATCACGGGATCGGGGAAGGTCATCGACTCCAGCACGATCTGGTCGTTGGGGTCGCACAGGGTGTCACCGGTGGTGGTGTCCTTCAGACCGATGACCGCGTAGATGTGACCCGCGCTGACCCGCTCGACCGGGTTCTCCTTGTTGGCGTGCATCTGGAACAGCTTGCCCAGCCGCTCCTTCTTGCCCTTGGTGGAGTTGATTACCTGCGCACCGGACTCGACCTGGCCCGAGTACACGCGCACGTAGGTCAGCTTGCCGAAGAACGGGTGCACGGCGATCTTGAACGCCAGCGCCGAGAACGGCTCGTCGACCGACGGCTTGCGGCTGATGATCTCGTCTTCCTTGCCGGGCACGTGACCCTGCACGGACTCGACGTCCAGCGGCGAGGGCAGGTAGTCGATGACCGCGTCGAGCATCGGCTGCACGCCCTTGTTCTTGAACGCGCTGCCGCACAGCACCGGGTACATCTCGGAGCTGACGGTGAGCTTGCGGATCGCGCCCTTGATCTCGTCGACCGTGAGCTCCTCGCCACCGAGGTACTTCTCCAGCAGCTCCTCGTCGGTCTCGGCGACCGTCTCGAGCAGCTTGGTGCGGTACTCCTCGGCCTGCTCGGCGAGGTCGGCCGGAATGTCCTCGACCTCGTACTTCTCGCCCAGCGCCGTTTCACCGCGCCACACCTTGGCCCTCATCTCGACCAGGTCGACGATGCCGATGAAGTCGTTCTCCACCCCGATCGGCAGCTGGATGACCAGCGGGGTCGCGCCCAGCCGCTCCTCGATGGTGCGCACGGTGAAGAAGAAGTCCGCACCGAGCTTGTCCATCTTGTTGACGAAGCAGATGCGCGGCACGTCGTACTTGTCGGCCTGCCGCCACACCTGCTCGGACTGGGGCTCGACGCCCTCCTTGCCGTCGAACACCGCGACGGCACCGTCGAGCACGCGCAGGCTGCGCTCCACCTCGACGGTGAAGTCGACGTGACCGGGGGTGTCGATGATGTTGATCTGGCGCTCGTTCCAGAAGCACGTGACGGCCGCGGAGGTGATGGTGATGCCCCGCTCCTGCTCCTGCTCCATCCAGTCGGTGGTGGAAGCGCCGTCGTGCGTCTCACCGATCTTGTAGTTGACGCCGGTGTAGTACAGGATTCGCTCGGTCGTCGTCGTCTTGCCGGCATCGATGTGGGCCATGATGCCGATGTTGCGGACCTTGCTCAGGTCGGTAAGCACATCCTTCTGTGCCACAGAAGTCTTCTCTCTCGCTTGGTAGTTGCTGTTGTCAGCCTTGGTATTTCACCGCCCGGGCAACACTGCCCAAGGGCGGTGCGCTCACCAGCGGTAGTGCGCGAACGCGCGGTTCGCCTCGGCCATCTTGTGGGTGTCCTCGCGCCGCTTCACCGACGCGCCCAACCCGTTGCTGGCGTCGAGGATCTCGTTCGCCAGGCGCTCAACCATGGTCTTCTCCCGGCGCTGCCGCGAGAAGTTGACCAGCCAGCGCAGCGCCAGCGTGGTGGACCGATCGGGACGCACCTCGACGGGCACCTGGTACGTCGCACCACCCACGCGGCGGCTGCGGACCTCCAGGGTGGGCTTGACGTTGTCCAGAGCGCGCTTGAGGGTGACGACCGGGTCGGTGCCGGTCTTCTCCCGAGCCTGCTCGAGCGCTCCATACACAATGCGCTCGGCCAGCGATTTCTTCCCCTTCAGGAGAACCTTGTTGACCAGCTGGGTGACCAGCTGCGACCCGTAGACCGGATCGTTGACCAGCGGACGCTTGGGTGCGGGCCCCTTGCGCGGCATCAGCTCTTCTCCTTCTTGGCGCCGTAACGGCTGCGGGCTTGCTTGCGGTTCTTCACACCCTGGGTGTCGAGCGAGCCGCGGATGATCTTGTAGCGCACACCGGGCAGGTCCTTCACACGGCCGCCGCGCACCAGCACCATGGAGTGCTCCTGCAGGTTGTGGCCCTCACCCGGGATGTAGGCGGTGACCTCAACCTGGCTTGTCAGCTTCACGCGCGCCACCTTGCGAAGTGCCGAGTTCGGCTTCTTCGGGGTGGTGGTGTACACGCGGGTGCACACGCCACGACGCTGCGGGCTGCCCTTGAGGGCCGCGGTCTTAACCTTGGCGGCCTTGTCGTGGCGGCCCTTGCGGACCAGCTGCTGAATGGTTGGCATCTACCGGCTTTCTGTGTTGCTGCGCTCGTTTTAAGTTCTCTGTACTGCAGTTATGCCCCGCTCACGTACCCCGCGATCGGGTGTGTCGCACGCGCCCGCCCTCGAGAAAATCGAGACGTCGTGGGCATACGAATTGGCCCGGCGTGCAGGCTGGCTTGCGAGTTCTCGAGTTCACAAGCGCCTTATCTGCCAGGCACGATCGTCCACAATACCTGGCCACGGCGGCGCAGGTCAAAGCGCGTCCGATCGGCTAATCAATCGCCGATCCGCTGGAGTACCAGCTGCGATTCCACCGTGTTCGCGCAGGGTTCAGCGTAGACGTCGCGCTGGGTGCCCACCAGTCGAACGATCGGGTCGGTCACCTGCGGCGGCATCGCCCACCCGGTCTCGACCGTGACGCGCACCGGCGCCCCGTCCGGGCAGGCCCCGTCGTAGGGCACCGCGGCCGTCCACATCCGGTCGCGCAGCCGATACCCGCTGACCCGGCGGGGTTTATCGGGCGGCTCGTAGACGGTGTAGGTCAGGCAGTGCTCGGTGTTGCGGATGCAGTTGGTCCGCACCGCCAGCTCGACGACGGGCAGCGGCGGCCGGCCGGGATAGGTCTGGATCTTCTGGTAGCGCCCCCGCAGCCCCGCCCCGGCCGAACGGATCAGCGGCGGTTGCGCGGCGGGGTCGGGCAGCGCGACGGCGGGCTTGACGTCGCCGATGCGCTCGACGATGACGGACTGTTCGAGCACCGCCCCGCAGCCGGGACCGAAGAAGGCCAGATGCCGGGTGCCGGTCAGCCCGCCGCCGTCGGCCGGGCGCAGCGACCAGGTCTCCAGCGTCGGGGTGGGCACCCCGCCGCAGTTGAGCTGCCCGTCGACGGTCTTGACCCAGGCGCCGTCGACCAGATCCCAGACGGCCGGTTCGCCGGTCTTCGGCGGATCCTGTTCGCTGACCGCCACCGCGACCGCCACACACGCGTCGCCGCGGCAGGCCGAGCGGAACGCCCACTGCACCGCGGTGGACGGCTCGGGGTAGGCCACCCCGTCGCGGTGGGTGCGCCGGCCGTCGATGGTGACGCGGTACGTGCCGTCCAACCCCGGCGCCGCGGCCGGCCGCGCGGCCGGCGAGCACCCGCTCGCAGCGATGACAGCAATGACTGCAGCAGTAGCCAGACGAACGATCAGCATACGTCTCAGGTCGACAGACACCATGGCTGTGGAACCAGATTGTTAGCAGTTCGCGTCATAGCAAACTAGCTCAGGCCGAGGCGCGGCGCGAGTCGCTGGGCGCTTTTCAGCGCTTTTCAGCGTTTTCAGCGCTTTTCAGCGCTTTTCAGCGTTTTTCAGCGTTTTTCCATGCCCGCCGCCAACCGCAGCACCATGTCGGTGAACACCGCGTCGGTGTCGATGCCCTGCATCACGCCGGTCATCTCCAGCAGCACGAAACCGTGCATCGCGGACCAGAACTCGAGCGCGGCATAGAACGCGTTCTCACCCTCCAGGCCGTAGGACGCGAGCACGTCGATGACGGGCTGGGCGGCCTTGCGGGTCGCCTCGGTGAATTCGGGGTCGTCACCACCGAGCGGCATGCGGGTGAACGCCGAATACCGGCCGGGGTGATGGTGGGCGTAGCTGCGGTACGCGGCCGCCATCACCATCACCGCATCGTCGCGGGACCGGCCCGCACCGACGGTGGTGAGCATCTCGATGATGTCGCCGACGACCCGCATCCGCACGGTCCGCCGCAGGTCATCAAGGCTTTGTACGTGGTTGTACAGCGACGGTCCCTTGGTGCCGAGCTGGGTGGCCAGCGCGTTGATGGTCAGCGCGTCCCAGCCCTCCCGGTCCAGGAACGTCAGCGCGGCGTTGACGATGGCCTCACGGCTGAGTCGGGCCGGCCGCTTACCCCCGGACGCCACGGGTCGCGCGGTTTCGGACGGCTGTGGCAGCGGCTGCGAAGCCATGGTCGCCTCCCCCCGGTTGTCGTCGAAAACCCGCAAATGTGGCACCGTCAAACTAACACCTCTAGTTGGGCGAGGTCAGTTCACGCGCTCCTGGCTGAGGGTCGCGAGTCGCTCGATCATCGAGCACAGGTCGGGCAGCATCGCCGGGTTCATGGTCTGGATGGACCAGGTGATGACGTCGCCGCCCTTGGCCACGTAGATGCTGCACGCGTTGGTGTCGTAGGCCTTGAACCCCTTGTTGCCGTCCAGCGACAGTTCGACGACGGTGCGTCCGGCCTGCTGCTCCAGCAGGCGCTCGGTGTCCATATCGCTGCCGCGGTACCACCAGGTCGAGATGCCCATGCCGGCGCCGACGGTGTCGAACATGGTGTTCTCCTGCCAGAAGCAGCCCGCGTCGCCGACGACGGCCAGGCTGAACATGCCCGGGCCGGCGGCGCTGCTGATGTCCTGGTCGGTGATGCCGTTGCAGTCGCCGCCCCGGAAACCGGCCTCCGCCGCGCGGGTGGTCGGCGCCGCGGGCCCGGGCGCGCCGTCACCGCAGCCCACCAGCAGCGCGGCCAGGGGGCATACCAGGGCGGCCA